>OLGB01000155.1_pt1 | contig 102011 bp, 103 predicted proteins | sample 1605691 | NCBI WGS metagenome assembly OLGB01 (sample SAMEA3888925, study PRJEB22519) | human gut metagenome | biome: human gut; feature: human-associated habitat; material: faeces | place: Denmark | collected 2010 | reverse complement strand
CTGCGCAAAGTCCCAACGAAAATTTGCTCGTGTTCCGGTTTTTAGAGAACCCCTTGACTTAAAGTCAAGTTGGTGATAAAATAAAAACAGAAAATATTTCTGAAAGGAAGTTATATCTTATGAGTACGATCCTTGTTACAGGCGGCGCAGGCTTTATCGGAAGCCATACCTGTGTTGAGCTTCTCGGCGCAGGATATGATATCGTAGTCCTCGATAATTTCTGCAACTCAAAACCCGAAGCACTTGACAGAATCAAAAAAATTGCAGGAAAGGACTTCAAATTCTATGAAACCGACCTGCTTGACTTTGAGGGCACGGAAAAAGTGTTTAGGGAGAATAAGATCGATGCAGTTATCCATTTCGCAGGTCTTAAAGCAGTAGGCGAATCCTGTGTAAAGCCCGTTGAGTATTACCACAACAACCTCACAGGCACACTCAACCTTATCCGTGCAATGCGTGAGAATGGCTGTAAGAACATCGTGTTCTCCTCCTCCGCAACGGTTTACGGTATGAACAATCCTATCCCGTTCGATGAAACTATGCCGACCTCCGCAACGAATCCTTACGGCTATACAAAGGTAATGATTGAACAGATACTTATGGATACAGCAAAGGCTGACAGCGATTGGAGCGTTGCGCTTCTCCGTTACTTCAATCCTATCGGCGCACATGAGAGCGGACTTCTCGGCGAAAATCCGAACGGCATTCCGAACAACCTTATGCCTTATATCGCACAGGTAGCAGTAGGAAAGCTCCAGTGCCTCAGCGTTTTCGGCGACGACTATGATACAGTTGACGGCACGGGCGTTCGTGACTATATCCACGTTGTAGACCTCGCAAAGGGACATCTCTGCGCAGTAAAGTATAACCTCGAGCATAAGGGCTGTGAAGCCGTAAACCTCGGTACCGGCAAGGGCACAAGCGTACTCCAGCTTGTACACGCATTTGAAAAAGCATCGGGCAAGAAGATCAACTACAAGATCGTCGGCAGAAGAGCAGGCGACATTGCAGAATGTTATGCAAACACCGATAAGGCAAAGAAGCTCTTCGGCTGGACAGCACAGTATGATATAGACAAAATGTGCGCAGACAGCTGGAACTTCACACAGAAGAACCCGAACGGAATGTGAGTTTAAATTCGGAATGCGGAATGCGGAATTATTTTGCTCCGCAAATTAAATTCAAAACGCCGAATTTTGTAGGGGCGGATTCTATATTCGCCCGACAAATTCGCCGATTTTTAGGAAAAAGCTGATTAAAGCGAAGCGTTCGTTTTGCCATTTTGAGAAATGTACGAGTTTACGCCTTTGAGGACATTTTGAAAAATGGCAAAAACGTATTAATCAGCGTTTCCTTAGCGTAAGACGAACACAGAAATTGTAGGGGACGGGTTGCCCGTCCCGAATCGCGAAGCGATTTTTCGGCATACAAAATTACCGCGAATAATAAGAACCTGTTTTCAAAGGAATGATCCCGATGAAAACAGGTTTGTTTTTATTGTATAAATGCCCTGCGGCGCGGGACAAAAAAACGTTTCCTACAGAAAATTTACGGAGAAAAAATTACGAATTACGCATTTGCCACAGCATCAGTCCAGCTCAAACATATTCTCCATAAGCAGATAAGCCTGCGGAAAGGCGCGCATAAAGTTCCATACACCTGCACCTCTGAGCGAGTATTCACGGATAAGATCAAGCTTCGCTTTTACACTGCGAACGTCCTCGAACCAGACGATGTGCTCCCGTCCCTCGCTGTCAAAATAGGTGTAGTACGGACTTTGCGCAGTTTCGTCATAAAGTATCGGCACATTGTATTCAGCTGCCCTCGCCGCGGCAGTGCGGTTGCCTATGACCTCGGCGGCGCTTTCGCCCTGAATGAACGGCAGCGTCCAGTCGTATGCGTAGTTCGGCATACCGAGGTATATCTTTTCAAGCGATATCTCCGTTATCGCGTAATCAACGACTTTACGGACATTATTTATCGGCGCAATAGCGAGCGGCGGACCAAATTGATACCCCCATTCATAAGTCATAAGAAACGCAAGATCGGCACTTGCGCCGAGTGACGGATAGTCATGCGCTTCGTAAAGCGTACCCTGCTGATTTGCGCTCGTTTTCGGGGCGAGGTCGATGTTCAGCACCAAACCCTCCGCGTGAAGACGGTCAGCGGTGTTTTGCACGAAAGCCAAAAAGCCGTCCTTGTACACCGCAGGGATATACTCCATATCGATGTCCATTCCGTCTGCACCCTTGCGCTTTATTTCGTCTATCATCTGCGAAAGAACACGGTTCTGAAATCCCGCATCGGTAAGAAGCGGAGCAAGCTTTCCCGAATAAAAGCTGCCGTCCGCATTGATGAGCGAAAGGCTAAGAAGCACCTTTGAACCGAACTGCTTCGCGATACTCACGACCTCGCTGTCATCGGGGACGATAAGCGTTCCCTCGGGGGTAAAACCGTAACCGAAAATAATGGTATATTCCGCAAACGAAGCTACCTGACGGAGTATGTTCCGATTTACGCCGGGATAGACAAAGCCGCTCAGACTTAGGTTTCCCGAGCGCTCATTTTCATAGCTGATAACGATAGTTTCGCCCTCGTAAATATATTCGCGCGAAGTCAGACCGAGATTGTTCCGCCGAAGCCTGCGCACGGTCGTTCCGTAGTCACGGGCGATGCTTTCGAGCGTTTCGCCGCTCCGAACGGTGTGAACAACTTCGGGAATAAGTATCAGAAGTGCCTGCCCGACCGCCAAATTATCGGGGAGCGCGAGCGAATTATCGGCGATTATCCTCTGCGGAGATACTCCGAAGCGCGCGGCGACAGATGAAACGGTGTCGCCCTGCTGAACGATATAAATTTCCATAAAAAAATGACCTCTGTTTCGTGAAAAATTGGTTTCCTCGGAATTTCGTTGACATATCTTTTTAATTGTATTATAATTAAGGTGTATTTTATGCGAAAATTCTTATGGAGGTCATTTTATGGCAAGAATAGATTTTGACTATATATGGACAGACAAAAAAAGAACATTCCTCGGTCTTCCGCTTTCGTTCACACGCTATATCCTCACCGAAAAGAAGTTCATCACGCAGACGGGCTTTTTTTCTATCTGTGAGGACGAGATCGAGCTCTACCGAGTTTCCGATAAGAGCCTTAAAATGTCATTCGGCGAGCGCCTTTTCGGCTGCGGAACGGTCACGATAAACTGCCGCGATGTTGACACTCCCGTTAAGGTCGTAAAATCGATAAAAGCACCGAGAAAGTTTATTGAACTGCTCGAAGAAAACGTTGATATCCAGCGTGACCGCTACAGAGTGCGCGGCAGGGATATGATAGGCGCAGACATCGCTGACCACGACTGCCACTGCGACCATAACGATGATGACGAATTTGACGGGTGACAAAAATGGCGCTTGAAATAAAAGAAACGCAAAGCTGTTGGGAGTTTTTGCAGAAGACCGACCTGCCGATTTTCATATACGGAATGGGCGACGGCGCGCTGAAGATACTCTCCGTCTTTGAAAAATACAATATCCCGACCGCAGGCTTTTTCGCGAGCGACGAATTCGTCCGCGGACACAGCTTTGAGGGTCATCTTGTGCATAAGCTTTCGCAGATAGAACAGCTTGTGGACGATTTTGTTATCGTTCTTGCGTTCGCCGCAGGCTACGAAAGCCTTTATAAGCGCGTGAACAGCATCGCCGAAAAGCATCTGCTTCTTGCGCCCGATGTTCCCGTTGCGGGCGGCGGCTTGTTCGACTATGATTACTTTTGCGAGAACAGGGACAAGTTTGAAGCCGTTTATGAAAGACTTGAAGATGAAGCATCGCGCAAAACATACGAAAACGTGATAAATTTCAAAATAAGCGGCAAAATAGAGTATCTGAACGCCTGCACCTCGGACAAAAGCGAGGTATATTCTTCGCTTGTGAAGCTCGGAAAAAACGAAAGATACGTTGACCTCGGCGCATACAACGGCGACACTGCGCTTGAATTCGCCGAAGCGTCAAATGGCGAGTACGAGCATATCTACGCCTTTGAGCCGAACCCGAAAAATTTCCGCAAGCTCTGCAAAAACACCGAGGAGCTTCACGATATAACGGCTTTCAATGCCGCCGCCTGGAACGAGGATACCGTTCTTCGCTTCACCAAAAACGAGGGCAGAATGTCGCAGAATTCCTCCAAGGGCGAGATAGAAACGACCGCACTTTCGGTCGATAATGCGATAGCCGAGCAGATCACGCTCATAAAACTGGACGTTGAGGGTTCGGAGCGTGAAGCCATTGAGGGTGCAAAACGTCATATCAGCGGCGGTGCGAACGTCATTTCCGCGCTTTACCACCGCAACGAGGACTTGTTCGCGATACCCCTGCAGCTGCTCGAACTTAACCCGAATTTGAAGCTGTATGTCCGTCATCAGCTTTATATCCCTGCGTGGGAAACAAATCTTTATGCGATAAACAAATAAAGGAAGTTTTGAAAATGAAAAGAACCGAGATAAAAAAGCTTTATGAAAATGCGCCCGAAAACGGCGCAAATGTTACCGTCTGCGGCTGGGTGAAGTCCGTCCGCGTGAGCAAAGGACTTGCGTTCCTGTCGATATCGGACGGCAGCTGTTTCAGGCAGCTGCAAATAGTTGCCGAGAGCGAAAAGGTGGACGATTTTGAAGCCGTTTCGCACCTCAATACGGGCGCGGCAATATCCGTCAGCGGAAAGGTCGTGCTTACTCCGAACGCAAAACAGCCGCTTGAAGTCAACGCCGAGAGCATCACGGTCGAGGGCGCTTCGACACCCGATTATCCCTTGCAGAAAAAGGCTCACAGCCTTGAATATCTCCGCACTGTCTCACATCTGAGAATGAGAACGAACACGTTCCAAGCTGCTTTTAAGGTGCGCTCGGTCGCTTCGCAGGCGCTCCACAGATTTTTCCACGAAAACGGCTTCGTCTATGCGCACACTCCGCTCATCACAGCGAATGACTGCGAGGGCGCAGGTGAGATGTTCCGCGTGACCTCGCTCGACCTCAATGAGATACCGAGAACGGAGGACGGCTCGGTCGATTACACGCAGGATTTCTTCGGCAAGCCTGCATCGCTGACCGTTTCGGGACAGCTCGAGGGCGAATGCATGGCAATGGCTTTCGGCAAAATTTACACGTTCGGACCGACATTCCGTGCTGAAAAATCCTACACTCAGCGCCACGCCGCCGAGTTCTGGATGATCGAACCCGAGATAGCTTTTGCCGACCTTGAAGACGATATGGAGCTTGCCGAGAGTATGCTCAAATATGTTCTCCGTGCACTTCTCGACGAGTGTTCGGACGAACTCAAATTCTGCAACGATTTCTACGATAAAGGCTTGCTCGAACGCCTTAACGCTGTCGTAAACTCCGACTTCGCAAGGGTAAGTTACACCGAAGCTATCGAAAAGCTCGAAAACTGCGGCGAAAAGTTTGAATATCCCGTGTTCTGGGGCTGTGACCTCCAGACCGAGCACGAGCGTTATCTTACCGAAAAAATTTACGGCAAGCCCGTTTTCGTCACCGATTATCCAAAGGAGATAAAGGCTTTCTATATGCGACTCAACGACGACGGAAAGACCGTTGCAGCGGTCGATCTGCTTGTCCCCGGAGTGGGTGAGCTTATCGGCGGAAGCCAGCGTGAGGAAAGACTTGACCTTCTGACCGAGCGAATGAACGAGCTTGGACTTGACACGGAAGCCTACGACTGGTATCTTGACCTTCGCAGATACGGCGGTGCAAAACACGCAGGCTTCGGACTTGGCTTTGAGCGTCTTATAATGTATGCAACGGGTATCTCCAACATTCGTGACGTTATCCCATTCCCGAGAACGACAGGTTCTATCTATTAAAAATACGGCAGTTATGATCTTTCGGTTTTGTTATGAAGAACATAGCTGCCGTTTTTTATACAAAAATGGATTGTTATGCTTTATGTGAACTAAATATTAACAATATGCAAAAGCTTTTAAAAAGACTTGCATTTATTACAAAAATGCTATATTATAATATATAGCGCGAATCTAAAAATGTATTTGCAGGGAGTACAACTGTTTTTCAAGGGAGTAAATTATTATTAAAAAAACAGCTGTAATTTGTGTAATTTTACGAAGTTTGGAAAAACTTTTTTGAATGGGAAGGAAGATTTCATTATGCTGCTTAAAGAAATGAACAAGGCACAGCTCGAAGAATTCAAGGCTGAAAGCGAAAAGGCTTACGAAGCTTACAAGGCAAAGGGTCTTAAGCTCAATATGGCAAGAGGTAAGCCAGGCGCAGATCAGCTCGATATCACAATGGATATGCTCGATACACTCAACAGCAAGTCCGATATGAAGTGCGAAGACGGCACAGATGCCCGCAACTACGGCGTTCTCACGGGTATTCCCGAAGCAAAGAAGCTTTTCGCCGAAATGCTCGGAGTTGACCCCGAAATGGTTATCGTCGGCGGCAACGCAAGCCTTTCGCTTATGTATGATACAGTTGCAAGAGCAATGACTCACGGCGTTCTCGGCAGTGAAAAGCCTTGGTGCAAGCTCGACAAGGTAAAGTTCCTCTGTCCTGCGCCGGGTTATGACCGTCACTTCGGTATCTGCGAGAACTTCGGCATCGAAATGATAACCGTTCCTATGACACCGACAGGCCCCGATATGGATATGGTAGAGAAGCTCGTTTCCGAAGATGAATCCATCAAGGGTATCTGGTGCGTTCCTATGTACTCCAACCCTGACGGCATCACATATTCCGATGAAACAGTAAAGCGTTTTGCAAACCTCTCACCAAAGGCTAAGGATTTCCGTATTTTTTGGGATAACGCTTACTGCGTTCACCACCTCACAGATACACCCGATACTCTCCTCAATATCTTTGACGAGTGCAGGAAGACGGGCAAGGAAGATATGGTGTTTGAATTCGCTTCAACATCGAAGATCAGCTTCCCCGGCGCAGGCGTTGCAGTAATGGTAGCTTCAAAGGCTAATATCGCACAGATTGAAAAGATCCTCGGTATGCAGTATATCAGCTACGATAAGATAAACCAGCTCCGCCACGTCCGCTACTTCAAGAACCTCGACGGCATCAAGGCTAAAATGGAACAGCATAAGAAGCTTATCGCTCCTAAGTTTGAACTTGTTCTCAATGCACTTGAAAAGGAACTCGGCGACCTCGGCGTACTTACATGGCATAAGCCGAACGGCGGCTACTTCATCTCCGTTTATACATTGAACGGCTGCGCAAAGCGTGTTGTTGAGCTTTGTAAGGAAGCAGGCGTTGTCCTCACAGGTGCAGGCGCAACATATCCATATAAGAAAGACCCCGAGGATAAGAATATCAGAATCGCACCAACATTCCCACCGCTCGCAGAACTTGAGCAGGCAGTCGATATCTTCTGTCTCGCAGTAAAGATCGCAAGCGCAGAAAAGCTCCTTGCTGAATAAGGATCAAATCAAAGATAAATAAAAACGGCTGCACCGATCTTGCAGCCGTTTTCCGTAAAACAACAAACATAAGAGAAAGGGGGATAAAAATGACATACTGTAAAAACTGTCATAGAATGAGCAAGGATGACGATTTCTGTTCGCACTGCGGCTCAGCCGTATGGGGCGAGGACTTCGTTTCCAACGATGCCGCCATAAACTGCGATTCGCTGGAAAACCATACCCACGATAAAGTGACCTACAACAGAACCGAGCGCGGTGAGGGCGTACATATCCCCGAGGGTTACAAGCCTTACAACCCGACAAATCAGAATGATCAGAAAACAAGCGGCGACTCGGCGAAAAATGCCAAAGCCGTGTCGATTGTCATAAAAATAGTCTTTTTCATCATCGCAATAAATGTAGTTTTCAGCTTCTTTGCAGAGTTTTTCAATTAAATCATTCCGCAAGAAATGCTGCGCCCTTTGCAAGCCGCAGAGCACAGTCCTTGAAGTGACCTCCGCTGTTGGATTCAAACTTGCAGTCGGCGTTTGCTTCGCTGAATTTGTTGTATATCTTCAAGGTCATGTCACCAACTGCCGACATGACCTTGTTTTTTGTCTTTGGTTCTTTGTCCCCAAGACTGAAATAGAACTTCCCGCTCGGAACGGGTCTGCTTTCGATGTATTCATCAAGCTTGGGAAACCAAAGCGAACCCGAACAGCTTGCCGCACCGCCAAAAAGGTCACATTCATAACAGCACCAGAGCGCAAAAAGTCCCGAAAGGGAATATCCGCCGATAAAACGCCTTTCGGGTCTGCCTATTTCACTTTCAACGGTCGGGACAACGTCATTTTTCAGCACTTCAAGCGTTTTTTGAGCGTTTCCGCCGAATGCTTCATCACCGAAAACGGCAGGTGCAGACCACGGCGAAAGCTCATCGTTCCAGTTTTCCGTTTCAAACGCGATAAGCGTAAAATCAGCGCCCGTAAGCTGCTTTGCGAGAGCGTAAACCTCCTCGGCTTCGCTCTCTTCGCCGCTCATTATGCCTATGTAGATGTGAGTGCTGCCGCTGCCGAAAATGTGTGTGTTCATTCTTTGCCACCGTTTATGATAAAGCTGTAAATGTCGCTCTTTTTGAAACCTGTGAGAGCCGCTGTTTCCTTGCAGGCTTCAGACGGCTTAACGCCCGAATCGATGAGCTTCTGCGCCTGCTCGGCAGCCTGTTCGAGAGTGAGCGCAGCGGTGCTTTCTTCCTCTTTGCAGCCCTCGACAACAAGAACGAACTCGCCCTTCGGCGGCATTGCTTCGTATATTTCTATTGCTTCGGAAAGGGTCGTGCGAACGACTTCTTCGTGTATCTTCGTAAGCTCGCGGCAGAGCGAAATTTTTCTGTCGCCGAAATATTCAAGCATATCTTTGAGCGTTGCGAGAAGCTTGTGCGGCGCTTCGTAGAAAACGAGCGTGTGAGGGTCGTGCGCAACGGATTTGAGATGCTCGTAGCGCTGCTTTTTCGTCACGGATAAAAATCCCTCGAACGCAAATCTTGCCGAGGAGATGTTGGAAAGAGCAACAGCAGATGCCATTGCCGTAGGACCCGGGACTACCTCGGTTTCGATATTGTTCTCAACGCAGAGCGCGATGAGGTCTGCTCCGGGGTCAGAGATGCAGGGCATACCCGCATCCGAAACTACAGCGCAGTTCTCGCCGTCCAGAATACGCGAAACAATGCCCTCGCATATCTGTCTTGACGAATGTTCGTGAAAGCTGACGAGCTTGTTTTTTATCTCAAAATAATTCAGAAGCTTCAAGGTCACTCTTGTGTCCTCGGCGCAAATAAAATCGACCTTTTCGAGCGTTTCTGCCGCACGGTAGGTCATATCGCCGAGATTTCCTATCGGTGTTCCGACAACATATAATTTTCCTGCCATTTTTTACTCCATTAAATCAATAGTTTAAGCTGCTTAATAATTTAAGCTGCTTCCGCCGATGAATTCGCGGACAAGCGAATCGGACGGCACAAGTTCTTCCGAAAGCGGTTCAAGCTCGGTGAGGACTTTAAGCATAACATCGCCGTCCTCGATAGCGGAAAAAGCTTCGCGGTTGTTTTCAACGTCACTTCTGAGCATCTTCGCATAAACGGACGCTTCGTATGGGATAAACGAGTCGATCTCGATAGTTGCGCGCTTTTTGTACGGCATAATGTATTTTTCCTCGCCTTTGGTGACGCTCTCAAACATATCGAAAATATCTTCGAGACTGCGGCAGCGGAAGAGGCGGTCGCGGTTGAGCCTGCGCATAAGTCGTATTTTTCTCGGGTGAAGTGTAAGACCGTACTTTGTGCGTATTCTTGTTCTTACGCTGACGTACATACAGGTCGTGAAATCGTCCGAATCACCCGTAACTTCGGGGTTGAGCGCGTGTATGCCCTCGATGATGATGATCTCGTTGCTTTTTCTTGCGACGGGGATAAAATCCGAGCGCGACTGCGTGGTGAAGTCAAAAATAGGCATTTCAACGGGTTCGCCCTTTGAAAGCTTTTCAAGATGCTCGGAAAACATCGGTATATCCAGTCGGTACGGCGATTCAAGGTCGGTCCTGCCGTTTTCGTCAACGGGAAATTCGCCTGCACCTGCAGGGAGAAAATAGTTATCCATCGAAAGCGTGTGTACCTGCAAGCCTTTATTTCCAAGAAGCGCGGCAAGGCGAAGTGCGGTAGTAGTCTTGCCCGAGCCTGACGGACCCGAAAGCAGGACGAGCGGACGTTCTTCACGGCTCATATAAATTTTTTCTGCAGCAATGCGGAGCTGATCCTGATAGATATTTTCGGAGTTTCTGATGAAGCCCTCCGTATCGTTTTCCAGTCCCGAGTTGATGTTAGTTGTATTTATATAATTGAGTTCCATTCAAAGCAACCTTTCAGCGTGATTTTGTGCAGCACTTTTATTATATATCATTTTTATTCAGTTGTCCATATAAAATATTTTTTGACGCGAATTTTCGGCGAAATAGGCTTTTGCGGCTGTTATTTTTGGACGAAAATCACATATAATAGATAGGGAGAAAGGACATTCCTTATCAACTTTTTGGGAAACCACATAAAAATAAAAAACAACTCCAAGTGTATTTTTGTATAAATAGCTAAAAAAATATCGCTAAATTCTATACCTGTTTTTATTAATATTATTTGACTAATGTTAGAAAATATGCTATAATACTTGTGAAGTATTTTTGATAATACGTTTGCGGACAGCTTTTTGCAGCTTTTTCTGCATCGCTGCCGGTATTATTATTGAAAGTGGTGTTACAAATGGACGATCAGACAAATGTTTACAGTGAGAAAAAGCTCGCAAGCTTTGAAACGATCTACAAGGAAAGCGTTTTTTCAAAGCCGCTCGATATCACTGTTACCATAACTGCCGCACATATCTACGGCGCAGGCTATATCTGCGTTCAGAAGGGAACTAAGGAAGACGATCCCGAATACGGAAAGTATGTATGCGGTCTTGAAGATATCACAAAGATCTCAATCAATACCAATAATAAGAGCCAGCCGATCAACGTTCAGTGCGATGAGGTCGAAAAGGGCGTTCCGTCAAGAAAGAGAATTATCCTCCCTCATTTCCCGAATGCTGAGGAAATTATGCGCCTTATCAACGATGCAAAGGCTGATTATGACAGAAAACACGCTCCGAAAAAGCAGCCGAGCGAGGAAGAAAAGCAGAAAGAGCGTGAGCGCCTCAAAAAGGCAGCTGACGAGGAATTCCTCAATGCTACCGCAGGCTATGACAAGCAGGATAAGGACAAAAAGACTAAGAAGGGCGAAGATTTCACCGTTGCCGATATCCTCGGACTGGACGATTTCACACCTATCGTTCCCGAGAAAAAGGCAGAAGAGCCAGTTAAGGAAGAACCCGTCAAGGAAGAGTATACTGCAAAGCACTCCGATGCTGTTGAGATCGACGATATTCTTGAAGCCGCTCCCGAGGCTGATGTTTCCATACTCGAAGAGGCAGCTGAAGAAAAGACTTCCGAAGTTCCTCTCACTGATTCGTTCGATGAGATCGTTATCCCCGATACGTCCGATCTTCCCGAAGCACAGACTGTCGAGAATCCGGGATATATCCCAAGCGAATCTATCGAAGAGATCGGCGTAGTCGATATAAACGAGGACGTTATCGAAGAACCGAAGATCGTTCCTACGCATAAACCCGAACCTCCGAAGCAGCCTGAGAAAGAACCCGAAAAAGAACCTGTCAAGGCTGAACCCAAGCAGGAAAAAGCAGAAGAAAAACCTGCTGAAAAGAAAGAAAAGGCTGTTGATATCCCAACTCCGAAGGACGGAGAAAAGATGTCGCTTGAGGACTTCCAGACAGCTGTCAAGAAGCTCAAAGCTATGCACGATGAGGGCTTGATGGACGATGAAGAATTCGCTTCCGAAAAGTCCAAGCTGATGAAGTTCCTCTATTAAAAATGTACATAAGGGTTTCTGACGGATCAAACGAAAAAGAATATGCCCGTGCGGTCCGGCAGACCCCATAACAACACCGTTACGGTTTTTCCGCAGCGGTGTTATCTATCTTTAAGGAGAAAACAATGTCTTTGCCGAATGACCCTTTTATGCTTTTAAGCTATGTGAACACTATGCTCCGCGATAAATACGCAAACCTTGACGCACTTTGTGACGATCTCGATGTAAGCAAAGCCGATATCACGGCGAAACTTTCCGCCGCAGGCTTTGAATATGACGCAAATCTCAATAAATTCTGCTGATGAAAATGAAAGAGGAACAGAAAATGGCTGAAAAGAAATTTACCATTGAACTCAAAGCTATTATTGACGAATTCAACCTTGAAGCGATATATCTTCCGCAGGACGCTTCCAAGATACTCATAGATGAAAATGACGTAAACCGTCCGGGACTCCAGCTTCAGGGCTTCTACGAATATTTCAGCAACGCCCGTATCCAGATACTCGGAAAAATGGAGTTCGCTTATCTTGCAACGCTTGACGAGCAGACGAGAACAGAGCGCCTTGATATGCTCTTTGCGCAGCATATCCCTGCACTCATCATCTCCCGTGAGCTGCCGTATTTCCCCGAAATGGTGACTATCGCGCAGAAGTATGAAGTTCCGCTCCTCCGCTCAAAGGAAAGCACTTCAAGCTTTATGTCAGCGCTCATCGCGTTCCTCAACCTCCACCTCGCTCCGAGAATAACACGTCACGGCGTTCTTATCGAAGTCTACGGCGAGGGTATGCTTATCCTCGGCGAGAGCGGCGTTGGGAAGAGCGAAACAGCCGTTGAGCTCATCAAGAGAGGTCACCGTCTTGTTGCCGATGATGCGGTCGAGATAAGAAAGGTTTCAAACATAAGCCTTGTCGGTTCTTCACCCGAAAATATCCGACACTTCCTTGAGATTCGCGGCATAGGCATCGTAAATGCGCGCCGTCTGTTTGGTATGGGTGCTGTTAAGGTCACGGAAAAGATCGATATGATCGTTGAACTTGAACCTTGGGACAGCGAAAAAGTTTACGACAGAATGGGCGTTGACAGCGAATATACTTCAATTCTCGGAGTAAAAGTTCCCTGCGCAACAATTCCTGTAAAGCCGGGCAGAAACCTTGCCGTTATCCTCGAAGTTGCCGCTATGAACAACCGTCAGAAGAAGATGGGCTACAACGCAGCGCAGGAACTTCTTGACAACCTCGGTCTTGAAATGGATCACAAGGAAACTATTAAAAAGTGGGATATTTATTGATATGAAAATAATCGCAGACCTGCACACGCATACGGTCGCTTCAACTCACGGATTTTCGACCATAAAGGAAATAGTGGACGTTGCCGCACAGAAAGGACTTTCCGCCGTCGCAATAACCGACCACACGCCTGCATCGACGGACGGCCCTCACGTCTGGCATTTCCATAATCTCCACAAGGCAATTCCGAGAGAAGTTAACGGAGTAAAGATCATATACGGCGCAGAATCGAGTATAATAGACTATGATGGCAATATCGATTTTCCGCACGAAGAATGTGCTGCCCTCGATTGGATAATCGCATCTTTCCATAAGGATATGCTGAAGCCTGCAAGCTTTGAGGAGCATACGAATATGTATTTGAAGCTTGCCGAGAATGATGATGTTGACGTTATCGGACACTGCGCAACGGTCGTTTGTCCGTTCGACTATGAAAAATGCCTGAAAAAATTCAAGGAGTGCGGTCGTCTTGTCGAGATAAACGAAAGCACTATCCTTTGGAAAAACACCCGTGAAAATTACCGTGAAATTATCCGTATATGCAAGAAATATGAGATACCCGTTGTCATAAACACGGACGCGCATTTCTGCACTATCGTCGGTGATGTGACGGAATCACTCAAGCTTGCGGAGGAGATCGGACTTCCCGAAAAGCTTATCGTAAACGCAGATTGGGACAGACTTTATGCTTATATTCAAAGCAGACACGGAAAAATTTTCGGCTGATCTACGCAAAAATACCTTTTTATCTATGGGGTAAAATTTATGAATGACAACCTGAAGCTTCTTATCGATGAAGCAGAAAAAGCAGGCTGCAAGGTGGAATTAAAGCCTTTGCTGAAAGACTACACGACCTTTCGCATAGGTGGCGAAGCTGCTGCACTTTTTGAACTCGATTCTGTTCAGAAATGTCAGCGGCTTATTCCGTTTGCGGCTAAAAACAATATCCCGTATTTCGTCCTCGGACGCGGTTCAAATATCCTCGCCGATGACAGAAAAACGGACTTGGCAATATTTCGTATCAACGGCTCTGCACCCGATATGATCGGCGAAGATACGTTACGCTGTTTCGCAGGAGTTCCGCTCGTGAAGCTTTGCAGCTTTGCGCTTGACAACGAACTCGGCGGACTTGAATTTGCCTACGGTATCCCGGGCAGCGTCGGCGGAGCGGTATATATGAACGCAGGAGCTTATGGCGGCGAGATGAAAGACGTTCTCGCTTCGGTAACTGCGCTTGACAAGGACGGAAATATCCGCGAATATTCCGCAGACGGACTGGAAATGTCATACCGCCACAGCCGTTTTACGGACAGCGGCGAGGTCATACTTTCGGCTGAATTCAAGCTTCAAAAAGCCGATAAAGACGGCATAAAAGCAAGAATGAACGAGCTTATGGAAAAGCGCCGCTCAAAGCAGCCGCTTGAATTTCCGAGCGCAGGCAGCACATTCAAGCGTCCCGAGGGCGCGTATGCCGCACAGCTTGTTGAAGAGTGCGGTTTGAAAGGCTTCACTGTCGGAAATGCACAGGTCAGCGAAAAGCACAGCGGCTTCGTCATAAACCGCGGCGGTGCAAGCTTTGACGATGTAATGGCTGTTATTGCGGCGGTAAAAAAGACCGTTGCCGAAAAAACAGGCTATAAGCTTGAATGTGAACCTATCATCATTTCGGAGAGGGAGGAATACAGAAAATGAAATTTCTCATAGTAACGGGACTTTCGGGTTCGGGAAAATCGGGCGTAATAAACGTCCTCGAAGATATCGGATATTACTGCATCGACAATATTCCTCCGCAGCTTATCCCGAAGTTCGCCGAGATATGTATAAAATCGGATAAGATAATCCACAATGTCGCTATCGTCACCGATATCCGAGGAGGGGAGCTTTTCCTCGAACTTGACGAGGGCATTGCCTATTTCAAGGAAAACGGACTTGACTATAAGATACTTTTCCTTGACGCGTCCGACGACGTTCTTATAAGAAGATACAAGGAAACGCGCCGCAGACACCCTCTTGATGAGCAGTCGCACGGCAATCTGCTACGCGCTATCACGACCGAGCGCCAAATGCTTATGTCGGTGCGCGAAAGCGCCGATTACTACATAGACACCTCCGACCTTTCAATGGCACAGCTCAAAGAAACGCTTTACACGCTTTTCCTCGACAATCCGAATGATTCAATGGTCGTAAAAGTAATGTCTTTCGGCACGAAATTCGGCTGCGCAAGAGAAGCTGACCTCGTTTTTGACGTTCGCTGCCTGCCGAATCCTTTCTATATCCCCGAACTCAAAGAGCATACGGGTCTTGAAGAGTGCGTGAGTGGCTATGTTATGCAGTTCGACCAGTCAAAGGAGCTGCTGAAAAAGCTCACCGACCTTATCGATTTTCTCATTCCGCTTTATCACCGCGAGGGAAAGAGCCAGCTTGTCATTGCGTTCGGCTGCACGGGCGGAAAGCACCGCAGTGTGACCTTTGCCGAGGCTATTTTCAAGCATTTGCAGGAAAAAGGCGTTCGCAGCCGAATCTGCCACCGAGATATAAACAAAAAGTAAGGGAATACCTATGTCTTTCTCATATTCCGTAAAAAAAGAATTGTGCGGCCTTATGACTGACCGCGACAGAAAGTTCGCCTGCCTTTACGGTATGCTTCTTTTCTGCAAAAATTTTGATGCAGACAGTATCGTTTTCCAGACGGAGAACGATATGGTCTGCAATTTGTTCTGCGAGCTTGCAGACGATGTCCTCGAACGCCACAAGGTCGTGACGGTTTTGAGCAACGAGAAGAAAAACAACACGGTTTTATACACTTTGAGCATTGAAAAGCTTGAAGACCGCGAGGAAATAATCTACCGTTTCCATATTTCGAGCCGCAGCCTTATACACCGAATACAGCGCGAAAATATCAACAATAATGACGTTTTTGCATTCGTCGCAGGCGCATTTTTATCCTGCGGAAGCATTTCCGAGCCGCTCAAAGATTATCACCTCGAATTTTCCGTGCCGTATTATAACCTTATGCTCGACCTGACGGAACTTCTCAGCGAGATAGGCTTCAACGTAAAATCGACCGAGCGAAAGGGCAACCACGTTATCTATATGAAGGACAGCGAGGTCATTGAGGATCTTATCACTTTTATGGGCGCAACGATGTCCTCAATAGAGCTTATGAACGTTAAAATTCTCAAAGACGTTCGCAACAAGGCGAACCGAATCGCGAACTGCGACGCGGCGAACATTGACCGAACGCTCAAAGCCTCCGACAAGCAGATCGCTGACATTGAGTACATAGTCGATAAGATAGGCATGGAAAATATGCCGCCCGACCTTGCCGAAATTGCCGAGGTTCGGCTCGAATTTCCCGAAATGTCGCTCAAAGAGCTTGGCGAAGAGCTGGAAAAGCCGCTCGGACGTTCGGGTGTGAACCACCGTTTAAAGCGAATCTCCGCGCTTGCCGAACAGCTCCGCGAGGAATACAACGAAACCGAAACAGAAACCGCTGAATAAACTATGGATAATTTTGTAAATCTTCATCTTCACAGTGAATACAGCCTGCTTGACGGCGCTTGCCGCATAAAAGACCTTGTTGCAAGGGCAAAAGCACTCGGGCAGAACGCTGTCGCTGTCACCGACCACGGCAATTTATATGCTGCGGTCGAATTTTATAATGAGGCAAAGGCGCAGGGGATAAAGCCTGTTATCGGCTGTGAAGTCTATGTTGCGCCACGGACTCGCTTTGACAAAATTTCGGGACTGGACGGAAAACCTTATCACCTTGTACTGCTCTGCGAAAACAACGAGGGTTATCACAACCTTGCGAAGATAGTTTCGATCGGCTACACTGAGGGCTTTTACAACAAGCCGAGGGTCGATGTCGAAGTTCTGCAAAAATACAGCAAGGGCATAATTGCTCTTTCGGGCTGTATCGCAGGAGAACTGCCGCGTCTGCTTGCCAACGGCGAATATGATAAAGCAAAGGAAACCGCGCTTTTGTATCGCGATATTTTCGGCGAGGGCAACTATTATATCGAGATACAGAATCACGGCATACGCGAGGAAATGTCCGTCCTGCCGCTTCTGTTCAGGCTTTCCGCCGAAACGGGGATACCGCTCTGCGCAACGAACGATGCGCATTACATCACCAAAGCCGATGCGAAAGTTCAGCGCGTGCTTATCGCAATTCAGACGAATACGCCGCTGAGCCAGCCAACGCCGCTCGCTTTCCCGACCGCTGAATTTTATATGAAAACGCACGATGAAATGGCAAGGCTTTTCCCAAATCATCTTGATGCGATAGAAAACACCGTGAAAATTGCCGAGCGATGCAATGTTGAATTCGAGTTCGGCAAGATAAAGCTTCCCCGTTACGAAGCCGAGGGCGTGACCGACAACAAAGCGTATTTCATTCAGCTTTGCAGGGACGGCTTAAAAAAGCGCTACGGTGAAGCTCCGCCGAAAGCTTACGAAGAGCGCCTTGAATATGAGCTTGATGTTATAATCAAAATGGGATATACCGATTACTACCTTATCGTGTGGGATTTCGTCAACTATGCGAAAATGCACGATATTCCCGTAGGTCCCGGGCGAGGTTCGGGCGCAGGAAGCATCGCGGCTTACTGCATCGGTATAACGAACATCGACCCGATGAAGTATAATCTGCTTTTTGAACGTTTCCTCAATCCCGAACGAGTTTCGATGCCAGACTTTGATATCGACTTTTGCTATGAAAAGCGCCAGCTTGTCATTGATTATGTTGTGCGGAAATACGGCAGCGACCGCGTTGCGCAGATAATAACGTTCGGAACAATGGCGGCAAAGGCAGCTATCCGTGATGTTGGGCGTGTTATGGAAATGTCCTATCAGAAAACGGACGAGGTCGCAAAGCTTATCCCGTTTGAGCTTCACACAACGCTCGACCGTGCGCTTGAAAACAGTCCCGAGCTGAAAAAGCTTTATATGTCCGACAGCGATGTTCACGAGCTTATCGACACCGCGAAGAAAATAGAGGGTATGCCGCGACACGCTTCAACTCACGCGGCAGGCGTTGTTATCTCCGATGCACCCGTGAGCGATTATGTCCCCGTTCAGAAGAATGACGGCGCGATAGTAACGCAGTACCCGATGAATATCCTCGAAAGCCTTGGCTTGCTGAAAATGGACTTCCTCGCTCTGCGAAACCTAACGGTCATTGACGGAACGGTAAAGGACATTCGCCGAACAGAGCCGAATTTCGATATAGATAAAATTCCGCTCGATGACGAAGCGGTTTTTGAGATGCTTTCAGCAGGCGAGTCGGACGCTGTTTTTCAGTTTGAAAGTGCAGGAATGAAGCAAGTGCTCGAACGACTCAAACCCGAGTCGATAGAAGACCTTATCGCCGTGCTTTCGCTCTACCGCCCGGGTCCTATGGACAGTATCCCACGTTATATCGAAAACAAGCGCCACCCCGAAAAGATAACCTACAAGCACCCCTTGCTCGAAGATATACTGAACGTCACCTACGGCTGTATCGTTTATCAGGAGCAGGTAATGCAGATATGCCGAAAGCTCGCAGGCTATTCCTACGGCAGAGCAGACCTTGTGCGCCGCGCAATGGCTAAGAAAAAGGCTGACGTTATGGAAAAAGAACGAAGCGTTTTCATTGACGGTGCAGTTAAAAACGGAGTTCCTGCCGAAACCGCCGAAGATATTTTCAACGAGATGTCAAGCTTCGCTTCGTATGCGTTCAATAAATCCCACGCCGCCGCTTACGCCCACGTTGCGTATCAGACGGCTTACCTCAAATGCCACTACTATAAAAAGTATATGGCACAGGTCATGACGAACGAGCTTGCTTCGCAGGGAAAGCTTATTGACGATATCGCACTCTGCGAAAAGAATGGCGTTAAGATACTCTGCCCCGATATCAACAGAAGCGGTGCAGGCTTTACATCAGACGAAAACGGAATCTGCTTCGGTCTGCTCGCGGTGAGAAACCTCGGCAGAACGGCTATCGACAATATCGTTGAGGAGCGGAGAAAAGGCGGCGCGTTCCGTTCGCTTGATGAATTCTGTCGAAGAATGAGCGGAAAGGACGTAAACCGAAAGGCGGTCGAAAGCCTTATAAAATGCGGCGCGTTCGACAGCTTCGCACTCAACCGCCGCGAGATGATGGAGAACTACGACCGAATTTTCATCGCCCTGCAAACCGACGTGCGCAATAATATCGAGGGGCAGATGAGCTTTTTCGATTCTGTCGGAGACGATGATTCGCCGTCAATGATAGACAACCTCCACAGAACGGAGGAATACCCGTTGAAAACGCTGTTAACGTACGAAAAAGAAGCAGTTGGAATGTATATCTCGGGTCACCCCCTCGATGAGTTCAAGCTTATCTCTGCCGCCGCAAAGCATAACACTATACACAGCTTTTTCTCGGAAAATCACCCGAAAGACGGCACACCGGTGCAGTTTATCTGTATGATAACCTCGGTCAAACAGCATAACACAAAAAAAGGCGCGCAAATGGCGTTCTCGACCGTCGAGGACAATGGCGGCGAGTGTGAGGTCATCTTTTTCCCCGAAGTCTACGCCCAAAGCGTCCAGCTTATCCGCGCCGACAACATAGTTTTCCTAAAAGGAAAGCTTTCATATAAGGACGAAGAGCCGAAAATACTCGCCGAAGCTGTCATTTCCGCCGCACAGTATGTGGGACTTGTCGCGAAAAGCGGACTTTTTATCCGCTGTCTGAGTACGGATAAGGAAAAGATAACCCGAGCAGCCGAAGTTTGCCGAAATTATAAAGGCAGCGGAAAGCTGAATTTCTATTTTGAGGATATAAAGAAATATGTCCGCCCGAAGTCTGCCGACGGCGTGAATATAACCGAAGAATTGCTTGAAAAGCTTGCGGATATCGTGGGAGAGGGGAACGTCGCTTTAATGAGTAATTCATAATGCGTAATGCGTAATTATTTGCGGAGCTGACATTTGTAGGAGAACCGCGAAGCCAAGCAGCCGGTCAAGCTGAGCACAGCTTGTCAGGTGTCCGGAGGGCGGAAGCCTTTTGGTCGCTTCCGCAGAAGCGAAAATCCCTAAACTAACAAATTACGCTTTGTTGCAATAGCGTAATCACTAACAAATCAAAAAGGCGCAATTCACACGAAAAAGGGTAAAACGGATATGAGAAATTCGCTCTGTAAACCTAAAATGTGAATTGCGCCCATTCTTTTTCCTCAAATAAACTATCCTTAAAGCGTAAATACACGAACGAAGTAAGTGGATTTACGCTTCAACTCAATAAGAACAGCTAAATAAAAGCAACAAATTTCGATTACGAATTACGCATTAAAAAAAGCCTTGACTTTTTCACATAAAAATGATACAATATTATCTGTTGATAAAATATATCAACTTTTTATAGCAGAAATACGCATTTACAGAGTAGAGAACTGAGCGTACAAGTGTCCGACGGACGGGGAGTTGCCGGCGGAACGAAAAGCTTTCAAAGGCTTGCGGTTCAGTTCTTGCATCCCGCTGAAATGCATAGCAGGAGCTTTTCATTCCTCCCGATATGCACAAACAGCACTATTTTAAGGAGGTAAAAATGAAAGGCTTTTTTTCTGTTTTCACAAGCTCCGCAAAGGAGCTGAAAAGCGCTAAATGTCTTGCTATGGCTGGACTTATGACTGCACTTTTCATCATTCTCGATATGTTCTCGTTCAAGGTTGGCGCGTTCCTCAAAATAAACGTTGCGTTCTTCGCACTCGCAGTCGTAGGAATGTTCTTCGGACCTGTTCCTGCCACACTTGCGGCTATCGCAGGCGACCTTATCGGCTGTCTTGTCAGCGGTCAGGCTCCGTTTCCGCTTCTCACCGTAACAGCGGCACTCGAGGGACTTGTATTCGGTATTTGTCTTTACAAAAAAGAGGGCAAGAAACTCGCTGTTATGGCTGTTGTCGCAAGGCTCATCGATTCATTCGTGATAAATCTTCTTTTGAACACAGCGATACTTATGTCGGCAGGCTTTATGTCGAACACAAAGGAGCAGTTCTTCATCAGACTCAGTGCGATATCGCTTCAGGCTGTTGTTTACTGCATACTCTGCGCGGCTGTTCTCCCTGCTGTACAGGTAATATACAAACGAGTTGCGGGTAAGATACACAAGACCGCAGCCTAATGCTGATATCTAATGAATGTGCAGACAAAAATTTGTCTTAAAAGTCATACTTTCGCTTGATTTTTTGTACACATTCCGATAGAGATAAGCATAACAAATTTTACGGATTTCTGCTTAAAAAAATCAAGAGCCAAACAGTTATTTTCAAATCTGTTTGGCTCTTTTACTTTGTTGCAGTAAAGCAAATTACATAAAAATCCCGTTAATTTTCTCTATATATTGTAAAAATTCACAGAAAGTTGATATATTAGCTTTTATAAAGTGGTACAATTAGAACAAAGAATGTACACCCTATGGGGAGGGTTTTGGTATGGCAAAGTCAAAATTACAAAAAAATAATAAACCGTCAGATATAAAAGTTAAAAAGAAGTTCGATCTCAGCTGTTTTAAGCTGGACCGAAACAGCATCAAGACAAAGCTCATTATCTTCGTATGCGTAATGTCGCTCATTGTTGTTCTGCTGCTTGCGTTCGTCAACTATTTTTCGCTTTCAAAAGGCGTAAAATCGACTGTTAATCAGATGATCACACCTATCACAACAGAGGCGGCATCGGACGTAAGCGTTAAGGTCTCTATGCTCAAAACTAAGACCGATACGGCTTTTCAGAAGACACTTTGCAGTGACAATATCGGCGCTTCAAAGGGAGCTTCGTCTTATCTCAAATATATGTTTAATGAGTATAAGCTCAATGTAAAGGATTTCGCGATGTTCAAAATGGGTGATTTCTTCATCGGCTCGGACAGATTTGACGCTACGAGCGCAGAGGCACTCAAAGACCTTGAGGTATATCAGACGGCAAAATCGAAGGGCATTGCCATAACAGAACCTATCCCTTATGAGGACGGCAGCGGCTCGGAATTTATCATTGCAGTATCGGGAACGTCAAGCGTCACAAGCTATGTTCTCGTTGCCTACTACGATGCGCAGATACTTTCCGATATCGTAAATTCCGTTCAGTTCAGCGAAAATTCCACAGCTTACATAATCAATTCCGAGGGTACGATGATCGCTTCAAACGACATCAACAATGTTGTCAACGCAGTGAACCATAACACCCTTGCGGAATCCGACAGCAGCTATGCAGCTATCGCAGAGATACAGTCACTCGCAATGAGCGGTGAATCGGGCAGCGAAAGCATTGTTGTCAACGGCGTAAAGAGCCGAGTTGCCTATGCTCCTATTGAGGGCAGCGACTGGTCGCTTATCCTTGTCGGTCCTGAGTCCGATTTCGACGGCACACTTAAAACAACTACAACGGTAATCATTGTGTTCTCCGTTGTACTTATAGTTGCAGCATTCATCTGCACATTCATTATCATGAACGGCGTTGTAAATCCGATAATCGGCGTTACAGCAAGACTTAAAGCACTTTCGGACGGCGACCTTTCTACCGATACTCCTGTTATCAAGCAGAAGAATGAAGTCGGTGTCCTTTCCGAGTCACTCGCACAAACGGTTGCCTCGCTTCGTACATATATTGAACAGATATCCGAAGCGCTCGGTATGATCGCCGAGGGAAACCTCGCCTTTGAAATGGACGGCGAATTCCGCGGAGATTTCGTCAAGATAAAGGAAAGCTTCAACGCTATCCTTTCACAGCTCAGAAAGACATTCGGCAAGATCAGCGAATCCGCGAACACCGTTACAATGGGCGCTTCGCAGGTGGCATCGGGTTCACAGCTTTTGAGCGACGGTGCAGCGCGCCAGTCTGAAGCTGTCAGCGAAGTATCGAACCGTATGGAAAACATCGTCGGACATATTTCCGATTCCGTTAAATCCGCTTCGGATACCGAAGTCCTCGCCGCAAATATCGAGGAGCAGATCAACTCCTGCAACCACGAAATGACGAAGATGCTCGGTTCAATGGAGGATATCTCCAAGTCTTCCGCACAGATCTCCGATATTATCCGTGTTATCGATGATATCGCGTTCCAGACGAATATCCTCGCCCTCAATGCGGCTGTCGAAGCTGCAAGAGCAGGTGATGCAGGTCTTGGCTTCGCAGTCGTAGCCGATGAAGTCCGCAACCTCGCAAATATGAGTGCAGACGCAGCAAAGCAGACCTCCGAGCTTATCGAAGATTCGCTCCGCAATGTTAAGCGCGGAACTGCTATCGCAAAAACGACCGCAGAATCCCTCGACAGGATCGTCCTCGGTGCTTCCGAGATCAACGAAAAGGTCAAGAGCATCGCCGAGAGCGCAGAACAGCAGAACAAACTTATCTCCGATATTTACAACAGCGTAAACAGCGTAAATGCCGTAATCGACAACACGACCTCGACCGCCGAGCAAAGCTCCGCCGCTGCAAACGATATGTCCGAGCAGGCTGAAGTTCTCCGTGATATGATCGACTTCTTCAAGATAGACTTCGACGAAAGCACAGTTCCCGAAGAAACCGCCGAAACGGCTTCGGAAGACGATTCGGCTGCTCCAGATGAGCTTGATATCCCCGTTTTCGATTCGGACGAAACGACTGCTGTTGACAGCGAGCTTGATTTCGACAACATTGGCTGCCTTGACGAGAACACCGAGGAAGCTTCGGAATCAGATGAAACTGCTCCGACGAAAGACGAACCGACCGCTCCCGAAACGGACGATGAAGTCTTTTTTGAACCCTCAAACGATGATGAAAACAAGGAATAAGCTTGTTTTTCAGTGAACCTATCTATCTTCGCAAAGACGAAAAACGCCTTTGCGAAGATTTTTTTACAGGAGAATCTATGGATATTTTAAAACAACACCCTGTCGCAGTGTTTGTAGCAGCGTACTTTATTATAATAAACATCATCGGTTTCATAATGGCATTTTCCGATAAGAAAAAAGCCGAAAACGGCAAACGCCGCATCTCCGAGCCAACGCTGTTTTTCGTTTCGCTCATCGGCGGCTCGGTAGGAATGTATATCTCAATGAAAAAGTTCCGCCACAAGACGAAACAGAAACGATTTATGGTCGGGATACCACTTATCATCGTCTGCCAGCTTGCCCTTGCGGCGGTCATTGTCGGTTATTTACTTTTTGCATAAATTTTTGCAGTTTATTGTTTTTGTAAATACTTTTTTGATAATATGATGAAAATTTCGCCGCTGGACTTGAAAATATTCAAAAAGTATGTTAAAATTTTATCATAGATTTGAATGAACGAATATTGTATGAAAGGAAAGATGCTTCAATGGCTTCAAACTACAACTTCGCAAAGGTCACTCCCGAAATTATCGAGCTTACCGAGATCTGCAAAAAGAACGGAAACATTGACCCTGAGCTTTATACGAAATATGACGTAAAGCGTGGTCTGCGCGACATCAACGGCAAGGGCGTACTCGCAGGGCTTACCGAAATTTCCGAGATAATCTCTTCCAAGACCGTTGACGGCAAAAGCGTTCCCTGCGAGGGCGAGCTTTACTACCGCGGCTATAACATAAACGACCTTGTGGACGGCTTTATCGGCAAGCGCCGTTTTGGCTTTGAGGAGATCACCTACCTGCTTCTCCTCGGCGAACTTCCGAACGAGCAGCAGCTTGAAAAATTCAAGCGTATCCTTGCGGATTACCGCAGACTTCCGACTACTTTCGTCCGCGATATCATTATGAAATCCCCGAGCGAAGATATTATGAATGGCATTTCGCGCGGAATTCTCACACTCTATTCTTATGATGACTCGCCGAACGACCTCTCGCTGCCAAACGTTATGCGCCAGTCGATGGAACTTATCTCGCTCCTGCCGCTCATCACAGTCTACAGCTATCACGCAAAGAATTACTATATCGACGGCGGCAGCTTCTTTATCCACCAGCCTGTCGCAGAGTATTCGACAGCGGAAAATATCCTCCATATGCTCCGTCCCGACAGCAGCTTCACCGAGCTTGAAGCGTCTATCCTCGACCTTGCACTTGTCCTCCACGCTGAACACGGCGGCGGTAATAACTCCACATTCACGACCCACGTCGTAACTTCGTCGGGAACGGATACCTATTCCGCGATCTCCGCAGCACTCGCTTCACTTAAAGGACCTAAGCACGGCGGCGCAAATATCAAGGTTTCAATGATGTTCGACGATATGAAGAACCACATCAGCGATTGGGAAGACGAGGACGAAATAAAGAGCTACCTCATAAAGCTTCTCCATAAAGAGGGCTTCGACCGCTCAGGACTCATCTATGGTATGGGTCACGCAGTTTATTCCATTTCCGACCCGAGAGCGAACCTCCTCCGTCAGGCGGTAGAAAAGCTCTCCAAAGCAAAGGGCAGAGAGAAAGAGTTCAAACTCTATAATTCGATCGAACGCCTCGCTCCGCAGGTCATCGCAGACGAAAGAAAGATCTATAAGGGCGTTTCGGCGAACGTTGACTTCTACAGCGGATTTGCATACACAATGCTCGACCTCCCACGCGAACTTTATACGCCGCTCTTTGCTATCGCAAGAATAGCAGGCTGGTCAGCACACCGTATGGAAGAGCTTGTCAACGCGAATAAGATAATCCGTCCTGCATATAAGGCTGTCCACGAAAAGCAGGAATATGTTGAGTTTGAGGACAGAGAATAAATCAATGCGTAATGCGTAATTATTAAGTTCCAATAATTCAAAAACGGTGAACCACGAAAATATTGATCGTGGTTCACCGTTTTTTACGTAGTGCGAAGCTTGATTACGCATTACGAATTCCGCATTTTATATAATGCTGTACTGTAAATCTTTCCAAAGCAGTTCGCAGCCCTCTGTTATCTCTTCAGGCAGGAGTGCCATTGCGACGGTTATTTCGTCGTCGCTGCCGTCGTCGATGCGGTAGAGATGCGCATAATCGCCGTCGATCATGCCGACTTTGTAACGGTACTCCATTTATCAGCCCTCCACGACAACGTAGTTATCCGCTGCGTTTTCCTTTGTTGCATACTCGGTAACATTCAGGACTTTGACCTTGAGCGGCTTCTGTCCCATATTTATTTCGATTATATCGCCGACCTTTACGTCGTAGGAGGCACGGGCTGCCTTTCCGTTTACAACGATCTTATCGGCATCGCAGGCTTCGTTTGCTACCGTTCTGCGCTTTATAAGTCTTGTTACTTTAAGATATTTGTCAAGCCTCATCTTTTTTCCTCCTTTTAAAGCAAAAGGCAGCCGCCCCCTTGAGCAGCTGCCGAAAAGTACAGATAAACAATAATTACTTGTTTACAACGTCCTTGAGAGCCTTGCCTGCCTTGAATGCAGGAGCCTTCTTTGCAGGGATCTGGATCTTTTCCTTTGTTCTTGGGTTGATTGCTTCCTTAGCATCTCTCTGACGAACTTCAAATGTACCGAAGCCAACAATCTGAACCTTGTCGCCGGAAACGAGTGCGTCTGTGATGGAAGAGATAACTGCATTAAGAGCCTTCTCGGAATCCTTCTTAGAAAATTCTGCCTTTTCAGCAATAGCATTGATTAAATCTGCCTTTGTCATAACATTATACCTCCATAAAATTTGTGGCGAGATCGCCATTATTATTGCTTTTTTGCTTTCTGCCAATAAGCGTCAAGCTGATCTATGTTCAGGGAGCGCATATCTGCCCCGTCACATCTTGTTAATTCCTCGGTCTTTGCGAATCGGTCAACGAACTTATCCGAAGATCTTGTGAGCGCCTCTTCGGCATCGATCTTCAGCAGTCTTGAAACATTCACCGCCGAGAAAAGGACATCGCCCATTTCTTCTTCAACGTTGGTTCCGTCTGCGATAGCTGATTTAAGCTCCGCAATTTCGCTTTCAAGAGCTTCAAGAGCCTCGTTCACGCCTGCAAAGTCCATACCTGCGCGTTTTGCTCTTGTGCCGAGCTTCTGTGCTCTCATAAGAGCAGGAAGTGTGCTGCAAACGCTTTTGAGCGTATCTGTATAGGTTTCCTGACCCTTTGTTTCCTGCTTGATGTCGTTCCAGTTGGAGAGCACCTCTGTGCTGTCCTTAACGGTAACAGTGCCGAAAACGTGCGGGTGACGGATAACGAGCTTCTGACAGACTTCATTGACAACGTCGCCGAAGTTGAAGCTGCCTTTTTCTTCTTCTATTCTGGAATGGAAAACGACCTGCAAAAGAACATCGCCAAGCTCTTCGCGGAGCAGTTCCGTATCTTCAAGGTCGATAGCTTCAACGGCTTCATATACCTCTTCGATAAAGTCCTTGCGTATCGAATGGTGATCCTGCTCCTTATCCCAAGGGCAGCCGTTTTCGGAACGGAGAATCTCCATTATTTTTAGCATATCGCTGATATCATATCTTTTTTTGAATTCAAAATCCATATCGTTTGATATCCTTTCGATCAAGGTATAGCCGCATTCAGTTACATATAATATATTAACCTATTATTATGTTTTTTTCAAGAGTTTTTTTAAATTTCTTCAGTAAATCAGCATTTTTACCGTAGTTTTGGTCAAAATCCCCGTTAAATGTGTGCTTATTATGTAAAATATTACCCCAATCGGCACTGAAATAAACAGCGTTAGCGGAGAATCCCATAAATTCCGCAAAAAATTCTGTGATAAGACCGCCGCCAAAGCGCATAAAACTCCGCAGAAAGCAAGCTTTGCAAGCAGTGAAAAAAATTTCCCGAGGGGTATTTCCGCAAGCTTTGAAACTGTTTTTAAGGATAAAAACATTATCAGCAGATAGCAAATATCGGTCGAGACAGCCGCGCCCGAAGCGTTTATTTCTGGAATAGGTATCAGCGCGAGGTTAAGGATAAGCTTTACCGCAACTCCGACAGTCATTATCTTGACGGGAACACCGCCTTTTCCTGCCGCCTGGAGCACTGCGAAAAGCACAGACGAAACCGACAGAAATATCACTCCGAACCCGAGCAGACGAAGCGAGGGCGCAGCCGTGAGCGCTTCAAGCCGACGCGAGGGGAACAGCAGCGCCAATATCTGCGGAGCGAGTGCCGAAATGCCAAGCCCTGCAGGGACGGCAATGAACCCGGACGTGAAAATGACACGCATCACAGCTTGCTCTATCAGCACTTTGTCCTTTTTTGCAAAGCCCTCCGCTACGAACGGAACTGCACCCTTACCGAACATATTCGTGAATGACGGGATAAGATTGAAGACCGTCACCGCAAGTCCCGAAAAGCAGCCGAAGATGAAGTTCGGCATCGCTTCGGGCGAAATTCCGTTCAGCATCGATGAAAAAAGCTGCGGTTTTGTTTCGACTGCCTTTTTTAAGCAGGATATTATCGTCGCAAGGTCGATGAGCGAGGTCAGGTTCGTTATCAGCGAGCCTAAAGCAACGGGTATCATTATCATCGCAAGTTCACGCGCGGTCGGGAGAGTCGGCGCAGAGCGAAGTTTTTCTTCCTTGCAGAAAGCATCGTGCAGTACCATATATAAAAGTCCTGCCGCCGAGGAAACCGTCACACCGAGGACTGCCGCAGCCGCAGCCAAAGGCATCACAAGATCATCGGCAGAAGCACTTTGTATGGCTTCAAAAGGCAGAACACGCTTGATGAGAGCTTCAGCCGAAACGAAAAACGTGCGCGGCGCATTAAGCACGGCATAGCAAAGTGTAAGTCCCGACAAAAGCTTCACAGCCGCCTCTATGACCTGCGAAACGGCGGTAGGGTACATATTTCTCCGACCCTCCGCACAGCCGCGGAAAACCGCCGTAATACAGCTGAAAAGAATGGATGGCGCAATAGCGGCAACGGCTATCACTGACAAAGGGCTTTTGCTCAGATACGCGCAAAAAGGATATGCAAGCAAAAGCGTGAGCAAGCTAAACACAGCTCCGCACAAAGCACAAAGCGCCAAAGCCGTGCTTCGGACGTTCGCAGCACCGTCCTTGTCCGAGTTTGCGAGCCGCTCGGCGGTAAGCTTCGCCGCCGCGATCGGCAGACCCGTTACCGAAACGGCGTAGACCGTCATAAAAATGCCGTAAGCCGCCGAGAAATACCCCATACCCTCGCCGCCGAGGAGATTTGCAAGCGGTATGCGGAATATCGCGCCAATGACCTTTGAAACCGCCGCCGAAGCAATGAGGATAAGCGAACCGCTCAAAAAGCCTTGTTTATGTGATTTTTTCATAGCAAGTCCCTTTCGTTCGTTTTTGTATAAATATATGCAGGAAATTAATGCGGAATTCGGAATTATTTTTATTCCGTAAATTTACGCTGAAAACACCATTTTCGTAGGGGAGGATTCGATATCCGCCCGTTGCAAACCTTGTGTTTTTAGGCGAAATCTCTATAGAGGATGGTTCACTGCTTCGAATTACACAAGAAATTTTATGTTGGGAAAAAGCTGATTAAAGCGAAGCGTTCGTTTTGCCATTTTGAGAAATGTACGAGTTTACGCCTTTAATGTCAATTTGACATAAACATTTTGAAAAATGGCAAAAACGTATTAATCAGCGTTTCCTTGGATACTGTGAATAAAAACAGACCTGTTTTTCAAAGATTTTCCTTGAAAAACAGGTCTATTGGTTTGTATTATAACGCCTTGCGGTGCAGACGGGGAACGTTTCCCACGAAATTCTAAAATAATTCCGAATTTCGCATTACGCATTAGTTATTAGTTTTCCTCATAAAGTCTGTCGAGGAGCGTTTTTTCCTTTTTGTTTCGCTTTGTGAGAACAACAGCGGTGACAACGATAAGAACGCCGCCCATACTGATTATGATTCCGATCGTCATTCCCTTGGGGAAGAATGACATTTCAATGGTATGCTCACCTGCGGAAACGGGGATCCCTATGAGCGCGTCCACAAGTTCGACAGGCTCGGTTTTTACGCCGTCTACCTTTATCGTCCAGCCGGGTTCATAGGAGATAGTCGTGAAGAGGATACCGTCTTCGTCAGCGTTTACCGTACCCTTGATATGATTTTCCTTGAAGCTTTCAATCTCGAGAGGGTGCCGGTTAAGCTCCTCGACCGAGCGCTTGAACGCTTCTTCGTCAAGGTAATAGAAATACTCGTCTGCGAAAAATACCTCGTTCTTTTCCTCGGTTATAGTCGCGATGACGGAAAGCTCTTCGCCCTCGGAGAAGCGTCCGAGCGGCTGGATGACTTCGTTTCCGCCCTCAAAATAATAGTCAACGAAATCGCCGTTGAGCCAAAGGTTTATCTTTCGCTCATAGCTTGACGGGAAGTAGAGGTACATCATATCCTCGGTCGGTGCGGTGAGGATAAACTCAATGTGCGAATTTTCGCCCTCAATTCGCGGAACATACTTCGTATGTGTGCCATAGGTGGACGGCTTTGCGTTCTCGGGAACTACACGGTCGATATCGACCTGCTTGAAATATTCTGCCTTTGTGTCGGTGCAAAGTGAGGAGAAAAACGCGTTCTGGCAGATGAACGGGTTATCACCCTCCAACGATACATCGAGGATATCATTGCTCGCCATAAAAGCTATCGGGAGAGCGTTCGGGTTCTCATAAACATAGAAAATGTCGGTATTATCGCCGTTTGCAAGCACCATTTTGTTATAATGCTTGTTCTCGGCAACGGTGATATTTCCGTCCTCGTCAGGCTTTGCCGAGCCTTTTTCCATAACATATCTGATGCCGAGGAGCGCGTCCGTGAGGTAGGTCGAGCCCTTATACTTTATATAATGTCCGCCGTAGGAGAAGCCAAGCTTGTGGAGCATCTCGATAGGACCTGAATTAAGTGTCGAGCTGGAGTGCGAAATGCCGAACGAGCCGAACGCCATTGCATCATTTACAGTCCTGTGATAGTTTGATTCGATGCGGTAAACGGGGTCTTCGTCCATATCGTATATCTTGCTGACGGTGTTTCGTCCGAGGGTGATATAGCGGTTATACGAAGAATTTTTCGAGTAAACAACGTCATCGTCAATTTTAAAGAGTGTGTAAGCCGTGCTTGTGATAAGCTCGCCGATGACGAAAATGAGCATCACGACAGGCACGGGTTTGATGTTGTAGTGCTTTTTGTAAAGGTACACGAGCAAAGCGTAAAGCGCACCGAAGCCGATCGTGAACCATACAGTCGCAAGGAGCGTGACTTTTTCCAAGCCCTGCTTGTCAACGTAAAGAACATACGCCGCAAGCACGAAGAACATTCCGCCGATCTCCTTTGCGGTGATGCCTTCAATGCGCTCGAATGCCTGCGCAGCCATAAAGATGAACATAAAGCTGCACATAAACGAGTAGCGGTAGGGAAGCCAGTTCGGAACTTGAAGTCCGTGCCAAACGATATCCACAGTTGACATATACATTGAAAGGATAAGCACCAGCGTGAGCAAGCCGCAGCCTATCTTTTTGCGAAGCTTGATGTTCGTGTTGAGGAAGAAAAGCGGTACAAGAAGTATCGTCAGAATGCCGCAGTAAACAACGGGCGAGCCTTCGGGTCTGCAGGTGTCATAAACGTTCGGGAGCAGGTCAACAAAGAAATCCGCAAAATCGAACTGCGTTTTCATCTCAAAATTAGGTGTTGAGAACTCGAATTTGCCAAGCTTTAACGAGTAATAAAGCGGAATGAGCAGCCAAGCCGAGCATATCGCCGAAAGCAGTCCCGAGCAGGCGAAAAGCGAGCCGCTGTAAATAAAGTTCGTGAACTTGAACGGTGCAGCCGAATCGGAAATGAAGAAAAAATACGCAAGGAAATAAATTATGCAGAAAATCGCGATCATCCAGCCGATGTAGAAGTTCGCAATAAACATCAAAGTCAGCGGAATAACGAGATAAAGCCACTTTTTCTCGTCAACGAGCTTGTCGATGCCCTTGCATATCAGCGGCAGATAAATAAGTCCGTCGAGCCACATCGGGTCCATAAGCTGAACTATCATATACGCCATAAGCGAGTATAAAACGCTGAAAATAAGCGAAGTGCTGCCGCTCATTTTCTTGTGGTTGCCAAGGAAATGACACATCGTAACACTCGCCGTTCCGACCTTGCAAAGCTGCATAATGAGTATCGAAGCCGTCATTATCGACCTCGGCAGCAGCATAACGATGAGCATAAACGGACTGGCGAGATAGTAAGCGAAAATGCCTATCGTTTCGCCCGAAAGGTTTCTGCTCCAAGAGTTTACAAGGCTTCCGTTGCCGTGCAAAGCATCGCGCAGATTTTCGTAGTAGTAAACATACTGACCGTTGAGGTCAAGAACGAGAACGGATTCCTGACCGAACGGATAAATTCCGAAAATCGCGTATGCAATAAAGAGAGCCACCGCAGGGATAAGAAAAGCGAAGATATAGATTCTCTTGCTGTATAAAAACGTCCAGAAATTGAATTTTAAAGTTATCGGAGCTTTATTTTCTTTCAAGATCAATTTTCCTTTCTGTAAAAAAGTTGGCATACATATACTATTATACATATTTTTGTACTTTTTACAAGAGGGAGGGAGAAAAAATTCGGAATTAAACAACTTCTATCACATCTCAAACATAATCACAAGGATCAGCCGAACATTCCGCAATCTCAAACGGCAGTTCGGGCATATCTTCCGCAAAGCGCTGAGCAAGATAGGGGATAACAATGTTCTCCGTGTGAAAATGTCCGCAGTCGAAGAGCGTAACGCCGCTGTTGAGCGCCGTTATCATCTGATCGTGCTTGACATCGCCCGTGATGTATGCGTTCGCACCGAGCTTCAGCGCATCGGGGAGCATACTTCCTGCGCCGCCCGAGCAGAACGCAAGCTTTTCTATCGGCTTTCCGCCCCTCGTGAAGCGCACAACAGTGCATTTGAAGATGTCTTTGAGCATTTTTGCGGCATCTTCGGGTTCGATAGCCTTTTTGAGTCTGCAAACAAGTCCGTAGCCGAAACCTCCGCCGACTTCTTCAACATAAGCCTCCGAATCGCAAAGTCCGAACGGCTCTTTGAGCATATCGAAAATGATATCGTTTATTCCGCCCCGTGCAAGGTCGAGCGGCGAGTGGAAGCAAAGGCAGGCAATGCCGTGCTTCATCGCGCGGCAGGCAGGATTTTCGTCCGAAAGCGAGTACAGTGGGTGATAAATCACGGGGTGGTGGGAAATAATAACATCAGCGCCTTTGGCAATGGCTTCCTCAACGACCTCGTTCGTGATGTCGAGAGCGGCAAGAACTTTCGTTGCCCTGTCGCACGGCAGACCTGTCAAAAGTCCTGAGTTGTCGCCCTTTTGCATAAGGGAAAGCGGTGCTATTTTATCCATTTCGGAAAGAATATCTTTAACTGTAAAAATCATACGATGCTGCCTCCGTTTTCTGCGAAATTCTTTATCCGCTCCGAGAGCGAACTGCGGTGTTCTGACTGTTCGGCGTTGCCCGAAGCTTTCAGAGCGTCCGATTCTTTTTTCAGCTTCTCCGAGATTCCGAGAAGCATCTGCTTTGCGGTCTTCTCCGAGGGCGAAAGCTTTCCGACAAGCGTTTCAAGCTCGCTTATCTCACGCTTTTTGCCCGTGAAAACGGCGTTCATCACGGTGTAAAGCCTGCCGCTTTCTTCGACTGCCGTTTCGCCGAGCAGTTCAAAGCCGTTCTCGGCAAGAAATCTGCGCAAGTACGGCGCTTTCGTCATCGGCTGGAGAACGAGGTTTATCCCGCCGAGTGGCTTCTGCGAAAGTATCGCGGAGATAAGTTCGCCGCCCATTCCTGCGATGATGATATCGGTAACGCCGTCAAGGTCAACGTTTTTTACGCCGTCCGAGAGGACAAGCTGAGAGCGTTCGTCAAGTCCGTGCCTGTGCAAAGTTGTGCGAGCCGAATCGAGCGGCTTTTCGTTTATATCGGCGGCAATGGCGAAGCTGCATTTTCCCGACAGCAGAAGTTCAGCCGCGAGGTAGCCGTGGTCTGTGCCGACATCGCAAGCTTTCCCGCCGACAACATATTCGGCGCAGGCTCTAAGTCTGTTTCCGAGCATTTATTCTACTCCTTTTAAAAAGAAACCGCACAAATATTGCATTGTGCGGCGGTTATCCGTTGTAATACTAAACACCAATAAAATATAGGAAAAAATCTGCGCCGAAATCACATATAAACCTGTTAAAACAGCTACAAGATTGTCGGCTTGATTTTTCCGAATTTTAAATGGTGTTTTGTATAACGGTTCTTACTTATTAGCGAAGTGAGCCTTGAGCTTTGCAACGAGTTCATCGGGGTCTACGCCGTGAACTGCGCATGCGTCTTCGATGGATTCGCCTCTTGAAGCGGGGCAGCCGAGGCAGTGCATTCCCATTTCAAGGAAGAACGGTGCAGTTTCCATATCTTCGTCAAGGATATCGCCGATAACGGTTTCTTTTGTAATTTCTACAGCCATTTTATTTACGACCTTTCTTTTAGGGATTTGTACTTTTACGGTACTTTTACTATTATAATCAATATTTATGAAAATTTCAAGTGCTACTTGTAATTTTGTTACCAATATGGTATAATTACAGGGAGGCCCTGCGGCAGATTCGCGCCGCGCTGCACTTTGTTCCGCTCAGTTTGCGGCGGAAAATCGATTTATGTTCGCGAAGAGGGTTTGTTTTGCGGTTCGGCATCTTGTGATTGTGGGAAGCTCTGTGGCAGGTTCGTGCCGCGCTGCACTTCGTTCCGCTCAGTTTGCGTAAAAAATTAGTTTATGTTCGCGAAGAGGGGTTTGCTTGGTTTGAATTTTTATGACTATATAAATTTTTGTGCTTTTGACCGAAAGGAATGATACTTTGAATCTTTTAAATAAAATGGAACGCAAATTCGGCAAATATTATATTCCCAACCTTATGCTTTATGTTGTCATAGGCAGCGTGATAGTGTTTATCTTCGATTATCTTTTCCCCGAGCTGTATCTTAGCAGCTATATGTATTTCGACCGCGCGGCTGTGATGCAGGGGCAGGTTTGGAGAATTTTTTCGTTCATTCTGTGTCCGTTCAGTTCCAATCCGATATTTATGCTTATAAGCTGTTATTTCTACTGGCTCATCGGTTCGCAGCTCGAGCAGGTATGGGGTGGCTTTCGGTTCAACGTTTTCTACTTCACGGGCGTTGTCGGAACGATAATCGGCGGCTTCATCTCGGGCTATGCAACGGCGGAATACCTCAATATGTCGCTGTTCCTTGCGTTCGCGATGCTTTTCCCGAATGAACAGTTCCTGCTGTTCTTCTTTATTCCCGTAAAGGCGAAATGGCTCGCGTGGATCGATGCGGCATTTCTGCTCTATGATTTCATAACGATGCTTGCTGTCGGCTACTGGCAGGCGAGCCTTTGTATCGCGATATCCTTTATAAATATGGCGATATTCTTCGGCGGCGGTGTTGTTTACAAGATAAAGACCAACTTCAAAAACAGAAAAGTCAGACGTGAATGGCGCGATGTCAGAATAAAAATGACGAGCCGCGATGACGATAAAAACGACAGGTGATAAAATTAAAAGATCTATCAGGCGGAAGATGAACTTCATTGTCGTTCTCTGCTTCCTTGTGCCGGCAGCACTGCTCGTTTCGGCGAGCATTTTCAGCATAAGCGATGTTCTGGACGATGATTCCTCTGAGATACTGCGCCTTAAATGCAGCGAAAGCGCACAGCAGATAAATGAGGAGCTTCGCAATATCGAGCAGTCGGTCGATACGATGAGCAGTCAGTTCATTGGATAATGAACCTTCCGATGTTTTCCGACGCGCCGATTCAATGATGTATGAGGACAAAAAACGTAAAAAAAGCGGCAATGGAGAAGTTATTTTCCGTGTAAATTAAGAAAACAAGCGCAGTCAGCGTTCAAAAGCCTTTCGGCGGAAACTTGACTGCGCTTTTGGTTTATACTTATTTTTAAACTTGAAGTGTACAAAAAATTGGAGAGTTGAAAACAGTATGACGAATTTTTCTTGAATGAAAATGAAAAATATGGTATACTAAGGAAACGCTGATTAATACGTTTTTGCCATTTTTTAAAATGTTTATGTCAAATTGACATTAAAGGCGTAAACTCGTACATTTCTCAAAATGGCAAAACGAACGCTTCGCTTTAATCAGCTTTTTCCTAATTTTTAAACTGAAAGTGTACAAAAAATCAAGCAAAAGCTCGCAGCTGTTTAACAGCTTTATATGGCTTTTGCGCCGATTTTTTGTCAAAAATTAGTATTATAATCGTTGACGAAAGGAGCGGATACAAAAAATGCTCGACATTATATACGGCGGTTCAGGCACGGGAAAATCATATGAGATGATGACAAGGATAAAACGTGCCGTTGTCGAGGGGAAAAAGGTCTATGCCATCGTCCCCGACCAGTTCAACTTTGAATACAACCGCCTGCTCTACAACTTTATGGGTATGGAGGATTTCAACCGCATGGAGATAATCAATTTCTCCCGTGCGGCGAAGTATATTTTCATAAAATACGGCGGTTTGAGGGGCAAATATGCCGATGATACCGTCCGGAATATCATAATGTTTGAGGTGCTGTCGCGGCTTCGCAGTGAACATTCGCTGGAATTTTACGACAGGCAGGCAGCGAAAACTCGCTTTGTCGCAGATGCGCTCGAAATTGTAAAAGCGTTTTCGGCGGCAGGAGTTTCGCCCGAACAGCTCACGGAAAAGCTTTCAGCGCTCGATGAAACCATTCGCCCGAAAGCAAAGGACATCGCCCTTATCTATTCGGGATATATGGAAAGCCTTGAAAAGCACGGCTTCAAGGACAGCGGAACTGACCTTACCGAAGCCGCAAAAAAAGCTTCCGAACACGGCTTTTTTAAGGACACGGAATTTTTCATCGATGAGTTCAAAAGTTTCACCCCCGATGAATATGAGCTTTTGAAAATTATGATACGCGACTGCGGCAGTGTGACTGTATCACTCACGACCGAGGACGAAGCGCCGAGAAATTTCTCGCTCTTCGATACGGTCAATACAACGATGTATAAGCTTATTTCCGCCGCAAATGACGCAGGTGCACAGGTTCGGAAAACTTTCCTCACGGAAAACAAGCGATTTGCCTATCCCGAGCTTGAATTTATGAGGAAAAATATTCTCCGTGCAAAGCGTGAGCATTATGACGGCGAGTGCAGAGCGGTGAAGATATACGAAGCTGCCGAGCCTTACGCCGAGGCGGATTATGTTGCCGCCGAGATATGCCGACTTGTCCGCGAGGAGGGTTACAAATATTCCGATATCGCCGTGACTTCGCGCTCGTCCGAAAGCTATATGACGATGATTGAAGCGGCTTTCAGACGTTCGGATATTCCGCTTTATACCGATGTTTCGGACGGAATTTCACACAAGGCGCTCGTTGTTTTTATACGAACAGCGTTAAAGCTTGCATCGGCGCGAAAATTTTCGACCGAGGAAATTTTGCGTTACATAAAGACGGGATTTTCGGGACTTGACGATGAAAAAGCGGATATCCTTGAAGAATATTGCTACCGCTGGAACGTCGAGGGCAAAATGTGGAGCGAACCGTTCCGCATTGCAGATGAAAATGATGCCATAGCGGAAGAAGCAAGGCAGACCGTCATAGTTCCGCTTGAAAATCTGCGGAAAAAGGCTTCACAGGGCAGGGCAAACGCTGTATGCCGCGCAGTTTCGGACTTCCTCGAAGAAGTCGGCATTGCACATTCGGTCGAGGAAAAAGCGAAAAATTCGGACGGCGACAGCGAAGCATTGGTCGCAGTCCGTGAAGCAAAACAGCTTTGGGATATGCTTTGTGAACTTTTGCAAAGCTTCTACAGAACGCTCGGCGAAGCTGAGATAAGCGCATCGGAGTTTGCGGAGCTTTTCGACTCCTGCGTTTCGGGAATGAAGCTTTCCGCACCGCCGAAAACGCTCGACTGCGTAAGCTTTACAGCGGCGCATACATCGCGTTTTTCCAAACCGAAGGCTATCTTTGTCATCGGTGCGAACGAGGGAACATTTCCGCTCGCGCCGAAGCCGTCACCGCTCTTTTCCGATAAGGACACCGAGCGTTTCCGTGCGGCTGATATCGAGATAGGCGGCTCGATGAGGGAGAAAAACTCGGAGGAGCGCTTCGTTGCATATTCCGTTTTATCCGCGGCGAGGGAAAAGCTTTACGTCACTTACCCCGTGGCTAATGTTTCGGGCGCGCCGCTCTATCCGTCATTCGCCGTGAAGCAGTTGGAGGGAATGTTCGGCGAAATAAAGCTCACCGAAAAAGACCTCGGAACGCTGTTTTTCTGCACGACCGAGCAGAACGGCTATTATCAGTACATCAAAAGCTTCCGCAGGAACGACTCGGATATTGCGAGCCTGCGCGCGGCACTCGAAGATCATTCGCCCGAGAATCGACGAAAGCTTCGCCTTGCCGATGAGCCGATAAAGGGCAGACATTCGCTCCGCCGTGAGAACGCCGAGCGTCTTTTCGGGCAGAACATAAGCCTTTCCGCTTCGCGCCTTGAAGACTACAGAAAATGCCCGTTCATTTACTTCTGCAAAAAGGGTCTGCGCATACAGCCGCGACAGCGCGTGGACGTTTCCGCACCTGCAAAGGGAACTGCGATACACTACTGTCTTTGCGAATTTTTAAAGGAATACGACAAGGACAGCTTTGTAAAAATGGAGCGAAAGGACATTTCCGCTATCGTTAAAACCAAGCTTGGCGAATATTACGCTTCGGACGCGGTCGGTGGAAGCTACGGCAAGACGAAACGCTTCGTTGCGGCGTTCGTGCGAATGGCTGAAACGCTGACGGATATCATCTACCGTCTGAAGCTTGAATTTTCGCAGTCCGATTTTTCGCCGTCCAGCTTTGAATATACGCTTTCCTACGCCGAGGGCAGTGACGAAAAACCGGTCACGATACAGCTACCCGACAAGACGCGTGTAAGCTTTGTCGGCGCAGTCGACCGAATCGACACATTCGTAAAGGACGGTATAACCTACGTTCGTGTTGTTGACTACAAAACGGGTTCAAAGGTGTTCTCGCTTGCTGACCTTTATTATGGTATAAATATGCAGATGCTTCTGTACATCTTCGCCGTGACCGACCCTGATGCGCCGCTCAACGAGGGCAGATATCATGAGGCTTTGCCTGCAGGCGTTCTCTATATGCACGCCAAGGACAACGTCCCCTCACTCGGCAGAGAGCCGACCGAGGACGAGAAGCTTTCCTATGAGAAAAAAGGCTGCAAAATGGACGGCATAGTCGTTGCCGATGTTGATATTGCAGGCGCAATGGAAAACGGTCTTAGCGGCACTTTTATCCCCGTAAAGATAAAGAATGACGGCGATTTTTACAGCAATTCAAGCGTTATCACCGAAGATCAGATAGCCGCTCTGCGCAAATATTCTGCTGAAATTCTGACGGAAACAGCTATGAGCATAAAGAGCGGCGAGATCGAAGCTGACCCGCTTCGGAACGGCAGTGTTTCACCATGCTCATACTGCGACTACAGCTCCGTCTGCGGCAATTTTCCGAACATTATACACCGCGATTACGACCCCGAAGCTGCCGAGAAAATGAGAGCAAAGCTTGACGGCATTATCCGCGAAGAACCCGAGAAAGGAGAGATGAACAATGGCTGATAAATGGACAGACCGACAGCTTGAAGCTATTGAAGCGAGAAACACATCGGTCATCGTTTCGGCGGCGGCAGGAAGCGGCAAGACCTCCGTTCTGGTCGAAAGGCTGCTCCGTATCCTCTCCGATAACGAGAACCGCGTTCCTGCCGATAAAATTATCGTTGTAACGTTCACGAACGATGCGGCGGCGCAGATGAAACAGCGCCTTTCCGATGCGATAGCGAAACAGCTTGAAGCCTATCCCTCGAACGAGTGGCTTTTCAGCCAGCAAGCGCTTATCCCGTCGGCGAAAATCTCGACCATACATTCATTCTGCTTCGACCTTATAAGGGAAAATGTCCAGTCGCTCGATGTTTCGGCAGGCTTCCGCATTATCGATGATTCGGAGGAGAAGCTCATCGTTGCGAAAGCCTCCGAGAACGTCTTTGAACGTCTTTACGGCGAAAAGCCCGAGCTTATGAAAAAGCTTGCGGACTTCACCTGTTCGGGCGCAAGGGGAGATACAGAGCTGGAAAAAACGATGCTCGCGATATACCGTTTTATAATGTCGCTCCCGTTCCCAACGGACTTTCTCGACAGCGCAAAAAAGCGTTACGAACAGCCTTTTGACGAGCGCACAGACCCCCTTGCTGCGGCTTATTCGGAGTTCATTTCACAGCAGTTCAGAAGTGCGGCGGCACTGGCTTTCTATGCGGCTGAATTAGTCCCCGATGACGGAAAATCAAAGGCACAGAGTATCATCACGGGCGAAGCACAGCTTTTTGAACAGCTTTCCGAACGCGTGAAAGACACGGCTTTGCCGTGGGACGAGAGAATGCCCAAACCGATCAGGTTTGATACCTGCCGCTATCCGAAAACGGAAAAAGGCTCGGACGATGCCGCCGTTATCGATGCGGTAAAGGATTTCCGTGACCGATACAAAAAGCTTGCGAATGACGCCTGCGGCAATATCTTTTCACTTAAAAACATTATGGACGACTATAAGGTGAACGCCAAAATTATAGACGGAATTTCGTTTCTCGTCAAGGAGCTTATCAAAGAGATAGATGCTATCAAAGTTGACAAAAATGCGCTCGGTTTCTCCGATGCGGAACAGCTGGCGGTAAAGCTTCTGTGCAGAAAGGACGAGAGCGGAAGCATCGTTAGAACACCGCTCGCCCGTGAGCTTTCCGAATATTACAAGCTGATAATGATAGACGAATTTCAGGATGCGAACAACACGCAGAGCGTTATTTTCCGTATGCTTTCGCACAACGGCACAGCCGAAAAGGGCGGCGACAACCTCTTTGTCGTTGGCGATGTCAAGCAGTCGATATACCGTTTTCGACTTGCTAACCCGAACAATTTCCTCGAAGTTCTTGATTCGTCCGAACCTTATGAAAAAGGCTTCACGGGGACGAATGCGGCAGTGCTCCTCAACCGCAATTTCCGAAGCAGCCGTGACGTTGTCGATTTCGTCAACGATGTTTTTGAAAATATTATGGACAGGGATAACGGCGGCATCAATTATACCGATAATGAGAAGCTTGAATACGGCGCAAGCTACCCCGATGCAGACCGCGCGGCCGAGATAATTTTCTCTCCCGACAAGGGCGTTATAACCGCAGCTGCGGACGATGAAAGCGGCGAAGAATCGCTCTCCGCGGCTCAGGCGGAGGCTCACGCGGCGGCTTCAAGGATAAAGTCGATGCTCGGCGTTGAGAAAGTCTTTGACAAGGGAGAAATGCGCCCTTGCGAACCCCGTGATTTCTGCGTTCTGCTCCGTGACAGGGCGAGGGGACAGCTCTACGCCGATGAACTCAACGCAATGGGCATAAAAGCAGTCTGCGAGGAAACCGTAAGCTACTTACAGTCACGCGAAATATCGGTGCTTCTGAATCTGCTTAAAGTCATCGACGACCCGATGCAGGATATACCGCTCGTTTCGGTGCTGATGTCGCCGATGTTTATGCTTGATGCTGACGAAATGGCGGAGCTTCGTCTGCTTTCGGAAAAGCGTGACGAAAAGCTCTACAAAGCTGTTCTGAAAGCGGTCGAAGAGGGAAGCGGCTACTCCGCAAAATCAAAGCTCGAACGCTTCTGCGGGATCTTCAAGAGCCTGCGTATCAGCGCCGCTTCGCAAAGCCTTGAAAGGCTCATCGTGACCGTTTATGACAGCACGGACTTCCTCTCGTCAATGAGCGTTTACTCGGACGGCGAGCAGAAAAAGGCGAACCTGCGGCTCTTGCTCGAATATGCAAAATCGTATGAGCAGAACTCCTCGGGCGGCTTGTCGGGATTTATCCGCTATCTTAACGATGTTTCGGAAAACGGCGGCGATTTCGTCCGTGCCTCAGTCGTTTCACCTGCTGACAACGCAGTTTCGATAAAGACTATACACAAATCAAAGGGACTTGAATATCCGTTCGTCTTCCTCTGCGGAACTTCGCGAAAATTCAACCTCATGGACTGCATGAACCGTATGCAGATACACCTTGACCTCGGCATCGGCTTCAAGATACAGAACCTCGAAACGGGTCAGCTTTACGATTCGTTCCCACGCTATGCGATATCCTGCGTGAACCGCCGCGAGAGCATAAGCGAGGAGATGCGACTTCTGTATGTTGCACTCACAAGAGCAAAGGAGCGGCTTTTTATAACCGTTCCCGACAGCGACAACACGCGCCGCCGAATTGCCCAATGCGCCGCCCAACTTGCCGCAGAGAACGGAAAGCCATCGGCGGTAAAGGCGCAGTCGATGCTCGACTGGCTGCTTGCGATACTGCTCACGCACCCCGATTCCTGCCGAATCCAAAACGAAATTTACGTCCCAACGCGAAACAGCAGGGCGAAGATAAAAATATCCGCGTTCGAGGATACTTCTTCCGATGAAAAAGCTCCCGAAGAAACGAAAGCACTTGCGGAGGAGGAAAGTGTCCGAAAACTGCTCGGCAATTTCAATTACCATTATAATAGTGATCTTACCGAAGCACTTGCAAAGCTCACCATAACCGAGATAGCGAAAAGCGAAAGCGCAGAAGTTTTCCTGCGCAGACCCGAATTCGCTGCAGATTATGGAAAGCTCACCGCCGCAGAAATAGGAACGGCAACGCACACCTTTATGCAGTATGCCGATTATGCCGCTGCGGAAAAAGACCCCGAAGCCGAAGCCGAACGCCTTGAAACGCTCGGCATCATCAGCTCCGCAGAACGCCGCTCGCTTGATCTTGAGCATATAAGAGCGTTCTTCCGTTCGCCGCTTTATGAGCGAATGAAACGTTCACCCGAAGTGCGCCGAGAGCAGAAATTTCTTGTCGAAATATCAAAGCTGGGTCTTGACGGAATGTACGGTTTGGAGTATAATAATAGCAGCAGTATGCTTCAGGGTATCGCCGACTGCATCTTCTTTGAGGACGGCGAAACAGTGCTTGTCGATTACAAGACCGACCGAGTAAAAAGCGGTGAAGTCCTTGCCGACCGCTACCGCCGACAGCTCGTTCTGTACAGCGCCGCTCTGGAGAAAATTTTCCATATCAGGGTGCGTCAGGCGTTCCTTTATTCTTTCAGCCTTGATAGGGAGATAGAAATTTCGTTATGAAAGGCTGGAATAAAAAATGGCTTCAAATCAGACTAACAGAAACAGAACTTCGGGTTCAAAGATGATAAACGGAACATTCGTCGGAGCAGTCTTCCTAGGAATATGCGTACTTATAAGCGGACTTTCGATAGGCGGCGGCATACGCAAGCTGAACAAGACCATTACCGATAAGTCTTTCTCAAATATCAGCAACGTCACAACACCCGACAGTATGAACTTCAGCGAGAAAAAATACCTCACCGAGGACGAAGCTGCCGAGTACCTCAACCTCACTTCGCAGGAGATAGAAACTCTCCTCACCACGGGCGAGATCACCGAGTATGTCAAGACAGGCACAGGCTATTCCATCTCCGTAAAGGTGCTGGACGAATGGTTCGACAACGAGTCCTATCAGAACAAGCTTGCGGGAAATGTTTCCGAAAGCACCGATTCTGCTGACGGACAGTAAGTTTTTTAAAAAAATTTGCAAAAGCCCTTGACAAATGCGTTTTTTGTGGTATAATATATAGCGTTGGTTTGAGAAAACCATTTAAAATAAAGCAGAACTTTCCGTTCTCACCCTGCCGCAAAGAGTGCGCAGAGGTCAATAGATACTCTTTTTTATTTACAAGCGGCGGCTTTTATGCCTGCCTGCTTTGAGATGAAACACAGTATGAGCGGAAGAGATGCTTTTCCGCTCATTTTTTATTTTATTTCGGGGGTGCTTAACATAAGCGTTAAAGAATTACAGATTAATGAAGAAATCAAGGACAAAGAGATCCGTGTGATTGATTCCGACGGTTCCGCCATCGGCGTTATCTCGGCAAAGGAAGCGTTGGCTCTTGCAGAAGAAAGAGAGCTTGATCTTGTAAAAATTGCTCCGCAGGCAACTCCGCCCGTGTGTAAGATCATGGACTACGGAAAGTACCTTTTTGAACAGGGCAAGCGTGAGAAGGAAGCAAAGAAAAATCAGAAGGTCGTTGACGTTAAGGAGATCAGAATGTTCTCCACCATCGACACGAACGATTTTAACACAAAGGTAAATCAGGCTGCAAAGTTCCTTAAGGGCGGCGACAAGCTTAAGGTTTCCATTCGTTTCCGCAAACGTGCGATCGCACATCCTCAGCTCGGTGAAGAGCTTCTCGACAGATTCAAAGAAGCTGTTTCCGAATACGGTACGGTTGAAAAGCCATCTAAAATGGAGGGACGCGCACTCGTTATGTTCGTTTCCCCTAAGGCTTCAAAATAAAAATACAACGGCGAAAGCTTCGCCTAAAAATTGAAGGAGGATACATCATGCCTAAGCAGAAAACACATTCTGGCGCAAAAAAGCGTTTTAAAGTAACCAAGAACGGTCTTGTAAAGTATCAGAAGACCAACAAGAGACACAGACTTACTCAGAAGGCTACAAAGCGTAAGAGAATCGCAAGAGCAGCTGGCTACGCAAGCTCTGCAAACGCTTCAACCGTTAAGGTTCTTATTCCTTACAAGTAATCTAAATACGAAATAAACGGAGGTAAAGAATTATGGCTCGTGTTAAGGGCGCAATGGCTACTCGAAAGAGAAGAAATAAAACATTAAAGCTTGCTAAGGGCTACTGGGGCGCAAAGAGCAAGCATTTCAAGATGGCTAAAGAAGCCGTTATGAAGTCCGGCAACTATGCTTATGTTGGCAGACGTCTTAAGAAGAGAGATTTCAGAAAGCTCTGGATCACAAGAATTTCCGCAGCTTGCAAGATGAATGGTATGAACTACTCGACATTCATGAACGGCCTTAAGAAGGCTGGCATCACACTTAACAGAAAGATGCTCGCAGAGATTGCTGTTAACGATGCAGCAGGTTTCACAGCTCTTACCGAAAAGGCAAAGGCTGCTCTTTAAATAAAAAACGCTTACAAGGTCAGAAGTGAATTTTTTTGCTTCTGACTTTTTGCGATTTTTATGATTTTGAGAAAACTGTGAACAAACCGCATTTTTATGCACGGAAAAAGGAGGAACAGGGCGTTGCGACAGTTTATTGCTTCAAAGGAAAACGATAAAATAAAGCTTTTCAAGAAGATAGCTTCAAACAAAAAATATCGCAGCGAGTATGGTCTGTTTCCACTCGAGGGCGTAAGACTTGTCGAAGATGCGGCAATGGAAAATGCGGAAATGAGCTTTGTCATTGCTTCGGAAACGGCTTCGGAGAAGTTCCCCGAACTGCTTGAAAAGCTTGAAGAAAAATGCGGAAAAATTATCACCGTTCCCGATGATCTCGCTTCTTCGCTCGCGCAAACGCAGGGTACGCAGGGCATTTTTGCAGCCTGCAAAATGCCGAAAAGCATATCCGCCGATGAGCTTGTGAAAGAACGTGGAAAGTACGCCGTGCTTGTACAGCTCCAAGACCCCGGAAATATGGGTACAATTATCAGAACAGCTGACGCTATGGGTGTTGACGGAATTATAGCCGTGAACTGCTGTGATATTTATAACCCTAAAACGGTGCGCTCGACTATGGGCAGCCTTTTCCGAATGAAGATAGCGAATGCTGACGAAGACGAAATGTTTGCAGCGCTCAAAAGCAAGGGTATCGAAACCTTTGCTTCCGTAATTGATTCGGACGCACTTTCTCTCACCGAATGTTCGTTCAAAAACGGCGCAGCTGTGCTTATCGGAAACGAGGGCAACGGACTTTCCCGTGAAACTGTCAGCAGATGCGATAAAAAACTCACCATACACATGAACGGCAACGTGAATTCGCTCAACGCCGCAACTGCCGCTTCTATCATAATGTGGGAGCTGACGAAATGAGCGATATCTTTCGTGATGAGATAATAAAGCTGCTGTATATCGTATCCTGCTTCGGAGTGGGAAAAGCAAGGATATGGGAGCTCGAACAGCATTTCGGCTCGCTCGATGCGCTCTACAAAGCTATTGCTTTTGAGCGTCCGCAGGGAATTTTTACACCGCAGGAGTTAAGAGCCGCGGAAAACACGACCGCAAAGCAGCTTCGTGAAATAATTTCCTACTGCTTCGGTCATAATATCGGAATAGTCGGTTTCAACGACACCGATTATCCGCCAAAACTGAGGGGAATATACGACCCGCCCGTTCTGCTTTTTTATAAGGGCGAGATCGATCTGCTCGCGTCCGATGTTATTGTTGCGGTCGTCGGAGCAAGAAACCCTTCTGAATATTCAAAAAATACAGCAAAAAAGATATGCTCGGCTCTCGTGAGGTCGGGTATTGTCGTGGCAAGCGGCTTTGCTGTCGGAACTGACATAACCGCACATCTTTCCGCTGTTCGCTCGGGCGGCAAAACTATAGCCGTCCTCGGCGCAGGCATAGGATATGAATATCCTGCCGAGAACAGCCAATATATTGACGAGATAGCCGCAAACGGTCTGTTTCTGTCCGAATATTTCCCGAATTCGAGTGCGAACCGCTTTAATTTTCCTATGCGAAACCGAATACTCTCGGGCATCTCGCTTGGAACTGCCGTTATCGAAGCTTCGGAGCGAAGCGGCTCGCTCAGCACAGCTTCAAACGCTGTTTCGCAGGGACGCGACCTTTGGGTGATACCTCCGCACGATATTTTCGACCCGAGGTATGACGGCAACAAGTCGCTTATCCGTGACGGCGCGATACCGCTTCTCTATGAACACGATATCCCGTGCGAATATTTCGAGAACTACAGTCATAAGCCTGTAAAAGACAGCATTTCCGATATGGCAAAGCTTGGCGATGCTGTTCAGCCGATTCCGCAGGCCAAAACCTATGAACCCAAACAGCCGAAGAAGCCTAAAACGTCAAAACCGCCGAAGCAGACCGAATTTTCAGCCGACAAGACGGAAAACGGAGAAATATACAGACCCGAGGGCAGTTCGGGTGTCATTTATGATATCATAAAAAGTGCCGAAAACGGCATTTCGCCCGATGAGGTCGCAGAAAAGAGCGGTCTTGATATTTCCGAGGTGCTTATGCTTATCACAGACCTTGAAATTGACGGCGCTGTTTATTCCGAAACGGGGCAGGATTATTTTGCCCTTTGAACTGATGATTTTCCGAAAGGAGTTACGATATAAATGTCAAAGCTTGTTATTGTGGAGTCACCCGCAAAGGCTAAAACTATAAAAAAATATCTCGGCAGCGGCTATGAGGTCGTTGCTTCAATGGGTCACGTCCGTGACCTGCCGAAATCAAAGCTCAGCGTTGATGTTGACAATGATTTCAAACCCGTTTATACCGATATAAAAGGCAAAGAGGAGCTTATCGCAAGCTTGAAGGACGAAGCGAAAAAAGCTGATTTTGTCTATCTCGCAACGGACCCGGACCGCGAGGGAGAAGCCATTTCATGGCACTTGGCGCAGATGCTCGGACTGCCTATGGACGCAAACGACCGAGTAACCTTCAACGAAATTACAAAAACGGGCGTTACCAATGGTATGGCGCACCCGCGCAGCATTGACCTTGACCTTGTAAATGCTCAGCAGGCACGTCGAATCCTTGACCGTATCGTCGGTTACAAGCTTTCGCCGTTCCTTTGGAAAAAAGTTCGCCGCGGACTTTCCGCAGGACGTGTTCAGTCGGTAGCTGTTTCGCTCGTCGTTGACAGAGAAAAACAGATCGAAAACTTCAAGCCCGAGGAATACTGGTCTATCGATACGAAAATGACCGCTCCGTCCTCGAAAAAGCAGTTTGCCGCTTCATTCTACGGCGTTGACGGAAAGAAGACCGAACTTCATTCCAAGGAAGATGCCGACAAGATACTTGCCCGTGTTGAGGGTGCTGATTACATCGTCACCGAGGTCAAAAAATCCGTCCGTAGAAAGTCGCCTGCACCTCCGTTCACGACTTCGACAATGCAGCAGGAGGCTTCAAAGAAGCTTGGCTTTGCCGCAGCTAAAACGATGAAAACAGCACAGACCCTTTATGAAGGTGTTGAAATTGAAAATATGGGCGCAGTCGGTCTTATCACATATATGAGAACCGACAGCCTTAGAATTTCCGATGAAGCGCGCGCTTCCGCATACAAATATATCGAGGAGGTCTACGGCAAAAAGTACGTCCCCTCCACACCGAAGATATACAAGACCAAAGCAGGCGCTCAGGACGCGCACGAAGCTATCCGTCCGTCTATGCCCGAGCTTACCCCTGCAAAGATAAAAGACAGCCTTACCCCCGAGCAGTTCAAGCTTTACCGCCTTATCTGGGAACGCTTCATCGCAAGCCAGATGGAAAGCGCTTCGCTCGATACGGTTTCCGCCGCTATCGATGCAAACGGCTGCACATTCAAGGCAACGGGCTTCTCGGTGAAGTTTGACGGCTTTACCGTTCTCTATGAGGAAACAAAGGACGATGAGGAAAACAAAGTCCTCCCCGTTATCGAAAAAGGCGACAAGCTCAAACTCAAAGCTATCGAGGGCAATCAGCACTTTACACAGCCGCCTGCAAGATATACCGAAGCAACGCTCATCAAGGCGCTTGAAGAAAACGGCATCGGCAGACCGTCAACTTATGCTCCGACTATCTCGACTATCACCAACCGCTTCTATGTTGAGCGTGACGGCAAGCAGCTCAAGCCTACGGGACTTGGCGAAGTCACAACTCAGGTCATGAAAGACCACTTCAAGCATATCGTTGATACGAAATTTACGGCTAATATGGAAAGCAACCTCGATAAGGTCGAAACCGGCGAGGCTGATTGGGTACAGACTCTGCACGATTTCTACGATGATTTCGACGCAACGCTCAAAAAGGCTGAAACCGATATGGACGGCAAGCGCATCAAAGTCCCCGATGAGGAAACGGACGAGGTCTGCGAGGTTTGCGGCAAGCCTATGGTAATCAAGATAGGCAGATTCGGAAAGTTCCTTGCCTGCTCGGGATTCCCCGAATGTACAAACACGAAGAAGATCATCAAGCCGACAGGCGGCGTTTGCCCTAAGTGCGGCAAGAAGATACTCCAGAAAAAGTCCAAAAAGGGCAAGAAATACTTCGGCTGCGAGGATAATCCGAACTGCGACTTTATGACTTGGGACACACCGGTTTCCGATAAGTGTCCGAAGTGCAACGACGGCACGACCCTCTTCAAAAAGGGCGGCAAGCTCTTCTGCTTAAAGGAAGGCTGCGGCTACGAGGTTGCTATCAAAAAGGAAAAGTAATACTAATTCTATAGACAAACTCTCGGCTATAATAAGTTCACTCTGCGTCAGGCTCCCTTGTCAGGCGTGATCTCCCACAGTAGGGGGAGGTGTCGGCTTTATGCCGACAGAGGGGCTGACCGACAGACCAGCCTGTCTGCGGTCGCTTTTCAAGGTCCACGCAGTGACATTGAACTTATTCTATCTGTTGATTTTGTCTATATAACGATCAAGAATTAGTATAAATCCCAAGATTTTCAAGGATAAATAAAATATGAATAACGTTAAAGTTATCGGCGCAGGTCTTGCAGGCTGTGAGGCGGCGTGGCAGCTTGCACAGGCAGGCATACATGTTGACCTTTTCGAAATGAAGCCGAAAAAATTCTCTCCTGCGCATAAATATGAGGGCTTTGCGGAGCTTGTCTGCTCGAATTCACTCAAAGCGTCAAGGGTCAATTCGGCGGCAGGTCTGCTCAAAGAGGAGATGCGCCGCTTGGGTTCGCTCACCGTGCCCTGCGCAGAGGAAACAGCTGTCCCTGCAGGCGGTGCGCTTGCGGTCGACAGAAAGCTTTTCTCCGACCTTGTGACGGAGAAGATAAAGTCGCACGAAAATATCACTCTCCACAGTGAAGAGGTCACGGAGATACCCGAGGGGAACGTTATCATCGCGACAGGACCGCTCACCTCGGACGGACTTGCCGAGAGCATAAGCGAATTGTGCGGCGGATATCTCAGCTTTTACGATGCAGCTGCTCCAATAGTTTCCTTTGAGTCGCTCGATATGAACAGAGCGTTCTTCGCTGCCCGATACGGCAGAGGTGACGATGATTACATCAACTGCCCATTCACAAAGGAAGAATACCTCACATTTTACAATGCAATAATAAATGCGGAATCCGCTCCGCTCCACGAATTCGACCGTCCGCAAGAGCTTCATAACAAGAATGACAGCTTCACTGTTTACGAGGGCTGTATGCCGATCGAAGTTCTTGCAAAGCGCGGCGAAGAAACGATGCGCTACGGTGCAATGAAGCCTGTCGGACTGACCGACCCCGTAACGGGAAAGCGCCCTTATGCCGTTGTTCAGCTGAGAAAAGAGAACAGCTCGGGAACGATGTACAACATTGTCGGTTTCCAGACGAACCTCAAATTCGGCGAGCAAAAGCGTGTGTTCTCGCTTATTCCCGGATTGGAAAATGCCGAGTTTTTGCGCTACGGCGTAATGCACAGAAACTCGTTCCTCAACTCGCCTAAGCTTTTGAACAGCGATTTTTCGCTCCGTTCTGACGGAAGAATTTTCTTCGCAGGTCAGATAACGGGCGTAGAGGGTTATATGGAATCCGCCGCAAGCGGCATTATCGCAGGAAAAAATCTTGCACGAAAGCTTCTCGGAAAGCCGTCACTCTCGCTGCCGAGAGAAACGATGCTCGGTGCGCTTTCGGCTTATATTTCCGATGAAAGCGTTGAGAATTTTCAGCCAATGGGCGCAAATATGGGAATTCTCCCCGACATCGGCGAGCGCATAAAGGACAAGCAGCAGCGCTATCAGGTCATTGCAGACAGAGCACTGAGCGCGTTCGATGCGTCTATGGAGGAACAGAGATGAATGTTTCCTTTGATTTCCCCGACGATAAGGGCAAAGAACCGCTCGTCGGCTTCACAGTGAAATGCGGCGAAAAGGACTTCAAGCAGCTTGAACAGACGATGCTTTTCAAAAGCGGCGGAGCTTATATTTTTGCGGTGATAGGCGCGATACTTGCCGTTCTTATCGTTTTGCAGATAGTTCTTGTTGCAATTGCGGCAGGTCAGCCGATGCTTGCGATTTCGTATGTTGTATTTGCACTTCTTATCGCGCTTGAAATGTTTCTGAATGCACGAAAGGTCAGCAACTCAGTTAGAAAAGCTCCCAACGGCAGCGAAAACTGCACATATAATTTTTACCGCCACCATTTCACCTTTGCAAGCGAATATGAGGGCGTTAATGAAAGCTATGAACGCATCGTGAGGGGCGTTGAGAACACGCTCGAAGTTATGCTGTTCCGCGACGACGGAAAGACCTATCTTATCCCGAAAGGGGAGCTTTCCGATGAACAGAAAAAGCTCCTGCGCGCGGTAATGGAAAACAAGCTCGGCGGAAAATTCACCGTCAAGACCATATAAGGAGGCGGCTTATGGGAAAAGTTGAAATAAAGCTCAAAAGTGCCGCACCTGCGGTCTACAGCCTTGAAACGGAGTATGGACTTGACGAGATTTTATGTGAAAAAAAGTCGGCAGCTCGGCTTGAAACTGTGGTAACTGTAATTTCGTTCGTTATAGCGGTTCTTTCGGCAGTTGCAGGATATTTTCTTATCACGATAATATCGGGACTTGCATTTTTGTCGGGAATATTTTCGCTTTCGGGAATAAAACGCTCGGCTGAAAAGGCGTTTTCCGAAAATGGTGAAAAAACACGGCTCTATGAGTTTTACACGGACGGTTTTCTTGTATGCGAAGAAAGCTTTGCGGCTTATTTTCCGTATGAAAAGCTGGAAAGCTACCGTGACACAAAAAGTCACTTCATCATCAGGACGGAAAACGGCACGGAGTATGTTATTCCGAAAAGCGAAAAGACAGATATCGGATTCACCAAATTTTTAAACGAGAAGATCAAGAGGAGAAAAAACAATGAAGATAATCGTTGACGCATTCGGCGGAGATAACTCACCGGACGAGGTCATCAAGGGCGCGGCGATGGCTGTTGAAAAGCTCGGTGTTGACATTGTCCTCACGGGTGATGAAATCAAGATAAAAAGCTTTGCCGCCGCAAACAATATTTCGCTCGACCGAATTTCGATAAAGCACACGGAAGAGGTCATCGACATTCACGAAGAGCCTACTTCTATTTTAAAGGAACACGCAGGCTGTTCAATGGCTGTCGGACTTAAAGCGCTCGCAGACGGCGAGGGTGACGCTTTCGTTTCCGCCGGCAGCACGGGTGCGCTCGTAGTCGGCGCAACGTTCATCGCAAAGCGTCTTAAAGGCATAAAGAGAGCCGCACTTGCTCCGATAATGCCTGCCGACAATGGCTATATTATGCTCATTGATGCAGGCGCGAATGTTGAGTGCCGTCCCGAAGCGCTCGTTCAGTTCGGCATTATGGGCAGCTGCTATATGGAAAAAGTTCTCGGCGTGAAGTCACCGAAAGTCGGTCTTATCAACGTAGGCGCAGAGGACACAAAGGGCAGAGAAATGGACAAGGAAGCTTATGCGATGCTCAAAAAAGCGCCGATAAATTTCTGCGGAAATCTCGAAGCGCGTGATATTCCGCTCGGCGTTTGTCAGGTCGCTGTTTCGGACGGATTCACGGGCAATGTTGCGCTGAAGCTTTACGAGGGTATGGGTTCATACTTTGCGCACACACTCAAGGGTATGTTTATGAGCAGCCTTGGCTCAAAGATAGCATATCTGCTTATGAAAAAGCAGGTTGCAGCATTCCGCAAAAAAATGGACTATTCCGAAGTCGGCGGTGCTGTTCTTATGGGTATTTCAAAGCCCGTTATAAAGGCTCACGGCAGCTCGGACGCGAACGCTTTTTACAACGCTATCCGTCAGGCGAAGAACTGCGTTGAGGGTGACGTTATCGGCGAAATCTCACGCTCGATAGAAAAGCTGAAAACAGATTCGGCTGAATAAGTTTTACATATGGTCACCTCTAAAAACCACCGGCTAAAGCCTTAGCACCTCATCTGCTTGCAGATTTTACGTCATCTTGCACATAAATTTCTTGACGTACGGCAGTATGCCTGCGAAATTTCTATACAATCTGACGGAAAATCTGACTGCGCATCTGAGACACTATGGTTTTTAGATGCGACCATATTTATTTTCAAACTAAAGGTCGGACTTTTATGTTAAGTCCGATCGGAAAGGGATACACAAAAATGGATTTTTCAGAGTTTGAAAAAAAGATAGGATATACATTCAAGGACAAGGAGCTTCTTCACGAAGCACTTTCCCATTCAAGCTACGCAAACGAATTCAAGAACTCGCGCAACTCAAATGAGCGCCTTGAATTTCTCGGCGACAGTGTGCTTTCGATAGTCGTTTCGGAGTATCTTTTCAAGCACTTCAAGCATCTCCCCGAGGGCGATCTTACGAAGATAAGAGCATCGCTCGTCTGCGAGACCGCGCTCTTTGAATTCTCGAAGAAGATAGACCTCGGTCAGCATATTCTTCTCGGCAAGGGCGAGGAAAACAGCGGCGGCAGAGAACGCCCGTCTATCGTTTCCGACGCGTTCGAGGCTGTCATTGCGGCAGTTTTCCTTGACGGCGGTCTTGATGAGGCGAGAAAGTATGTCCTCGGCTTTATGCCCGAAGATATCGACAAGTACAGAAACCGTTCCAACGGTGACTACAAGACCATTTTACAGGAAGTTATCCAGCGCAACCGCGAGGAAAAGGTCGAATACTATCTCAAATCGCAGACGGGTCCTGATCACAACCGTGTGTTCGTTATTCAGGTAATGCTCAACTCAAACGTCATCGGAACGGGCGAGGGTCACAGCAAAAAGCAGGCTGAACAGATGGCTGCGAAAGAAGCTCTCGAACTTATGGGCTACAAGGTATGACGCACAGCAATATCTCGATCTTCATTCCGCATAAAGGCTGCCCGAACTGCTGCTCGTTCTGCAATCAGCGCACGATAAGCAGCACGGAAGAACCGCCCGATGCGGACGCTGTAACAAAAATTCTCGAAGAAGCCTGCCCGAAGCTGAAAGCACCGAACGAAACGGAAATAGCTTTCTTCGGCGGAAGCTTCACTGCTGTCGAAAGGGGATATATGATCTCCCTGCTCGAAGCCGCACAGCCTTTTATAAAGGAATACGGCCTTATCGGGATAAGAATATCGACACGACCCGATAAGATCGACTGCGAAGTGCTTGATGTACTGAAGAAATACAACGTCACTGCGATAGAACTCGGCGCACAGTCGATGCGTGATGATATCCTTGCGATGAACGACCGCGGACATACTGCCGATGATGTTCGGAACGCTTCAAAGCTTATAAAAGAGTACGGTTTTGAACTCGGACTGCAGATGATGACGGGACTTTACGGTGCTTCGCCCGAGGACGATATCTGCACCGCGGAGGAACTGATAAAGCTTTCGCCTGCGACTGTGCGGATATACCCAACTGTGATACTTGGCGGAACTAAGCTTGCCGACTTATATCAGAGTGGGGTATATGCCCCCGTTCCGTTCGATGAAGAAGCGGAGCTTTGCGCGAAGCTGATGGAGATGTTCGAGCAGAGCGGCATAAGGATAATACGGCTCGGACTTCACGCTTCGGAGAATGTCGAGGGTCAGGCTGTCGGGGGATATTATCACCCTGCGATGCGCGAAATTTGCCTTGGCATACGCTTTCGCAAAGCTATTGAAAATCAGCTCGGCGAAAAGGGCAGATACGAAGTTTTTGTTTCGCCGAAAGCTGTCAGCATGGCTGTCGGACAGAAAAAATGCAACACGGAATATTTTAAAAAGCAAGGTTTTGATATAAAGATAACTGCGGATAAAAGCATAGAAAAGCTTTTTGATATCCGCGTGGAAAAAGCAGACAAAATTTAGATGAAACGGAGCATATAAATGTATCTCGAATCATTGGAATTACAGGGCTTCAAGTCCTTTCCCGATAAGATAAAGCTTACATTTGACAAGGGAATAACGGCGGTAGTCGGCCCTAACGGAAGCGGAAAATCGAATATCGGCGATGCTGTGCGCTGGGTGCTCGGCGAGCAGTCCTCAAAGACGCTCCGAGGCGGAAAAATGGAGGACGTTATCTTCTCGGGTACGCAGTTCCGCAAGCCTATGGGCTTTGCATCGGTAACGCTCAACATCATCAACAACAGGGGAATTTTGCAGATACCGTCCGAGCAGGTCTCGGTAACGCGAAAGCTTTACCGCAGCGGTGAAAGCGAATATATGATAAACGGCGCGCAGGTGCGTTTGAAAGATATCTGCGAGCTTTTTATGGACACGGGTCTTGGACGTGACGGTTATTCGATAATCGGTCAGGGACGCGTTGCCGAGATAGTTTCCGCAAAGTCGGGCGAACGCCGTGAAATTTTTGAGGAAGCCGCAGGAATATCGAAATTCCGCTATAAAAAAGCCGAAGCCGAGAGAAAGCTTGCCGCTGCGCAGGAAAACATTCTCCGTCTGCGCGATATCATCGGTGAACTCGAGAGCCGAGTTGAACCGCTCCGCATACAGTCGGAAAAGGCGGAAAAATTCATCGAATATTCCGAAACGAAAAAGTCGCTCGAAATTACCGTCTGGGTTCGTCAGCTTGACGACTTGAAGAAAAACCTCGACGAAATTTCCGACAAGCTCCTTATCAGCACGAACGAATATAACGGCGTTGAAGCCGATATTTCAAGGCTTGAAGAAGAGCTTACACAGCTTTCCGAAAATATGCAGGAAAACACTCTCCGCACCGAGGAGCTGCGAAACCGCATACTCGAATCGGAGCGCGCAAACACTCAGATACATTCCGATATCGCCGTTTGCGAGAACGAGATTCGCCACGCAAACGATGATATCGATGAAATAAAAAAGCAGCAGGCACTTTCCGAAAATACGGGCGAAGAAAACCGCAAGGCTACCGAAGAAAAGCTTGCCGCAATAAAAAATGCCGAAGCCGAACTCGAACAGACGCGTACAGATTATGTCACCGTCAGCGAGGAGCTTTCCAAGGCATCGTCCGAAAAGGACAGCTTCGACAGCAAGTCGGCACAGGTACAGAACGAACTCAACAAGTTATATATAAAGCAGTCCGAGTACGGCGTTTCAATCTCAACGGGCAAGCAGAATGCCGAGGATATGAAAGCACAGCTTGAATCCGCCGACAGCAGGGAAGAAATGCTTCGCTCCGCACTCGAGGACTTGAAGCGCGAGAAAGGCGAATGTACTGACGGACTTGCACTCATCGAGGAAAAGACAGAGGAACTGAATAACCGTATCGGCGGTATCTCAAAGCTTTATGCCGCACGAAAAGAGAAGCTTGAAGCGGCGAAAAAACAGCTCGAAGAGATGAACTTCTCTATCCGTGACAAAGACCAGCGAATTCGTATGCTCGCCGACCTCGAAAACAGTATGGAGGGCTTTGCGCACTCGGTAAAGCAGATACTTAAAGCTTCCAAGTCGGGACAGCTGAGCGGAGTTTACGGCTCTGCCGCACAGCTTATCAAGGTAGAATCGAAGTACAGCGTTGCAATTGAAACCGCAATGGGCGGTGCTTTGCAGAACATCGTTGTCGAAAATGAAGACATCGCAAAGCGCGGCATCAGACTTTTGCAGGAAACCAAAGCAGGTCGAGCAACATTCCTGCCGCTTACTTCCGTCAAGGGAAACCGCCTTAACGAAAACGGTCTTGACCGATGCGACGGCTTTGTTGCACTTGCAGTTGACCTCGTGCAGTTCGACCCGAGATTTGAGGGCGTTTACAACTCGCTTCTCGGACGAATAGTTATCGCGGAGGATATCGACCTCGGAACGCTCATCGCGAAGAAATACAGCTACAAATTCCGTATCGTAACGCTTGACGGTCAGGTCATCAACGCAGGCGGTTCATTCACGGGTGGTTCGGTTTCAAAGTCGAGCGGCGTTCTCACACGAAAGAACGACATTGAAAAGCTCACCAACGAGAAAAATTCGCTCCAGACTAAGCTCAACGAACTTCGTGCCTCGGCTGAAAAGCTGAAAAGCGAGACCGACAAGCTCGGTTTCGACATCGAGGGCGCAAAAGAGGAGCTTTCCGTTGTTGCGGCAGATAAAATTCGCTTTGAATCGGAGTTAAAACGAATAGACGTTATGACAGCGCAGAACGAAGAACAGCTTTCGGGTTCGGAAGATGCGAAAAATGCGCTCAAAAACCGAATTTCCGAGAGTGAAGCCGCTGTAAAGGCAGCCGAAGAAGCTTTGAAGTCGGTCGAAAACGAAATTTCCGAAAAGGAAAAGAGCGTTTCCGAAAATGAAGAACAGCGCCGACAGATGCAGGAAAAGCGCGAGGCTCTTTCCGAGAAAATGTCAGCATTAAAGCTTCGTGAAACCGAGATAACAAAGGATATCGAAGCGATAAAATCCGAGATAGCGCGCCTTGAAGCGCAGTCGCAGGAGATAGGCAGCAGCAGTGCAAGGCTCGTTGTCGAACTCGACGAAAAGAACCGTTTTATCGAAGGAAAGCAGGCTGAGATCGAAGCGCTCAATGCAAAGCTTTCGGGCGCAAAGGACGAAGCCGCAGGAATAAATGAGCGCATCGCACAGTTACGCTCCGAAAGCCACATAATGGAGCAGAAGTCGAACGAAAAGCGCAAGCAGGTCCGCGAACTGAACGACAGCAAGGAAAAATTCAGCCGCGAAGTGACAAGGCTCGAAGAGCGCAAGACCTCGGTTCAGGGCGCTTATGACAAGATAATTGCAGATATGGCGGAGCAGTATGAACTGTATCTTTCCGAGGCGGTGAAGCTTGCAAAGCCCGTGGAAAATCTGCTCGTCATTCAGCGTGACCTTGCGGAGATAAAGCAGAAGATCCGTGCGCTCGGCAATGTCAACGTTGCCGCTATCGAAGAGTACAAAGAGGTATCGGAGCGTTACGAATTTATGTCGGGACAGCTCAATGACGTTGAGAGCTCAAAGCGTGAACTTGAAAAGCTCATTGAAGAACTCACCGAAACGATGCGCAGACAGTTCTCCGACAGCTTCAATCAGATAAACGAAAATTTCAAGCAGATATTTGTCGAGCTTTTCGGCGGCGGACGTGCGGAGCTTACCCTCACCGACCCCGAGGACGTTCTCGAATCGGGCATCGAAATAAAGGTCGCACCTCCGGGAAAGGTCATCAACAACCTTTCACTTCTTTCGGGTGGTGAGCAGGCATTCGTTGCGATATGCATTTACTTCTCTATACTTAAAATAAAGCCTGCGCCGTTCTGTATCCTCGACGAGATCGAAGCGGCGCTCGATGACATAAATGTTACGAAGTATGCGCAGTATCTCCGCAAATTCACCGATACGACGCAGTTTATCCTCGTAACGCACAGACGTGGCTCAATGGACGAAGCAGACGTAATGTACGGCGTAACTATGCAGGAAAAGGGTATCTCAAAGATACTCCGACTTGAACAGCCGCCGCAGAACATAGAAGCAAACTGACGGGAGGCGACAGCAATGCTTGATTTAAATATCGCACAGCAGAATTTTGACGCTATGCTCGCTGTCGGTGAAAGCTGCACGGGAGCGGTCTACGGTGTCTTCAAGCCGAAAGGATTCTTGGCAGGAACGGTCGGAAATCAGGTTCACCCAGGATATATGGCGGTCACGAATATCGGCAGACTGCTGACGATACGCACGGGTTCGCTCGGATATTTCACGGGAGATAACCGTGTCGTATGCTATGATCTGTCCAGGCTGACAAAGCTTACAATGCATAAAAATATTTTCGGACAGTGTGTTTTCAACTTTGTATTCAGCATCAACGGAAAGGCAGAAAAGGAGCGTTTCCAAGCTGCCAAAAAGGTCGCAGGAATGGGACACCCCGATCAGGAAAATAACCTTGAAGATATCATTTCCGTTCTGTCACGTTACGAAACCCCATAAAACCCAAATCAAAGTGAGGTCTTGAATATGAACATTTTCAGTAAGATCGCCGAGGGCGTAAGAAAAACCAAAGACTCGATGATGAGCAAGATCGGCGCACTTTTCGGCGCGCACAAGCAGCTTGACGATGACTTTTTCGATGAGCTTGAAGAAGTCCTCATCACCTGCGATATCGGCGTTGAAACTTCGCTTTCGATAGTTGAAAAGCTTCGCGCATCGGTAAAGGCAAAGAAGCTCACCACTCCCGATGAAACCAGAGCGGAGCTTAAAAATATCATCGAAGAAATGCTCGGCGAGGATAAGAAGATAGACACCTCCACAACGCCGTCCGTCATTCTCGTTATCGGCGTAAACGGCGCAGGCAAGACCACAACTATAGGAAAGCTTGCAGCAAAGTATAAGAACGAGGGCAAAAAAGTCCTCGTTGCCGCGGCAGATACATTCCGTGCCGCCGCTATCGAGCAGTTACAGATATGGACGGAGCGCGCAGGAGTTGACATCGTAAAACACGCCGAGGGTTCTGACCCTGCCGCAGTAGTTTTTGACGCTGTTACAGCCGCAAAAGCAAGAGGTACTGACGTTCTTATCTGTGACACCGCAGGCAGACTTCACAACAAGAAAAATCTTATGGACGAGCTGAAAAAGATCAGCCGTATCATTCACGAGCAGGGCGAGGGCTGTTCGCTCGAAACGCTTCTTGTCCTTGATGCAACAACGGGACAGAACGCCGTAAATCAGGCAAAGCTTTTCAGCGAAGTTGCCGATATTACGGGCATCGTCCTCACAAAGCTTGACGGAACTGCAAAGGGCGGCATTATCATTTCGATACACAACGAACTCGGTATTCCCGTAAAGCTTGTCGGCGTTGGTGAAAAGCTTGACGACCTGCAGGAGTTCAACGCTCACGACTTCGCCGAGGCTCTGTTTGATAATGAGACTGACTTCGACTATAACTATGAACGTCTGACCGATGAAGAAACATCGGAAGAAAACGAAGATGCGGAAACCGCTGAGAATTCGGAAGTAACTGAAACGGCTGAAAATACCGAAGCTACCGAAACCGCGGAAGAATCCGAGAATGCCCCCGTTCTTTCCGAGGATATCTCCGACGAGATAAACGCTGACGATGTTGCGGAAGAACTTGAAGAAGCAGCTGAGAAAAACACCGAAGAAGCAGAGGAGAACGAAGCGTCCGAAGCTGTTGAAGAACCCGAAGAAACAGCCGAAGCGGACGATGAAGAAATAATCGATGATTCTTCCGATGAATCCGAAAATGAAACTGAAGAAGCTTCCGAAAGTGAAGAGCCTGCCGAGGAAGCCCCCGAGCAGAAGAAGAGCCTTAAAGACGGCAAGTTCGGCTTCCTTTTCAAGGAGATCACATTCGGCAAAAAGAAAAAAGACAGCGAGGATAAAGAATAATGAAAATAATACTTGCATCGAACAACAAAAACAAGCTCCGTGAGTTCCGCGAGATACTCGAACCGCTCGGATATGAGGTCATCACCCAGTCCGAAGCGGGTGCAGATATCGAAGCGGAGGAAACGGGAACAACTTTCGAGGAAAACGCTTATATAAAGGCAAAAGCAGCTTACGATATAACTCATCTTCCCGTTATCGCAGACGACAGCGGACTGGAAGTTGACGCACTCGGCGGCGAACCGGGAATTTACTCCGCACGTTATGCCGAGGAGGGCAAACGCTGTGCAAAGGTTCTTTCCAAAATGGAGGGCGTTCCCGATGAAAAGCGCACGGCAAGATTCGTCTGCGCTGTATGCTACATCGACGAAAACGGTGAAAGCTTCACCGTAAAGGGAACCTGCGAGGGCAGGATCGGCTACGAAAAGCGCGGCACGAACGGCTTTGGCTATGATCCGATATTTATGTACGGCGACCGCTCGTTTGCGGAAATTTCCGCAGAGGAAAAGGACAAGGTAAGCCACCGTGCAGATGCGCTCCGCAAGTTTGAAGCACGGATAAAGGGGGAATGATCATGCAGTACGTGAGTGGGATCTATGAGATACTGTTCTGCATTGCAAGCATTCTGGCAATATTCGGTGTTCCGCTGACAGCGGCGGTGTGTTTTATCGTGTTTCTGGTAAAATATATAAAATGCGGTGCAGACAGATCGGATAGGAAAAAGCTTCTTAAAACGAACACCGTCATTTTCGGAGCAATGACGGGCGGCTTTATTGTTTTGGGGATCGTGCTTATCTGGCTCAGTTCAAAAACGATAGTCTATATAACTCCTTGAAATATAGAATGATTAAAAAAGTATAAAAGAAGAATAACTATGCTGACATTGATGGGAGTATTGATAAATATTTTCAGCATAATTGTTTTGTACGGTGTTCCTGCCGTCATAATAGTATGCTGTATCGTGTTCCTTGTGAAAAGCAAAAAGTGCAGTCCCGAAGAAACGGAAAAAACTGCTGAAAACCTGCGGTATAATATTCGGCGTTATCGGCGGAACTTATGTGATCTCTTCAATCGCAGTGACATTGCTGATCTCCGCAACGGTAACTTATAATATGTAATTTATTGATCAAACGAAAGGAATTTTTAATATGCTTACAAGCAAACAGAGAGCGGCACTTAAAAGTATCGCAAGCACAGAAGATACGATCTTGCAGGTCGGTAAAAACGGCATCGTTGACACACTCGTTGTTCAGGTCAGCGACGCGCTCAAAGCAAGAGAAATAATCAAGATGAAAGTCCTCGAGGGCGCAATGCTTTCCCCTGTGGAAGCAGCTGCAGAGCTTGCCGAAAAGACCAAGTCCGAGGTCGTTCAGGTCATCGGAAACAAGATAGTTCTTTTCAAGCGTAATCCGCAGCACCCGAAGATAAAGTTCTGATATGAGCAGAATTGCGTTATTCGGCGGAAGCTTCAACCCCGTCCACAACGGTCACGTCAATCTTGTTAAGGAAACGGCGGAGAAGAACGGCATTGACCGCATTTACGTCATTCCGACATTCATTTCGCCGTTCAAAAAGGACAGCGCAGGCTTTGTTGCGGACGGAAAAGACCGACTCCAAATGTGCAGGCTCGCATTTGCAAAGCTGCCGTATGTGACGGTGAGCGACTGGGAGCTGTCGCACCCCGAGGTGAGCTATTCCGTGAATACGGTCGAGCATTTCCGCGAAGAATTCCCCGAAGATGAGCTTTTCTTCATAATGGGGAGCGATATGCTGCTCTCGTTCGATAAATGGCATCGCTGGCAGGACATTCTGAAAATGTGTACGGTCGTTGCGGCTTCGCGTGAGGACGGCGGCAGTGATATTGAACGGCTTCGGGGAAAGGCTGCGCAGCTTTCACGCTTCGGAAAGGTCATAGTCACGGAAATTTCGGCGTTCGAGCTTTCTTCATCGGAAATTCGTGAAAAAATTATAAAAAATTCCGATTTATCTTGCTATATGGATAAAAATGTAGTAGAATATATAGAGGAAAATCGCATTTACGAACGAATAAAGGACTGATAAAATGTATTCCGATGCGGAGCTTACCGATATTTTAAGCATTAGACTTTCAAAAAAGCGCTTTACACACAGTTTGAATGTTGCCGATATGGCGAAAAAGCTTGCCGAGGCGCACGGCTACAAAGACCCGAATGAAGCTTACACGGCAGGTCTTGTTCACGACTGCTGCAAGGAGCTTCCGCAGGATGAACAGCTTGCAATGGTGAAAAAGTCGCGCAGAAATGTCTGCGAAGCGGAGCTGAAAACGCCTGCGCTCTATCATGCGGTCGCAGGAGCATACTATGCCGAAACCGTGTTCGGCTTCACGAGTGAGGATTTCCTCAACTCCATACGCTATCACACAACGGGCAGAGCGGCAATGAGCGAGCTTGAAGAGATAGTCTATATGGCTGACCTTGTTTCGGTCGAACGAAGCTTCAAGGACGTTGAAAGGTTCCGAAAGCTTGCTTTTGCCGATATAAAAAAGTCGATACTCGAAGCTGTAAAGCACTCGATAAGCGAAGTTATGGAAAAGGGTTCGCTTATCCCGACACAGACGCTTGAAGCTTACAATTACTATACGGAAATTTGCAAAAAAACGGAGGAATAAAATGGCAGAGCTTACACAGCAGCAGATACTTGAGATCGCCGTTAAGGCGCTCGACAGCAAAAAAGCCGAAGATATAAAGGTAATAAAGATAGGGGATATCTCCATTCTTGCCGATTATTTCGTTATTGCGGACGGTACGAACTCCACTCAGACGAGAGCGCTTGCAGACGAAGTTGACTTCAAACTCAGCGAGCAGGGCATTCAGCCGCACAGCGTTCAGGGCAACAACGGTTCAAACTGGATAGTCCTCGATTACTCGGATATCATAGTCCACGTTTTTTCAAGAGATCAGAGAGAATTCTACAACCTTGAAAGACTTTGGGCAGACGGCGAAGAAGTTGACATTTCCGCTTGGATAAAGTAATTTTTATGAAAAGGATTGATATAAATGGCAGAACGCTATGACTTTGCCTCGATCGAAAAAAAGTGGCAGAAATACTGGGAGGAGAATGAGTGCTTCAAGACAGATGTCCGGGACTTCTCCAAACCGAAATATTATGTTCTCGATATGTTCCCGTACCCTTCGGGCGTTGGCCTTCACGCAGGACACCCCGAAGGCTATACCGCTACAGATATCGTTTCCCGTATGAAAAGAATGCAGGGCTACAACGTTCTTCACCCAATGGGATACGACTCATTCGGTCTTCCGGCAGAGCAGTATGCTGTAACAACGGGCAATCACCCAAACGGCTTTACGCAGGAAAATATAAAAACATTCTCAAAGCAGCTCAAAGAGCTCGGCTTTGACTATGACTGGTCAAAAATGATCGCAACCTCCGATCCGAAATTTTATAAATGGACACAGTGGATCTTCAAGCAGCTCTACCTTGACGGCTATGCAAAGTATGTCGATATGCCCGTAAACTGGTGCGAGGAGCTTGGAACGGTGCTTTCCAACGATGAGGTCATCGACGGAAAGTCTGAGCGAGGCGGCTATCCCGTTGTCAGAAAAAATATGAAGCAGTGGGTAATAGATCAGCCTGCCTTTGCCGAAAAGCTTCTGGAGGGTCTTGATGAGATAGATTGGCCCGAATCCACAAAATCAATGCAGCGCAACTGGATAGGCAAGTCAACAGGCGTCGAGGTCAGGTTCGATATCGTAGGCGGCGGAGAATTCAGCATCTATACTACCTGTATCGAAACCATCTACGGCATCACATTTATGGTGCTTGCCCCCGACGGGGATATCGTCAGGTCGCTTATGCCGCGCATCACCAATAAGGACGAGGTTCAGGCTTATATCGACGAAACACTCAAAAAGAATGATATGGATCGTACCGAGCTCAATAAGACCAAGTCGGGCTGCGAGCTTAAGGGCGTTACCTGCATCAACCCCGTGAACGGCAAGGAAGTCAGAATGTTCATCGGTGACTTTGTTCTTGCAAGCTACGGTACGGGTGCAGTTATGGCTGTTCCGTCACATGATCAGCGTGACTTTGAATATGCAGTCGCACACAATATCGATATGATACAGGTCATCGACGGCGATGAAAAGCTCGGTCATGTTGATGTATCCGAAAAAGCCTTTGAAAAGGGCGATTATCTCGGTAAGGGCTATAAGCTCATAAACTCTGAGGAATTTACCGGTCTTACCGTCGAGGAAGCAAAGGAAGCCATCACCTGCAAGCTTGAAAAAATGGGTGTTGCAAAGCGCACAACAAATTATCATTTCAGAGAATGGATATTCGCACGTCAGCGTTACTGGGGCGAACCTGTTCCCGTCGTTCATACAGAGGATGGCAAGATATATGTCCTTGACGATGAGGAGCTTCCGCTCATTCTCCCCGAGCTTGAGGACTATAAGGGCAAGAACGGCAAAGCCCCTCTTGAAAATGCTGTCGAGTGGAAAAAATACGATAAAAACGGCATAAAGGGTACAAGAGAGACCTCCACAATGCCCGGTTCGGCAGGTTCAAGCTGGTACTATTTCAGATATATCGACCCCGATAACGATAAAGAGTTTGCGGATCAGGAGCTTCTGAAGCACTGGATGCCCGTTGATCTCTACATCGGCGGACCCGAACACGCAGTCGGTCATCTTATGTATTCCCGTATCTGGAACAGATATCTTTACGACAAGGGACTTGCACCTACAAAGGAGCCGTTCAAAAAGCTCGTACATCAGGGTATGATCCTCGGCGAAAACGGTATAAAAATGGGCAAGAGATTCCCCGAATTTGTCGTTAACCCGAGTGATATCGTAAGAGATTACGGCGCAGATACCCTCCGTCTTTATGAAATGTTCATGGGACCGCTCGAAGTCTCCAAGCCGTGGAGCAGCGCAGGTGTCGAGGGCGCCAAAAAGTTCATCACAAGAGTATGGAATTTTTTCACCGAGCCTGCAAACCTCACCGATGACAATGACGGCACTCTCACAAGAGTTTACCATCAGACTGTCAAGAAGGTCACCGATGACTTTGAAGCACTCGCCTTCAATACCGCTATCAGCCAGCTCATGATATTTATGAATGCCGCATATAAGGCAGGAAAATGTCCCAAGGAGTACGCAGAGGGAGTTATAAAGCTCCTTTCTCCCGTAACGCCGCACGTCTGCGAGGAAATGTGGAGCAGGCTTGGTCACGATAAGACCATTGCCTACGAAGCATGGCCGACATACGACGAAAAAGAACTTGAGGTCGATACCATCGAGATCGCAGTCCAGATCAACGGCAAGCTCAGGGGCAAGATAACAGTAGGTGTTGACGAGGAGCAGGACTCCGCTCTTGCAAAGGCTAAAGAACAGCCCGAGGTCAAGGCTTTCCTCGACGGTAAGAATATCGTCAAGGAGATATACGTCAAGGGCAGGATAGTAAACATCGTTGCAAAGTAGGCATTTTAGCTCATTGTTTACAAAAAATCTCGTCAAATTTGTGCAGGATTTTTCGGATAACCCTTGACAATCCGGGATTTATATTGTATAATAATGTAGTTATATCTTATATCATCCTCTGCCTGAGCGGCAAAGGGAGGGAATAAAATTGGCAGAAATTCGTGTTGGTAAGAACGAATCTTTGGAAACTGCTCTTAAGCGTTTTAAGAGAAGTTGCGCAAAGGACGGCGTTATCGCTGAAGTTCGTAAAAGAGAACACTATGAGAAGCCTTCGGTAAAGCGTAAGAAGAAGTCCGAAGCTGCTCGTAAGCGTAAATATTAATAATTTATCGCTTTAGTCAAGAACGGCGGCAGGGTCAAACTGTCGCCGTTCTTATTTTATGCTAATATCTAATCGGAATGTGTACAAAAAATCAAGCAAAAGCTTGTAGCTGTGAAAACAGGTTTAAATAGTTTTTTCGCCGATTTTTTGTCTGCACATTTATTAGAGATTAGTATTAGGAGAGGGAAAAATGCTGTTCAGACCGACCAAAGCATATAAAAGCATACTGAATATACCGCCGCAAGCGCTGACGGAAATGGGCATCAAAGCAGTGATACTTGATGTTGACAATACGCTCACAACGCATAACAACCCCACGCCGATAGAGGGCATAGACGAGTGGCTCAGCGCCGTAAAAGGCGAGGGGATAAAGCTCATCATCGTGTCGAATAACCACCCTCCGAGGGTTGCGCCGTTCGCCGAAAGGCTCGGGCTTGACTTTGTCCCCGAGGGCAGAAAGCCGCTCCCAAAGGGAATGAAAGAGGCTATGAAGCGGCTTGGTGTGAAAAGAAAAGAAACCTGCGCTGTCGGCGACCAGATATTCACGGATATCCTCGGCGCGAACCTTTCGGGGATAAGGTCGATATTCGTTCAGCCGATAGAGTTTGAAACAAGCTTCTGGTTCAAGGTAAAGAGGACGCTTGAAACGCCGTTCCGACCGAGAAAATTTATAGCGTAAAATTCGCATAAAAGTTAGGAAAAAGCTGATTAAAGCGAAGCGTTCGTTTTGCCATTTTGAAAAATGGCAAAAACGTATTAATCAGCGTTTCCTTAGGACGGCTGCCCAATACCGTAAAACACTTCAAAATAAACGAAAAACCTGTTTCCAAAGATTTATGCCCAATCCTTGGAAACAGGTTTGCTTTTATTATAAAATTCGCACAAACAGAACTTCGCAGATGCATTAAACTTTGAAATTGAGCAGATAGCCTGCCGCACCCATAAGCACACCGCACAAAAATCCTGCGATAACATCACGCGGAAAATGCACTCCCGAGCACACACGCAGAACAGCCATAAGCACTGCAATAACAAGTATTATTATCCCGATAACGGGCAGTTTGGGGAGAGCATAAAGCGCCGTTACACCTATTATTGCAACGCAGAAAACGTGTCGGCTCGGAAACGATTTGCCTTTGGTGCTTTTGGGGATAACGGGCGGCATTTCAAAGACCTCATAAGGCCGTGGGAAGTTTACTGTTCTGCGGAAAACGCTCAGAAGCACAAAGCTTACTGCAGGAACAGCTATCGCCATAGGCAAGCGCTCGCGGTTTTTTATGAGGAGATAGACAAGCATTGCTGGATATGCCGCAAAAATGAGATACGTCAGCGCTTTGTTCAAAATGTTGAGCAGACGAGTCAGCTTCGCTTTTTTTCGCATTGCTCCCGTGAGCTTTGTGTAGGTTTCCTTTGTCATAAATGCACCTTAACCTATCAGTTTTTGGAACGCCGATGCGAGATAAAGCGAGCCTGCGATAATGACCATTCCCTTGTCGCCTGCCAAAGTCATAGCGCGCGGAACAGCGTCTTTAAGGCTCATAACTGCGCCGCTTCGGAACATTTCTTCAAGCTTCGGCGCGAAGACCGTCTTCGGTGCAAAGCCGTCAACGCATATTCCGTAGTCGATATATCGCGTCATAAAGCCGAGAGCCGTCTGCCAGTCTTTGTCCTCCATCATTCCGCAGACCATTATTTTCGGCTCGCGGTCGATAGTGCGGACGAAATCGGCGAGCGACCTCATTCCGTCGGGGTTGTGTGCGCCGTCGATGATAACGAGCGGCTTGTCGGCGCGGAGAATTTGACAGCGTGAGGGTACGACCGCATTTTTCACGCCGTTGTAAATATTTTTGTAACCAAGCGCCTTAAATCCGTTCCTGCGCAGAACTTCGCAGGTTTCAATTGCGGTAAGAGCGTTGTCTATTTGATGTTTGCCTATCATCTGCGTTTCGTAGGTTCTGCCGCAGTAGCGGAAGCGGTTGCCCGTTTCATTGCAGGTTTCAATTTTCAGCTTATCAAGGTTCGGCGTTACGAAGTCGGAGAGCTTTTCTGCGGCTGTTCCGTGAATGACTATCTCTGCTTCACGTTTCTGATTGCAGGCGAGGACAACAGGACAGCCGTTTTTGATTATGCCTGCTTTCTGACGTGCGATTTTTTCAATGGTATCTCCGAGAATTTTCGTGTGGTCGAGCGAAATTGAGGTTATGACCGAAACAACAGGAGCTTTGATGATGTTCGTGCAGTCGAGCAGACCGCCAAGTCCTGCTTCAAGCACAATGATATCGCACTTTTTAGCGGCGTAGTACACAAAAGCTATCGCGGTCGATATCTCAAACTGTGAGCAGTCAATGTCAAGTCCGTCGATGATAGGCTGTATCTCGGTAACAACGGCGGCAAGCTCGTCATCGGAGATATTCACGCCGTTTATGCGTATGCGGTCGTTGTAGACTTTGATATAAGGCGAGGTGAACTCACCCGTTCTGTAGCCTGCGTCCGAAAGCGCCCCTGCTATCATTCGGACGGTCGAGCCTTTGCCGTTCGTTCCTGCAACGTGGACGAATTTAAGGCTGTCCTGTGGGTTGCCGAGTGCGTCCATTATCCGTTGGAAGCGCGAAAGGTCGGTAACGGCTTTTCCAAGCTTTGAAAAGCCGGTTATGTACTTCATTGCATCATAAATGTTCATTTTCTCTATCTCTTTTCGGTTGAATTATTTGAAGTTTTTTTCATAAAAAATAAAAATACCAAAGCGAGCGCAGTATTCAGAAGCGAAACAACTACGCTTCCCTCTATTTTAAACTCTCCGCCCGACAGCAGAGCATTTCCCGTAAATTCAGTAACGCAGAGGTTAGGGTAATCGTCCGCTAAAGAAACGCCGCCGAGTATCACCGCTCCAACGCAGTTCCATATAAAATGCATTATGATAGGCGCTGTCAGCGAGTGTGTATATTCGAGAACCGCCGTCATTAACAGACTCATTGTCACAATGTTCAGAACGGGTATGATACCTGCTTCAAACGCTCCGCCGTGCATAAGGGTAAATAATGCCGTTGTGACAACAGCCGCGGCGACAGTGTTGTAATTTGCTTTTATAAGCTGATACAAATATCCGCGCACGAGCATTTCCTGCATAATTGCGTTCAGAAATACGGAAATTATCCACAGCCAGATCATCGGAACGGAATTATGTCCAATTATCGTCATTGTCTTCGTCAAAATGAGTATCCCGACCGCTGCTCCGAGCCACACTATCCCTGCAATTATGCCGATGGCAAAGCTTTTCAGCGGCGAAGAAACAATATTAAGCGGAACTTTTTTCTTTTCAATGAACCAAAACAAAGCTGTCATTACAACTATTGCCAAAAGAGGTATCAGCTCCGCCCAAAATCTCCAAACTGCGCCGTTCGATGAATCCGGGATAGGGAGAAAGCCTGCAAGCAATGCCCAGCCGATGAAGAATAAAAGTGATTTGCCGATTGTGATAAGCAATTTTTTCATTGAAATTTATAACCTTTCTGATGTCAGCTCAAAAAATCAAAGCATAGACTGACCGTATATCATTTTTATTTGTGAAATGTTTTGGCTCTTGATATAGTCAGCGATCTCCTTGGCTTCATTCTGCCTTGTTGAGAATGTGCTGTTTTCCACTATATTATACCACTCCCAACACTATTTGTCAAAGCTATTGACAAATGCAAAAGTATGAGTATAATTGTATTATATGATTAGTACAAAAATAAGCGAAAGGAGTTGACTGAGGGAACGGCCGTTTGAACGGCTTTCCTATGATTGATGCCATGGAATTTTAACAATAATACTCCGATATATCTACAGATAATGGACCATATAATGCTTTCTGTTGCTGTCGGCGAATATAAGGCAGGCGATAAGCTCCTGCCCGTGCGTGAGCTTGCGGCGGAGGCAGAGGTCAACCCGAACACTATGCAGAAAGCGCTGTCCGAGCTTGAACGTGACGGACTGCTCTATTCGCAGAGAACTTCGGGCAGATTCGTGACCGATGATAAAGACAAAATAACCGCGCTTCGGCGTAACCTTGCAACGGGGCATATTGAATACTTCCTTAAAAAAATGGAAGAGCTTGGTTACTCGAAAGATGCGGCACTTGAAGCACTGAAAAAATACATTGAAAATGAGGGAAGGGGAGAAAACGATGTGCAATGAAGCAGGCTCGCTTGTCGAGTGCAAAAATATTACAAAAAAATACGGGAACAAGGTTGCGCTGTATGACTTCAGCGTATCGGTAAAAAGGGGCAGGATAATCGGACTTTTAGGCTCGAACGGAAGCGGAAAGACCACTTTTATCAAGCTTCTTGCAGGACTTCTCACTCCGATGTACGGCGAGTTGACCATTGACGGAAAGCCTGTCGGCAAGGAAACGAAAAAGATAGTTTCCTATCTTCCCGAGAGAACGTACCTCAACCCCGACCTCACCGTAAAGGAAGCAATAGGCTTTTTCTCTGATTTTTACGGGGATTTTTCTGCGGAAAAGGCGGAAAAAATGGTCGCAGACCTCGGCATAAGCCTTAAAAGCCGAATACGCTCGATGTCAAAGGGTATGCGCGAAAAAATTCAGCTTATACTTGTAATGTGCCGTGAGGCGGAGCTTTATCTGCTCGACGAGCCAATGGGTGGCATCGACCCTGCGGCGCGCGATTTCATCATAAAGACTATCATCGGCAATTACAACGAAAATTCGACCGTGATAATTTCAACGCACCTTATCAGCGATATCGAAAATATCCTTGACGAAGCTATCTTTATCAAGGACGGCGAGCTTTATCTTCACAAGGAGATAGATGAGATTCGCGAGGAGTACGGGAAATCCGTTGACGAACTTTTCAGGGAGGTCTACAAATGCTGATAAAGCTTATAAAATATGACATTCGCGCCGATTATAAAAAATACGCGATAACTGCGGCTGCGTTAATTCTTATTTCGTTCATTGTAAGGTTCGCAGATGTAAAATTCGGCAGCCTTGATGACGGAAACGACTGGAAAGTGCTGTTTAATGTGCTTGTGTGCTCTTTTATCGCACTCTGCGGCGCGGCAATGCTTTTGACGATTATCTTTTCCGCTGTCCGTTATCAGAAAAAGATGTATTCGGACGAGGGTTATCTTCTGAATACAATTCCGGCAAACCCGATGCTTCATATCCTTTCAAGCGTGATAACGGAATATATATGGACAATTGCTATTGCAGCGGTTGACATAGTTGCTCTTATTATCTCGGCAGGAGGACTGGGCTTCTGGAGAGGTTTTTTCACCCCGATACAATACGTTGTAACAATTGACCCTGCTTTTGCAATATATTTGCTTACATACCTGCTTATCTTCCCGGGAGCATTGATGCTGACGCTGATATTTGTTATCAATTTCGGATATCTTTTCCGTTCGCACAGAGTCCTTGCAGGCATCGTAGGTTATGTGGGACTTATAATAGTAAGCAACATACTTTCTTCTGTGATAGCAGGCAAGTCGAATTTCAATGCGGCGACAATGAAAATTTTATCCGACAACTCCGATTACATCACTTCTGACGAAAGCTATCAGATAGTCATGAGGGAGCTTGCGAAGCTTGCAAGCGGAACTTACACATCGACATTAATTATAAATGTGATAATTTTTGCGGCAATTTTCATTGTATCTTCTTATATTCTCAAAAAGAAGTTCAACATTGACTGATCCCGAAAAAAAACGCAGATACGTCGTTGCAACCAATAGTTGACACGCTTTTTCACGCAATTTTCAAAATGCAAACTCGAATGTATAGATATTTTTCCGCCGCTGTGCTATACTCTTGATCAAGGTCGGAAAAGAAAAATTTGCTTGACACATTTCCGAGCTTATGCCAAATAAATTCAGCAAATTATTTTGAGGAAGAAGCAAAGCGATGGAAAAGAGTTTAAAGGTTCTGAACCGAGATCAGATAAAGTATCTTGCGATAATTCTGATGACGTTCAACCACATTGCGCATATCCTTATGACATCGGGAACTGCGGTATACGAAGTATTTGAGGATATCGGGTATTTTACTTCGATTACGATGTGCTATTTCTTTGTTGAGGGTTATTTCTACACCCATTCAAGAAGAAATTATGCTAAGCGTCTGTTCATTTTTGCGCTGATATCGGAGATACCATATGTCTTGGCAATGGGATATTTTCAGCTGAACGTAATGTTCACTTTTCTGATATGTCTTATCATTCTGACGGTGCTGGACAGCAAGCTGAACAAGTTTCTGAAAGTGCTGTCCGTATTGGGACTGATGCTGTTGTCGGCGGTGTCTGACTGTGCGTTTATCCTGCCGATAGCCGCAATACTGTTCAGACTTGGCAGAGGTGACAGAAAAAAGCAGGCTTTTGCATGGATAACAATGTGTATTATTTTCTTCGCGCTGAATTTGCCGAGCTATTACAGTGCGGAAAATCAGATTGGATATGCTCTGCTCCATAGCTTTTATGCGGTCATTCCGTGGATAGCTTCGGGCATAATCATTATGTATTTTTACAGCGGAAAAAAGTCGAAAAAACACACATTTCTGAACAAATGGACATTTTACATATATTATCCGCTGCATCTGCTGATATTGTGGGGTATTCGATACTTTATTATGTGACATAAATGCTCAAAATTACAGTGACATCAATTTTTTGCGAAAAGGAGAACGAAAATGAACGTTGAAACAGCAAACAGACTTCAGAATCTGCGAAAGAAAAACGGCTATTCGCAGGAGGAGCTTGCGGAAAAGATAGGTATTTCCCGTCAGGCAGTGTCGAAATGGGAACGTGCTGAGGCTTCACCCGATACGGATAACCTTATCCTGCTGGCACGTCTTTACGGTGTTACGCTTGATGAACTGCTCAATACCGAGAGCATACCGATGCCGAACAGCGAGGGCATTTCGCTCTCGAAAGATTATTATACAAGCACCTCCGATGACGGCGAGATCTACCCGGAGGGTCACCCGAGGTATTCAGACCCGAACAATGGCAATGTTAAGCCGCAAATGAACGCAAATACTGCGGAAAATGTCGGAAACCGCGGCGCAAATAACGCAAACGGCGCAGAAAATGTCGGAAACAGCGGTCAGAAAGCAACCGTAGGTGATGTTGTGAAAGCCGTCGCGGGCGCAGTCGGTGATGCTATCGATACAACAGCCGCTTCTATCCGCGAGGGCAAGGAAAACGCTCCCAAGGACGGAAGCGACAACGGGAAGTCCTATGCTGACGCATTCGAGAAGAATTTCAAGGGCTTCGGCGAGCGAATGAAAACCTTTGGTGATGATCTTGGAAAAAGCATGAACAGCGTTGGCAAGGATATTGAAAAAAGTATGGATCAAATGGGCAGGGACATTGACGATGGCGTGAAAAAGGCTGTCAATGACAACGTCCCGAATCAAGAGCAGAAACCCGAAAATATAAAGTATCCCGCAACACTGCTCGACAAGCTTTATCCTATCATCGTTACGGCGTTTTTCCTTTTCACGGTGTTCACCGCAAGTTGGACAACGAGATATACTTGGCTCGTTTTTCTTTCAGTTCCTGTTTATTATATTCTTTCACAGTGTGCAAAGAACCTTAAACACGGCGTTTATGACCCTCTGCACGCACTCAAAGGCTTTCTTGACGGAAGCCTGCCGATAATCATTGCGTTTATCTATCTTGCGTTCGGAATGATATTCAATGAATGGGTGCGCACCCTGTTCCTCTTCGGACTGATACCAATATACTATATTTTTGCGCACAACTTATTCTGTTTTATCGATAAGAAAAAGTCGTTCGGCAAAGCGTTCAAGAATATTCTTGACGGAAGTCTGCCGATAATCGTTACCATCGTGTATCTTTTGGCAGGAGCAGGTTTCGGACTCTGGGGCAGAGCCGTTCCGCTCTTTGCGATAATACCTGTTTATTATATTATTTCGAGCCACTATGCGAAGAAGTGAAAATTTTGAAAAAAGTAACATCGATGCGAAGCCAAGCAGCTGGTCGAGCTGAGCACAGCTCGTCAGGTGTCCAGAGGGCGGAAGCCCTTGGTCGCAGGTCAATTTGACCTTTAGCAGAAAGCGAAACACCTTAAACTAACAGCAAAACGTCAGTTGCAATAGCAAAATCAGTAACAAATCAAAAGGCGCAATTCACAAAGATAATGGAGAACGAAATATGAGAAATCAAGTTTCGTAAAGCCATAATAGTGAATTGCGCCTTTTTTATGTACGGAACAACTATCCTCTGCAAGCAAATATGCGAACGAAGTGAGTATATTTGCTTGCAGACGAAGTATGAACAGCTTATTTTAGGAAAAAAGAATGGCGCAATTCACATTTTTTAGGTTTACAGAACTGATTTCTCATATTTCGTTTTACCTTTTTGATGTGAATTGCGCCTTATTTAGCTGTTAAATATGTTGCTATTGCGGCAAGCTTTGACTGTTAGTTTAGAGTATTTCGCCGTCTGCGGACGGCGACAAGGTGGCTCTGACCAGTGGACTTCCCTCTGCGAAGTTAGGGTACCGAGCCGCAAACTTACGGTTCGGACAAAAGCTAAAACGGCATACCGGCGGGGGTTCCCCGCCCCTTGACCCCCTGCCACCCTTTGAAAAGCGTGGACGTAAACTTTAATTTTTTATTTTTTCAAAAGCTTTTTAAGTCTTTCCATTGCCTCAATAGTGTTTTCTTTTGTGCCGAAAGCTGTCAGTCTGAACCAACCCTTGCCGTTTGGACCAAAGCCCTCGCCCGGAGTTCCGACAACCTGAATTTCGTGAAGAAGATAGTCAAAAAACTCCCAGCTGCCCATTCCGTTCGGACATTTCAGCCAAATGTACGGCGAATTCTTGCCGCCCGTGTACTTGATGCCAAGCTCTTCGCAGGTTTCGCTCATAATGCGCGCATTTTCCATATAATAGTCAATGTCAGCATGAGTCTGCTTCTGTCCCTCCTCGGTGAAAACAGCCTCAGCTGCCCTCTGAACGGGATAGGAAACGCCGTTGAACTTGCTTCCCTGTCGTCTTGACCATATCTTCGCAACGTTGACCTTTTCGCCCGATTCGGTAACAGCTTCAAGTTCCTTCGGAATTACCGTGTAACCGCATCTCGTTCCCGTAAAGCCTGCCGTCTTGGAAAGCGAGCATATCTCAATTGCGCACTTTCTTGCACCCTCAACCGTAAAAATGCTTCTCACAAGGCTCTTGTCACGGATAAATGCTTCGTAAGCGCTGTCAAAAATGATTATCGCATTCTTTCTGATAGCATAATCAACCCAAACTTTGAGCTGCTCCTTTGTGTATACCGAACCCGTCGGATTGTTCGGCGAGCAAAGGTAAATAATGTCGCAGTCAACACTCTCATCTGGCATTGCCGCAAAGCCGTTCTCCTCATTGGAAGAAGCGTAGATTATCTCTTTTCCGCTCATCGTGTTCGAGTCAACGTAAACAGGATAAGCAGGGTCGGTAATAACGATCTTGTTCTTGCTGCTGAAAATATCAACAATGTTTCCGCAGTCGCTCTTCGCACCGTCGCTTATAAGAATTTCCTCGGGCGAAACGTCTGCACCGATAGAATTCTTATAGTATCCCGAAATCGCTTCACGAAGAAAATCATAACCCTTGCCGCTGTCCTCATAGCCGCGGAATGTTTCGGGTCTGCCCATTTCGTCAGCAGCCTTTTTCATTGCCTCAACAACAACCGGCGCAAGCGGTCTTGTTACATCACCGATGCCCATTCTGATAAGCTTCTTATCGGGATTTGCCTCACGGTAAGCATTGAGCTTCTTTGCAATATCGATAAAAAGATAATTTTCTTTGAGCTTCAAAAAATTTTCATTTATATAAGCCATTTTCAGCACTTTCCTTTCAAATCAAAGCTTTATCTCGCCGTCAAAAACCGTTTCGGCAGGGCCGCTCATTATAATGTGGTTGTTGTCACTGCGATATGTTATCGTAAGATCACCGCCGCGAAGCTTCAGCGTTATCGGCTCGTCCTTTTTGCAGAAACCGTTCAGCACAGCCGCCGTCGCAGTCGCACAAGCTCCCGTTCCGCAAGCCCAAGTTTCACCCGAACCGCGCTCCCAAACTCGCATTTTAATAGTGTGTCCGTCAAGTATCTCACAAAATTCCGTGTTCACACGCTCCGGGAAGATAGGGTCATTCTCATAATCAGGGCCTATTTTTTCAAGATCAAGTCCGTCAATTTTGCTCGTGAAAACAACCGCATGAGGATTTCCCATAGATACCGCCGTAATGTTCACGCTCTTTCCGTTGGCATCTATAGGCTTGTTAATAAAGCTGTCACCCTTTGCTAACATAGGGATATCCTTAGGAACAAGGATAGGCTCGCCCATGTCAACATCGACCGTCTTTACAACACCATTCTCGGGGTGAAGCGTCAGATACTTGATACCGCTCTTCGTTTCAAGCGTTATCTCCGTCTTGTCCGTCAGCTTGTTGTCATAAACATATTTGCCGATGCAGCGCGTCGCATTGCCGCACATCATACCCTCCGAACCGTCAGCGTTGAACATTCTCATTCGGAAATCAGCCTTTTCGGACGGCATAATAAGCACCAGTCCGTCACCGCCGATGCCGAAATGACGATCGCTGACCTTGATCGAAACCTTTTCGGGATCATCAACCTTTTCCTCGAAGCAGTTGACATAGATATAGTCATTGCCAATTCCCTGCATTTTGGTAAAGCGCATAAAAACACTTCCTCACAATATTATAATCAGTCAAAGTACACCGTATCCGCGAAACATATCCATTTTATTGCGCTGTCAGATGCAGAAAACTGCCGCATTATCATCACATCTCATATGTCTTTAAAATATCAAGCGCAACCTCGACCTCGGGAACACGCTGATCCATAGCTCGCTTCTGTATCTGCCTGTGAGCGTCCTCCTCGGTAATTCGGAGATATTGGATAAGTACGCATTTTGCACGGTTTATCTGCTTTAAATTGTAAAGCTTCTTTTCAAGCTCCCTGCGCTCTTTTTCATTTTCAAGAAGCTTTTTCCTCGCGGAAACCGTGAAATTTACAGCCTGAACAAGAACTGACTTCGTGAAAGGCTTCGAGAGTATGTAACAACCCTTGTCTCCTATCTTTCGGTAGATCTCGTCATAATTTTTCTGTGCCGCCGTTACGATGAGCGCACTTGCAGTATTCTCCGTTATAAATGCCGCAAGCTCCAGACCGTATTCGTCCGCAAGCGGAGTGTTGAGTATTATCAGATCAAATTCGCAGTCTGTGACAATGTTTCTTGCATTGCTTCCGTCCGAAACGGATATCGAACCGAAGCCGCAGGACTTCACCGTCAAAGCAAGATTATCGCGCATTTCTTCATTCAAAGATATAACAAGAGCCTTTGAACCTGACATTTTCGCACTCCTCTCAAAAAAATCGTCTTTTCGGGAAACGATAATCATACCGCAGTATCACTGCCGTTTCCTTGGCTGACAAGGTTATAATAACATACTAATTTGATTTTGTCAATAGTTTTTGCAGGATTTTATTTTAAATCCTGCAAAATTAAACTTTTAATAATATTTTTATATGTTTTTTTGCAATATAAAGTTAGTTTAACTTCATTTTACAACTTTTCTGTTGTTGTATAAGAACATCGATACCGCCGCCAGAATGATTATGCCGTATCCGACAAAGCTCCACTTGTCGGGAACTTGCCCGAAAAGGAAAAATCCCAACAGCGTCGAGAAAAGTATCTGCGTGTAGTCGAAGACCGAAACCTCCCTCGCAGGAGCGTGAGTGTATGCCGCCGTTATCGAGAACTGACCGCCTGCTGCCGAAAATCCCGTCAAAAGCAGCATAAGCGTCTGATATAAACTCATCGGAACAAAATGCAGTATCACATACGGCAGTACCGTAACGCAGGAAAATACCGAGAATACAAACACTATCACAGGACCTTTCTCTCCGCCCCTGCCGAGCTTGCTCACGAACGCATAAGCCGCACCTGCTCCAAGTCCACCAAGAAATCCTATCAGCGACGGGAAAAGCGAAGCGTTCGCAAATGTCGGCTTTATTATGAATAAACTTCCCACAAACGCCGTCAGTACTGCACAAAGCTGAAATACCGTCGGCTTGTCTTTGAGTATTATCGCCGAAAATACCACCGCAAAGAACGGCGACATCTTGTTGAGCATCGAAGCATCCGCAAGCATAAGATGATCTATCGCATAGAAATTGCATATCATTCCGAGAGTTCCGCAGAATGCCCTTAAAAACATATATATGCGGTTTTCCTTTTTGCAGGTTATCTTGATGTGATTCTTTTTCAGTATGCTGAACGCCGCTATCGCAGCCACAAAGTTGCGGAAAAATACCTTCTGCATAAACGGAAGATCACCCGCAAGCTGTATCGAAGCGTTCATCACCGCAAAGCAGAACGCCGAACATATAATATATAGTATTGCCTTATTTTTGCTTTTCATTTTCTCTTTCACCCAAAGTATAAGACCGCATAAGCCGCCCATAGCTTATGCGGTCTTTATTTTTAAACTGTCAAACAATTGCCGTCCGCGAACATAAACCTGATTTCACCCCAAACGAGCGAAACGAAGTGTAACGCGGCTCAAACTTGCCGCGGGGCTTCCCCGTAAGTTCCAATAAGTTAAGCTATCCAATAACTATCTTCGCGACCACCAACCAATTTCCTACACAAACAAAGCGAAACGAAGTGAAGCGTGGCGCGAACCTGCCGCGGGGCTTCCCCGCTGTTGTCAGTGCTTTTTCAAAGCCGCCTTTAAAACTCTGCGTATCTGCCTTATGTCGATAGGCTTTGACAAATGTCCGTTCATTCCGCACTGCGCGGATTTCTTGATGTCCTCGTCAAAAGCGTTCGCCGTCAAAGCGATTATCGGAATTGCCCTCGCATCGGCACGGTCAAGGCTTCGTATCTTCCGCGTCGCTTCAAGTCCGTTCATAACGGGCATACGAATATCCATAAGTATCACATCGTAGTAATTTTCCGCCGAATCGGCAAATTTCTGTACAGCGACCTCACCGTTTTCTGCGGTTTCAATGACAAGTCCCTCGTGTTCAAGCAGCTTTACCGCTATCATTCTGTTTATCTCATCATCTTCCGCAAGAAGAAGCCTGCGCCCCTCAATGGAAACATCTTCATTTTCCGCCGTTTCGCTCTCGACCTTTGACTTGTCAGCTATCGGCAGTGCAAGATCAAAGTAGAACTCCGAACCCTTTCCGAGCTCGCTCTCAACATTGAGCTTTCCGCCCATCATCGATACATAAGCGTTGCTTATCGCAAGTCCAAGACCCGTTCCGCCGTACTTTGCAGTTATCCTGCCGTCAAGCTGCTCGAACGAATCAAATATCTTTTCAATGTTTTCGTGACTGATGCCGATGCCCATATCCCTGACAGCGAAATGCAGACAAACATTGCCGTTGTTTACGCCCGTTTCATTCACCGTGAGCGTTATTCCGCCGTTGTGAGTGAATTTCAGCGCATTTCCGAGTATGTTTATAAGCACCTGACGAAGCTTTAAGCTGTCGCCGAATACATAGCGATGCTCAATAGTTCCCTCAACCGCAAGATATAAGCCTTTCTGCTCGGTCTGAACGCGGATTATCGTTTCCGTGTCGTCAATGAGCGTCTGCAAGTCGAACGGCAGACTGTTGACGACCATTTTTCCGCTTTCGATCTTTGAAAGTTCAAGATTGCTGTTGATAAGTTCAAGCAGATAGTGCGAAGAACTGTCGATCTGCTCAACATAGCTGCGCGTTTCATCATTCAGCTCACAGCTGTCGAGAAGTATCCTCGTTATGCCCATAACTGCGTTCATCGGCGTTCTTATCTCATGCGACATCTTCGAGAAGAATTCACTTCTCGCAACATTCTCCGAAGCCGTTCTCGACGAAATTACCTGCGCCGAAATTACCCTCGAAAGCTCCGCCATGGACTTTATCGAAGCTTCACGATGCTCACGCTCAACCGCACTGAACGCAAGGAACGCATACGGCGCACCGTTGTAGAATACCGGCGTTATAAGAACCCTTCCCTCATCACGGAGCATCGCGATGAACGACGAAAGCTCATTCGATGAAGCGTAGAAATTCTTGTCGGCAATGATATTTTCCTCTGCCGAAAGCAGCTTTATAAGCTCGTCAAAGCCCTCGCCGAGCGAAAATGCACTGTCAACTATCTTTATCTTTCCGTACCTGCTCCACTGGCGGAAAACCCGCACCGAGCTTCGGTCACGGTTCATATCGAAGAAAGCTATCCTCTCCAGATCGAGCATTCTTCCTATCTTGCAGAAGATTATGTCAATAGCCTTTGTGAGCTTCTTCGATTTTTCGAGCATATTAATGGTGTAGGAAACCATATTGTCGGTAGGATTGTATTCACTTTCAAGCTCGCTTATGCCTGCACTCGACTCATAGTTCGCCGCCGCAAGCTTTGCCCTTACCGAAAGATCGAACTGCGCTTCACGGTAATATGTTATCCTCGGATAAGACGGCATCTCGGAAGCAAGGCTCGCCAAACGAGCATTATCCACCGCATCGGCAAATTCCGAAGCCTTTCCGCCTTGGAAGATTCCTATTCCGCAGTATATCGAAGCATCGTCCTCCGATGAATAAACTCTGTCAATGTATGAAAGCGCCTTGTTCAGATTTTCACCCCTGTCGCCCTCCGGATTGTTCGGCACAAGCACAGCAATGTCCGATACCGACATTCGCCATATAATGTTTTCATCTGATTCAAAAAGACGTATTATCGCCGCTATCTCTTCCATAACTCCGTTAAAATAGTATGAACCCTCGCTTCGGATAAATTCATTTACATTTTTAAGGGAGAAAATAATTATCGAGAACTTTCCGCCGTTTTCAAGCGCCTGCTTCTTCGCAAGTATGTATCCGTAATCATTGTCGTAGAAACCCGTTATCTTGTCACGGCTCGCAAGCACCTGCTGACGCTGTTCTTCCATAACAGTTTCCGTAACATTCTGTACGCAGGCAACGACCCTGACTACCTCGCCGTCCTCAATAACAGCCTTGCCCAAAACCTGATCCCAGATCACAGCCTTGTCCTTGGTGTAAACTCTTGCCCTGAACGGCTCGTTCATCTGTCCGTCGAGGAAAGAAACTACCGTGTTGATGTCCTCCTCGGGACAGACCTCACCCTCCATTACACGCTTGCGGAAGTTGTTGAATACGCTTCTTCGCGCAAAGCAGTGCTTTCTGTCCTTGTCAAAATGGAATATGATAAAAACATCTTCCGCATTAATATACTGGAAAATACTGCTGTTGGACGACCTTAACGCTATCGAGCAAAGCTCATGCTCACCCTCGTATGCAAGCACAGCCTCACGGCGTTCGTCAGCCATATTGCTGACCTGCTCGTAAAGCTCCGCAAGCTCCTTGTTTCTGAATGAAACCTTTTTCTCGGGTTTGTCCTTTCCGACGAGCGACTTTACCGCATCACGGAACTTCGTGAACGATCTTGCCACAGTCACAACGAATGCTATCGCACACGCAAGTCCGAAAACCGACATTATTATCATCGTTACGCTGTAGTGCCTGCGCATATATTCATAAGCACTGTAAATGCTGTTTTCACCTTCAACAGCCGCTATGTACCAAGTGTTCTCGTAATATGAATCACTGCTGTAAAGCTGAACTTCACTCGCCGTGCAGTATGCCCTGCCGTCTTCAAGTTCAATGCCGTCCGCAGTGTAAGCAATGTCAGAGTATTCCGCAGGAACAAGATTTATCTGACTTCCCGAAGCAATATTTTTCACCGAATTTATGTTGCTTATAGCCTGAACGATACCGCTCAGATCCTCATTGTCAGTGTATTTCTTAGAGCTGAAAAGTACCAATCCCCTGTCGGAAGCCTCTTCCCCAAGCATCTCGCTCAAATGCGAGCAGGAAAGCGTTATGCCAACAACACCGTAAACCGATTTTTCATATATCAGCGGTACGGAATAGGTTATTATGCGCTCATTGCTTCCGTCATCGAATACAAAGCTGTCTGCCCAGTAGCCGTAGTAACTGCTTTTGCGGCTCGGGTCTTTGCGCGCCGCCGTAACAGGTTCAATGAAAAATCTGTACTTCACCGCATCACTCTTGCTGAATTCAAAATCACTCGTCCAGTTTATGTCGAGCGGAATGTTGTAATGTACCGAAACGGATCTGCTTCCCCTCGTCATCACCGAGTCGAAATCATTGGAAGAATCGGGATCAGCGTCTTTTATAAAAAGTCCTCGGTATGTCGCATTCGTCAGAAAATCGGAATTACCGCAAAGCAGCATAAATACACCGCTCGGCGAACATTCAGCCATATAGTCTATAAGTTCGCCTGCGTATTTTTCAATAAACATATCCTGCGCACCCGGGTCGGATAAAAACGCCTCAGACGAAATTCCTCTCTTATCAAGGATATCCGAAAGCACAACATTCGCATCAGTCACCTCATCGGACATATCGGAAAATCCGTGCAGCTTGTTTTTCAGCAAAACGCTCTGCTTCACAGCTGAGTTGTAAAGATTCTGCTCAGCTTCACGGTTTATCTGCCTGAACATTTCGTGCGAATTTGCCGAAATAACGTATATTAACCCCTGTATAAGTATAACAGCCGCAAAAAAACCTGCTATAAGCTTCAAGGTTCTGCTCTTTTCGCTTTTCGCTTTGCCCATAGATATATTTCATCTCCGCTCTGTATCAGATCTATTTTATACCATATCAACAAAAAAATACGATTCACCCATTTTGATTATTAAAAATATTATAGCATATATTCAAAAAACAAGCAATAGTTTTTTAATCTTTTCAGCAACTTGTCTAATTTTCTTATGTTTTGTTAAACAAAGCCGTTTTTGTATCGAAAATTGCTCAAACACTTGAAAAATCGGAGCGGATATGTTATAATTGATTTATATGACTATAAGGAGATGATCCTATTGATCACAGTTGAAAATTATCTCGGCAAGATCGGTATCTCCGAGGATTACCTTGTTTCGCTCATAAGCCATACAGCGTCACAGTGCTTCGGCGTTGCTGACCTTAACCCTGTCGATACAAAGAAATATCATCTTGTCAGCCTTTTCAAAAAAGCGGATATAAAGGGCAGACGCGGCGTGAAGCTGTCGGTCGGCGCTGACAACAAGATCACCGTTTCGCTGCATATCTCCGTTCTCTACGGAACGAACATCTCCGCCGTTACCGAAAATCTTTCACATAAGATACGCTATACGGTCGAAGATAAAACAGAACTCAAAATATCAAAGATCTCCGTCTTCATCGACGGTATGCTTGAATGAAGTGCTTTTCAGCGCTTAATACCGAAAGGGGAATAATAAATAGTGATAAGCGGAAAAATGCTCAGAGAAGCTTTTATATCGGGTGCCGCATCGATCTCCAATAACCGACGTGCCGTGGACGAACTCAATGTCTACCCCGTCCCGGACGGAGATACCGGTACAAATATGTCTATGACAATGGGCAATGCAATGCGCGAGCTTGAAGTGATGAACGACAACTGCACCGCGTCCACAGCAGCAGATACCGCCGCTGCAGCCCTTTTGAGAGGCGCAAGAGGAAACTCGGGTGTTATCCTCTCCCTCCTGTTCAGAGGATTTTCCAAAGCCTTTAAGGGCAAGAACGAGATCGGCTGCGCAGACCTCGCAAATGCGCTCGAACTCGGCGTAAAAGGCGCATATAAAGCCGTAATGAACCCTACCGAGGGTACGATACTCACAGTCGCAAGACTCGCATCGGAAAAAGCATCGCAGCTCGCACCGACAGCCGAAAGCGAAGTCCGGCTCTGGACAGCTGTCTGCGACGAAGCGGATAAAGCACTCGCACAGACCCCGAAAATGCTCCCCGTCCTCAAAAAAGCAGGCGTAGTTGACGCAGGCGGCAAGGGACTTATCATCATCTGGCGCGCAATGCTCGATGTTTTCAGCGGCGGAAAAGCCGTCGAAGACGAAAAAACAAAGGAAAACTCCACCTCCAAGACCGCGGTCGGCGACTTCGATGAGGAGATCAACTTCACCTACTGTACGGAATTCATCGTAAACAAGAACCCCGGTTGCCCCGACGCTTCACGCCTGAGAGCATTTCTCGAAACGATCGGCGACTGCGTCGTTGCCGTCGAAGACGAGGATATAATCAAAGTCCACGTCCATACCGACCACCCTGGAAAGGCTATCGAAGAAGCTATCCTCTTCGGCGCACTCACCAACCTCAAAATAGACAATATGCGCCACCAGCATAAGAATAAGCAGAAAGAAGCCGCGGTTATGAAGGTGCGCGAGTTCATCCCCGCCGCACCCGAAAAGCCATTCGGCTTCGTAGCCGTAGCTTCGGGAAAAGGCATCGAAGACCTCTTCACCAACCTCGGCGCGGATAATATCGTAACGGGCGGTCAGACAATGAACCCATCCACCGACGATATCCTTAAAGCTATCCTCGCAACCCCCGCAGAAACAGTTTTCGTCCTCCCGAACAATAAAAACATCATTATGGCAGCCGAGCAGGCAGTAAAGCTCGCCGACAGACGCGTCTGCGTCCTCCAAACGAAAACAATACCGCAGGGTCTTACCGCAATGATGAACTTTGACCCGTCCGCTGACTATGAATCCAACCGTATGAATATGTCAAAAGCCCTCGAGAACGTTTCAACAGGACTTGTAACATTCGCAGCGCGCGACAGCGACTTCGACGGAAAGAATATCAAAAAGGGCGAAATACTCGGACTTGAAAACGGAAAGCTTGCCGTTACCGATAAGGAAGTAACCAAAGCCGCATATAAGCTTATCAAGAAAATGATAACGGGCGAATCTTCATTTGTCACCATAATCAGCGGTGCAGATACCGACGACGAAAATACCGAAGCACTCACCGAACTTGTCCAGACAAAGTTCGGCGATAAAGTAGAAGTAATGAACGTCAACGGCGGACAGCCGGTGTACTATTATATTATTTCGGTTGAATAAAAAAACAGCACAAGTTGCCACCAAATTAAAGTTTAGGTAATTCTGTAAAGAATTTAGCCTTGTTTTCAAAGGCTTGCAGGGGTCAAGGGGTGTTGAAGTCACTCTACGAAGCCACTGCTTATGAATTGCAGCTATCGTAGTCGAATGCACCTATTCCATTGAAATAAATTTCAATGGTCTGATGTCTTTTGTTATTCCCATCGTATATTGGTTTATGCACCAACACTTTGTCGATGAACTCCGACATGATTTCAGGAGTAAGGGAATCAATGTTTGTGTATTTATCTACAATAGCAATGAATCTGTCAGCATTAAGCTGTTTGCTGTCTGTGATTTCGATTTCTTTCGATATTGCAGACAGCTTATTTTTTATTTCTGCTTGCTCGCTTTCATATCCGGCGGCTAAAGTTGCTAAGCGTTCCTTGCTCAGAGTTCCAAGAACAGACTGCTCAAAAATTTTCTTGATAAGAACATCAAGTTCCTGTATTCTTTGCTCACAGAGTTGCTTGTCTTTGCGAAGTCTTTTCACATCGTAAGCCGTTCTGTTCGCATAGCTCTGAATGGCAACATTCAAGAATCTTTCTCTATCATTTTTGACGATAGAAAAAACTTTTTGAAGCTCATTCAGTATTAGCTGATTGATAACACATTCTCTTATGTAGTGTGATGAGCAAAGTTCCGATGAACGTTTATATCTGCCGCAATGATAGCAATTCTTTTTCGGAAAAACAGTGCTTCTTGTAATGTACATTCTGCTGCCGCAATCAGCACAAAAAATATAGCCGCCTAAAGGATCAGGCTCTCTGACTATCGGCACTTTTTTTCTGCTCTCCATTATTTTTTGAACACGTTCGTATGTGTCACGGTCAATAATCGGTTCTTGCGTATCAGGAAAAATAACATATTCACTTTTATCCAAATATATTTTTTTCTTGCTCTTATACGATACTTTTTTTGTTTTGAAATTGACCGTATCTCCTACATACTCTTGGCGTTTGAGCATTTCCCTGATGGTTTTGCTGTCCCAAAGACAAGGATCGGCAGGAGTTGCCCTTGCAGAGATTTTTCCATGTTCCCTTGCGTAAACAGACGGAACAAGAATTTTCTCGGAATGAAGATACTTTGCTATCTGAGAAGTTCCCTTTCCGTTCAGAAACATTTGGAAGATTGTCCTGACATTCTGAGCAGCTTCTTCATCAACGATCCACTCCTTTGGATTATCGGGGTTATGTTTGTATCCATAAATAACATTGTTGCAAATTCTCTCTCCCGACATTCCTTTATTATGAATGACGGACTTTACTTTTTTGCTTGTATCTTTGACATACCATTCATTCATAATGTTTCTGAATGGAGTAAATTCGTTGTCACCTTTTACCGAATCGACATCATCATTTATTGCAATAAAGTGAATATTATTTTCGGGAAAATAGATTTCAGTATAATAACCGACCATAAGATAGTTACGTCCTAAACGTGACATATCTTTGACGATTATTGTGCTGATTTTTTTTGCTTCACATTCAGCGATCATTGCCTTAAAATCAGGTCTGTTAAAATTCGTTCCGGTGAAACCGTCATCAACAAAAAATTTTGTATTGACTATCCCTCTGCTGTGTGCATAGTTCAGCAACAATTTCTTTTGATTTGCAATGCTGTTGCTTTCACCATCGGGTTCGTCACGAGAGAAGCGAGTGTACAGTGCTGCGTAAGTCGAATGGTTGTTTGACTGATACATGATAAAATTCCTCCTATGCAGTCAAACAAAAGAAAATTGTACAAACAAATTATAACATATACTTTCTTTTGTTGGCTGCGGACAAAAGTTAAATTTTTATTGCAATAGTATCAATTTCTGCTTTAATAAGCTTTTCTATCTTCTCTGCAACTTCTTTTGGTTTGTCGGAGGAAAAGATTGACTTAACATAAAATGTACTGTCATCAATCTCATACTTACTGCTGACACATTCATTGTTATTGTTTTCTTTCATAACCAAACTCCTAACGTAAGATTTGAACAATACAGAGAAACAGTTCGTCATGCTGTTATCATAAGTCAATGCAAATGCAATGCTTCTTCCCATGCTTGTGGGTGAGCCGCACAATGCGGTGAGGCGTTCAATGCGGAAGTATCATTATACAAATCTTTCGGCTGCCGTTCCGATTCATTGACGTGAATCGTAAGCAAAGCATGGCTGTCGCTCATTCCTTAATTTCACCGTAATGGTTCATCATGGTTTGTTGCGTTTCCCAACGGAACAGGAGATCTTGGCGGACACCGAAATGATTTTATGTACTCTGTAAATGTTCGATATTAAATTTTCAAGATACTGTATGTATTAAAGAGGATAAATTTTCTCTCCTCTATAATAAATAGTGAAATTTTCAAGCGACTGTAATTGAAATTATGCCTATTTAACAGAAAGTTAATAAAGATTTGGTATAGTGCATAATTTTACGCTTTATCCATTGTTGACTATGTAGTCCTTTAATTTGGATAAAGCGAAATCAATTTCAGAATGGATTTTAGTGTGGCTTACTCCGTATTTGATTGCCAAGGTTCTCAGGGAGTAATCATTGAAAAAGTAATCCATTATCAAACCCTGTTCCCTTACGGTCAAAGTTTTGATAGCATGACGGAGCATTGCAATTTCATGTTCTTTCTCGACCGTCTCCTCTGTGTTATCCTCAGCAGCTATATCATATGCACTGTTATCGTCAAGCGATATTTTTTCATATTCAGCCTGCCTGCGTTTGAGATAACGTTCCTTATTTCGTTTACTCGCATACGCTTTGTAAACTGTTTCGGTACTCGTTACGGGAGTACCATCTTCAAGACGGAATTCTTTTTTGCTTTTGCTCATAGCGAAAGACCTCCAAAAATAAATTTACGGTTCAAACCGCAAAAAGTATGGAAGATCTTTCTATATTCATTATACCTTAAAGCAAATGTTATGTAAATACTTCAAAATATATTTTTTTGTTTTAACAAAATGTTTCCTATTTACAAACACCATCATTTTTCACTATAATATATATAGGGATTCGTCCCCTGCCTATATTGGGCGTGTGGGGGGAAAAGTATGGGGGTGCATACAGTGGGGTAAAGCTATAGCATTGCAAGAGGGGGACGAAGTTGGTTTCTAAAATAGCAAGCAACGCAAGTGGGTGTCCACTCGCCGATTTTCGATAAAATCGAAAATATTTTTGGGAGGTTTCCCAAGCCCTCTGAGATGACAGGAAAGGAAAAAATAATGAGCGAAAAAAATGATAAAAAGGAAAGTCAGAGAACCCGAAAGAAAAGAATATTTTTCAGAGTAGATGATGAAGAACTGAAATTTATTCAGGCACGAATGAACTTGCTCCATATTAAAAACCGTGAAGCGTATTTGAGGAAAATGGCGATTGACGGACAGTGTATAAGGTATGATTATTCGGATTTGGAAAACGAGATCCGAAAGAACAATTACCTTATGAGTAATGCTGCCAAGAACATAAATCAGATTGCCAAGCGTATCAATTCAACAAGCGATTTTTACGAAGCAGACCTGCTTGATCTACAGGAAAAAGTTGAAGCTATGATGAAACAGCAAGTTGAAATCATGAAGCTTTTCATGAACGTGACGGAGGAGAAAACGAATGGCGTACACGAAAATACACCCGATTAAAAGTACGGTTGAAAAGGCGATCGCTTACATTGCGAACCCTGAAAAGACAGATGAAAAAATTCTTGTTTCATCTTTTGCTTGCTCTGAGCAGACTGCTTTTTTAGAGTTTGAAAAGACAAGAAACAAACATCATTATTCCGGAAAGAATCTTGCTTATCACTGCATACAATCATTTAAGCCTGACGAGGTTACACCCGAACAGGCGCATAGAATCGGAATACAAACAGCGGACGAATTGCTTAAAGGAAAGTATGAATATGTTATCTCCACCCACACAGATCGTGGGCATATCCACAACCATTTGATAATATGCGGAGTGAATTTCGAGAACGGCTTATCTTTTGGAACGGAGCATGACAGAAAGAATAATCCGGCATGGAAACAGTTAAGAAAAATAAGTGACGATATTTGCATAGAGAATAAATTATCCGTCATTGAAATGCCTGAAAAGGGTTATGGAAAATGCTACTATGAATGGCTTCAGGATATGAAGAAAAATTCATATAAGAGCAAGCTGAAAAATGCTATTGACAGTTGCATTATGACTTCCGACAGCTTTGATGATTTTCTGAACAGAATGCAGAACGAGATGAATTATGAATATAAAATCAGGGGACATTCTTTATCGTTCAGAGCTGAGGAACAGGAACGGTTCACAAGGTGCAGCCGTAAAAGTTTAGGTTGGTACTACGACCCCGAACAGATAAAAAAACGTATTGACCGTCAGGTGAAAAAACGTACTGCAAGCATCTCAAAAGATACCGGATTTTATAAGATAAATGATGATAAAGCTGTAGGTCTGAACAGGTGGGCAGCTTTAAAAAATATGCAGGAAGCTTCAAGGCTTTTGAACTTTCTGTCCGATTACGGAGTTGGTTCTGTCGAACAGCTCGATGAAAAAATATCGGATATGTATGACCAAAGATTTGATGTTGTTCAGAAACTTAATGATTATGAATCATCAATTATTGAACAAAGAGAACTTCTGAAAATGCTCAATACCTATTGGGAAATGAAAGCGGTTCACGATGAATTTCTGAAATCATCTTCAAAAGAAAAATTCATGCGTGAACACAGTAAAGATCTTTCAATCTTTAATTCATCCAAGGAATGGCTGAGGGAAAAATATACAGGTACTACCCTCCCCAACAGAGCTGTTCTCGAAATGAAAATTACGGAAGAAGAAACTCAGAGAGAAGCATTGCTTGAGAACTATCATGACATAAAAAAATCACTTAACTCATTGGAAACTGCCAAGGAAAAAATTGAAAGATATTTTGAAATTGAACGAGAGGAACGTAAAAAATCCAAGGGCGAACTTGAGTAAGCACATTTGGTTAAATATTAAAAATATATGTATATACTATTGCTATTTTGTTGGGCTTATGCTATAATATGTACATAGGGAGAGGGGGTATAAGTAAATCCGAGAGGAGCGGTAAATTTCAGCTACAACTTTAAAGATAATACGTTAAGGGATTGCACTTAGAAGTATGCGCTTTATACTTTTCCCGTAATTAAAAGCAGAAAGGTGAATATCTTGAATACTAAAATAGGAATAAAAGAACAGGTTCTGAATGAAATTATTTTCTCTATAACGTCAGGAGAAAAGAAATCCGGTGACTGTCTCAGATCAAAGGATTATAATGCAGGACGGCAGATGAGTGCGATTTACAAATGTCTGATTGATGCAGACATTGTAAAAATCAATTCTGCTAATTTTTATGTGCTTACCGATAACTGTTCTGAAAAGGCTCAGGCACTATACTTTGATAAGATACTTGACTTGATTTCTCTAATCAGAACACTTGCCGAAGCCGCAAATTTATCGCCGGAGTGTTTGGCAGACTTATTCAAAAGTGAGGTGAATAAGCAGAAATAAAAAACTTTTAATCATATATAGGGAGGACTTAAAATGGGTCATAAAAACACAGACATTTTAAAAAAATTACAGCAGATTTTGTGTGACTATCAAGAGGACTATGAGAGTAACAACGACAATATGTGGAAGAAAGAATTTTTCAGAAACGGTAAGTGTATTGATGAAACCGCAAATGAATTAACAGCTCAGATAAATGAATATGCTTACTCTGCTCAGAATCTTGGCTTTGTTCAGGGAATGAACTTTGCACTTGATATTATGAGAATTTCGGGCAAAGATGAAAATCGAGAAGTTCTTGAAAAAATCATCGAGAGCATTGAAAAAATAGGTTCAAAAGAACGGGGGAAATGATTATGTCAAAGATAATTTCGGTATGCTCAGAAAAGGGCGGCGTAGGAAAAACAACCACAACAGTAAATGTAGCAGGAGGTCTTGTGCAGCTTGGCAAAAAGGTTCTTGTCATTGACCTTGACCAACAGCAGAACGCAAGCCGGACCCTCGGCTACATTAAGGACGGTAAGCTTACAGTTGCCGAATTGATTTACAATGCTGTTGCTGATATTGATACAAATCTTTCGGACGTAATTCGTCATAATGGAAGCGGTATCGACTACATACCGTCCTCGCCTATGCTCACCAACATCACAAGCACTATGGCGAATGATGAGGACAGCAATTACATTCTCAGGCGTATTCTGAGCAATGACGTATTCGCAGAATATGATTACATACTGCTCGATTGCAGAACGCTTCTCGACTTGCTTGCAAGCAATGCAATGAACGCAAGCAATTATGTAATTATCCCTGTTGAAAGCGGAATTTATGCTTATGAGGGTCTTGACAAAATGCTGAACAAGGTTGCTTCCATCAATAACAGTACGAACCGAAATCTGCGTGTTCTCGGAATACTTTTAAATAAAATGCAGCGCACAAATGTAAGTGTTTCACTTGCCGATTCAATTCGTGATGAGTATGACCGTATCACATTCAGAACTGCAATTCCATATTGTCCGGCACAGACAGAAAAGGCAATCATGAATCAGAAAAGCAGTGTATTTGATAAGAGCAGCTCCCTCGGACAGGCATTCAGACAGCTTGCGGAAGAAATTATAAAAGATAGTGTATGAATGCGAAGTGTGTCACCGTGACACGGAAAGGAAAGTTTGAGGTGATTATTATGATTAAGTCCTTAGTTGTATTGCTTTTATTTGCGTTAGTTATATACGCCTTTCTTACATTTATTTACTTTGTCTTTGATGTTCTCAAATGGCATGATAATGAGAAAAAAGAAGATGAGAAAAAAGAAGAAATCATTCCTTCGGCTGCCAATCAGACCGACGAACATGAGGAGGTTTAATGTATGATTAAGTCATTAGTTGTATTGCTTTAAAAAAACAGAGCAGACCGCCAAGCTCCTACACTCACGGTTCTGCTCTGTAACACGAACGAAAAGTCCGATACGACTATTATATCGTATCGTTCACCTTTAGTCAAGAGGAAAGATGAATTATGGATATAATTATATGTTTTTTATATTGTACCGCAATTATTTACGGATTGTATAGAATACATAATCATAATAAAAGGTCTGAAGAAAATGGTGATATAGATTTTCAGCACATTTCGGAACAAATTGAATATCTAAGTGAACTTCGTGAAAAGCTTTCCACTATTGAAGAAATGATAACAGATGTTTCAATCTGCTCCCCCGATGAGCATGAAAAGATAATATCGTGTGAGTGGATAAACGGCGTTGGAGACAAATTCAGATATGATTTATGGGTTGACGGAAACAACAGTACGTCCGAGGAATTACTCAAAATTGCATATTCCGAACGCTGCCGACTGAGGTCTGCCCTCAACTCAGAAATTCAAAAAATGTCCGAACGTTGTAACGAAAACTGTAACGAAAACTATCCGGTTCCGAGGAGAGGGGAGACCAATTATGAATGATGTAAAATATTGTGTTAGGTGCGGTGCAATGATTTCCAATGTGAATAATGCAGACTGGTACAGTCATATCAGTGTGAAATACTGCCCTGACTGCCGAAAGGAATCTGACCGTCAGAAAACAGCTCTTAGGGTTTATAATCTCCGGCAGCGGAAGAAGCAGAAAGATAAATTTCGTGATGAACAGCTTGAACTGCTCAAAGTAGAAAACGAGCTTCTACGAAAAAAGGTTCTTATGCTCCGTGAAGAAGCAGGACATATCCGATAACCATTTGTATATTTTTCATGTGTCACGGTGACACACTCAGGGAGGAAAGAATAATGGATAATAATAAATGCGTACACGATGAATTAGCCAACGAAGAACTTGTGAACAAGCTCAGAAAGTTCAAGGAGTATCTTCTTAACGATGATGTTCCAGAGTGGCAGCAGCTCATAGCAACTGCCGGATTTGTAATGGACGTTGTAAATGAGCTTAAATGGAAAGAACACGCTGAATATCACGGCACAAGCGAAAGATGTGTTATGGAGGCTGATGATGTTTTCGATGAGATAATGGCAGCGGTCAACTATGAGCTTGAAAAGCCATACTATAAAAAGCTCGATAGTATGTGGGATGATTGGAACAACAACAAAACAGGCAAATACGCAAAAATCAATACTATGCAGGAAATGCTTGATATTATCTGTGACTGCCTTGAAATCGAATATCCCGGTCTTATAGAACTTGAAAAGAAATATTTCGGACTTAGTCTGAAAAGCGATGAAAACGAGGATGAATCACAATGATATTCAAAGACTTAAAAGGGAAAAATACAATGAAATTCAAGGTGCTTTTTATAAGTTCAATTATAGTTGCATTCGTAGCTATTTTTGCTGTACTACTCTTAATTCCTTATGAAATATCCCTCATTATTATCATATTATTGATTGGTACAAGCATTATAACTAATTTAAAACCTAATATGAAGTTCCGTAGCGACATTCAAGAATATATAAGATCTGGATATACTATCGATCGAAAAGAAGGGAGATTTATTTATAAAGACCTTCTTGAAAACGATGATAAGAATGGATTTGTTACTTGTACAATAGGAACACATTTTTATACAATTAATCATACAGAGAAGGAAATACATATTTATAAGTAAATGTGTCACGATGACACACTCAGGAGGATAGTATGGCAAAGATTGATTTTACAGCAATGAAAAACAGCCGTAAGGCTATTGAAGATAAGGTTGAGGATAGTATCCCGACCGAACTGGAGGAAAGCTATTCTGATGTATGGGGCGGCAAAGAGAAAATCACGGTCATTGAACTTTCTCGCTTGAAGCCGTATATGGATAAGAACGGTGGTCAGCCGTACAAGATCAATCCCAAAAAGGTTGAACAGATAGCGGCAAGTGCAATGGATATCGGCATTATTACCCCTTTGCGTGTCAGACCAAAGGGCGATTTATACGAAGTGATCTGCGGTCATCATAGATATGAAGCGGCTAAATCTCTCAATCAGATCTCAGTGCCATGCATTGTTAGGGACTATTCAGACGATGAAGTTTTCAGGATTCTTACCGAAAGCAACATTCAGAGAGACAAAACGCTGCCAAGCGAATATGGCAAAATCTTTGCAAGATATATGCAGCTTAGAAACGATGATGAGATTACAGCAGGAGAAATAGCAGTCAAGTTTGATGTATCCCGAAAAACAATGTACCGCTATCTCGATGTGAACCGCCTTATTCCCGAATTGCAGGATATGACCGACACAGGTATTATCAATATCGGTGCGGTTGACTATATCGCCAAGTTTGATACAGACGTTCAGCTCGCTCTATATCAAGCTCTGAGCGAAGCAAAGGTAAGATTGTCTGTCGGTCTTGCAAAGCGTATCAGAAGCCTTACAGAGAGCAACAGCGGACTGGTAGAAGCAGAAGATATTCTTTCTATTCTCACAGCTAAGGAAGATAAGAAGCCAACAGTTGATATGTACGCAAAGTTGCGCAAAAAGTATAACATTTCTCTGTCCGACAGTGAACTTGATGAGCTGTCCTCACGTCTGTTAAATGAATATTTTGAGAGTGTGTCACGGTGACACACTCTGAAAGGAAAATGAAATGAGAAAAATTGATAATATGAACGACACTACTGATGTAAATGAAGAAAAAAGAGAATCACCTTTTTATTCTTTTTTCGACGCCGACCTTGTTTTCGACATAATTAAGATAGTAATACTTATTCTTATGTTGGTTTCAGGTTTGTTTGGAATATCAAAATGTTTTAAACTCTTAGGTGAAAAAGTAAGCTACAACTCCAAAGCGAGCATTTCAGCAGGAATTATTACGGATAAGGAAATAATTAACGGTCACACAAAAAGCGATGGAGGACTGGTTTATTATAACGGAAAATTCGGTTACGGCTTTAACAATAACCAAAGCTATGTTCCTACAGTTTACCGTATATATATCAGAGGAGAATTTGAATATGAGGGCAAAACACATCAAGGAAACAATTCTTTTGATGTAAGCGAAGATATTTATAATTCCTATAACATCGGTGATTACTTTGACAGCAAAGATTTGTTGAGAGATTCAGGTGAAAATCAAAAGTAAACTTAAATGTGTCATGATGACACACTCTGAAAGGAAAATAGAATGAAAGAAAAAACTAAACCGAATTTAGTTAAATGCCCATATTGTGGCAGTACTCCTGTAATGGGAACACTTGTAACGACATATAGCTATGTATCCGAACATTGTTTGCGTGAAAATGGCATTGATATTGAAGATAAAAGCAATCGAATCGGGGCAATGTTAGGTGATATGAGCATTGAACCAACGATGAGGATCACAAAGTACAAATGCCTTTCCTGCCAAAAAGTGTGGGGAGGTTATAACAAAAAGGAATACATATTTGTCAGTGACGAAAATGGATTATGTTACTTTGAAAAGAGGGAGAAAACATGACAATCATTAAAATAGTATCTTTTCCCTTTCGGCTTGTCTTATTTGTGATTATCGCACTGCTCACTTCTGTCATATGGGGATTTAATCATACAGTAGTAACCTTTTTTCAGGTCGGCAGTGCAATAGTATCAGCCATTGGAAAAGTATTTTCTGCAATGACGTTAGGCGGCGTTATTATCCAAGCAGTTTGGGAACTTATAGATAACGGAAAAATTGATTCATTAAAAAACACTGTCATTTTACTGCTGCTTATAATAGGTTTGGAAGTCTTTTTTCAATTTCTTCCTGTTATTTTTCAGGCACTGTCTATTGCTTTTACTTTTGCGACCATGTGGCTGTGGGCATTTTCCAAAATGATCTTGTTCTGCAATGCAGATGAGCTGGATTATGTGTAAATACACGGACAGATAAATGCCACGTTTTCCGTCATATTTTTTATATAAAAATGTATTGACAATATGACAACTATGCTATATAATAATATATTAAGAACTGATTGAGGGGGAACTTAATATGAGTATTAATGGCAAAATTAAAGAGTTCCGTGAAAACAGCGGATATACTCAGAAGAATATTGCAGACTTTTTAGGTGTTGATCAGAGTATGGTTTCAAAAATTGAAAAGGGTGAACGGTCATTGACATCGGATATGTTGGACAGTCTTTCCGCATTGTTTGGTGTTCCCGTATCATCTTTTTCAAACAATGCAGCCATTCCGTCAACCGCTCTTGCGTTCCGAGCAAGTGACCTGACACCTGAAGATTTGCAAACAATAGCTTTCATAAATAAAATTGCTTTAAATGCAAATTTTATGACTGAAAAAACAGGTGAATGATATGATTGATAGATTGGAAATATTTCAGCAGGCTATTGCAGCGAGAAAAAAACTCGGTGAAAGTGATGTTTCTCCAATAGATGTTTTTGCTGTTGTTCAGAATATAGAACACCTTTCGCTTGTCCTTTATCCAATGGGCGATAATATCAGCGGTATGTGCGTAAAAATCGGTAAAGACACTATTATTGCTATAAATTCATCTATGTCAGTTGGCAGACAGAATTTTTCGATCGCTCATGAGCTGTATCATTACTACTATGATAACGATCAGAGCAGTATAATATGCAAAAAAGCCATTGGAATCGGCAATGAAACAGAGCAAAAAGCAGACTGGTTTGCTTCATTTTTTTTAATGCCGCTTGGAGAAGAAGTAATAAAAAAAGACGGCGAACCCGTACCCCTTGAAAAGGTCATTCAACTGGAGCAGTACTACAGAGTAAGTCATCAGGCAATGCTTTACAGATTATTAAATGAAAAGTATATAGATCAAAAACAGTTTGATGAATACCGCCGAAATGTTACCCGAACGGCTGCCATGCTCGGCTTTGACACATCACTGTATAAACCGTCACGTTCCGAAAAAGAGCGCAGGACATACGGCTATTATATCAAGCAGGCGCAGGAGCTGCTTGATAATGGCATTATCTCGGACGGAAAATATGATCAGCTTCTACTTGAAGCTTTCAGACCGGACCTTGTTTACGGTGATGAAGCGGAAGAGGAGGAGCTTAATGACTGATTCACTCTTTTTCGATAGTGACTGCATCTCTGCTTTTTTATGGGTCAACGGTCAGAATCTTCTCGTTCAGCTCTATTCCCGAAGAATCATTATTCCAAAGCAGACATACAAGGAGCTTTCAAATCCATGTGTTTCACATCTTAAACAACGTATAGACACATTGATAGAATCAGGAGATGCTGAGATATACGATATGGATATTTCTTCAAGTGAGTATCAGCTCTATGTTCAGATGACGACTGACCCCAAAAACGGCTATAAGATCATCGGTGACGGTGAAGCCGCTTCAATAGCCTTGGCAAAAGAAAAGGACGGCATTCTTGCAAGCAACAATTTAAGAGATATAAGCTTCTACATAGAAAAGTTCGGACTCAAACATATCACAACAGGAGATATTTTAGCCGAAGCTCTTGAAAAGGGATTGATAACCGAAGATGAGGGCAACGCTATATGGTCATCTATGATGAAGAAACGGAGGAAATTGGGTGCAGATTCATTTACCGAATTTCTATCAAAGAAATAATAGCTGCATACTAATGGCTTAGAGCAAAGAAAAAATTGAATACTTAAAACCTCTGATTATGCTTGTAAATCAGGGGTTATTTTTTATATTTGGCTATTGGCATTATTTTGAAATTATAAAGCTTATGTTGACAATATTTGTATATTCATACAAACTGTAAATAATTGTCAGAAAAGTATTGACATACTGCTAACAGTATGCTATAATATAAGTACAGTAAAGAACAACACAAACACCGACAGGTAGAAAGACAAGAGGTAAAATTATGAATGACATTAAAATCACAGGCGTAAAAAAAGCAGTAGGAGACTACAAAAGGCTAAATAAAGGCGGATATTATAGCCCGCATTACGGTAATTTGATGATTGACCGAGACACTGGAAAAGTTTGGACAGATGAATACTACGACATCAGCCACAAGAGCTACACTGTATACAAATATCCATCTATAGCAGACCTTATCGAACTAACTGGAAATGAGAATTTCATTGTAAACATGAAAAACGTAAAAGAAGCCGCTAAAAAAGCGTGTGAAGAATGGAAAGAAAACAATAAATAAAATGACAAAACCGAGCGGAGCGGTTAATCTCCGCAAAAATATATACGAAGCAATATTAAACGCCGACAGGCAGAAAGACAAGAGGTAATAATCATGAAAAAGTTTTACGTTGAAATGACAGAAGAAGAAAACGGATATTGCTACACAGGCGAATGGGCTTGCGCATTCCCACAGGGATACGTTGAAGCCAAAAGTGAAGAAGAAGCTATAGAATTTGCTAAATCCTATGTATCCGAACACGGAGCTGACGAGAACGCTTATATCTACAGAGCAAAAAAGTATTGGAACTAATAAGCCAAGCGGAGCGTTTTCGCTCCGCTTAAATCTATTTATTTAAAACAGGAGGACTATTTTATGAGTAAACCAACTTCCGCAGTAAAAGACAGGTGGAACAAAGCAAATTACGATCAGCTTAATATCCGGCTTCCAAAAGGGAAAAAGGCAGAATTGCAAAAAGCTGCCGAAGCGGCAGGAATGTCGTTGAACCAATATTGCACAAGCAAATTATTGAAAGATATTATTTTATGCGATATTTCAAGTAAAAATAGTTAAATATTGTTTGAATTTAGAATAACAAAACGGACAAGGTTGTTTCCTTGTCCGTTTTGTTAATCCCAATTTTCAAATGAATCTACACGCCACCCATTTTCAGTTAATACAATATCATATTCCAAAACGCGTTCCCACGTGATAGAACGGTCATCGGGGTCTGAATAATGAGCCGTTCCTATAATTGTCATTTCGCTTTCGGTTTGGTTAGCTATAGAAAAATTTATGGTGTCAAAGCAATCGTTCCATTCATATCCGAAAGATGTGTAATAGCATAACTCACCATTATAATCTATGTAAAGACCTGTCTTAAGCAATTCATTTTCTGTAAATTCATCTGTAAAGACCTGAAGTAAGGCTTCTTTAAAGCTATCATATGAGATACCCGTTAATGAATACTCTTTATCATAGCTGTAAGGTTCCCAACCATCGAGTTCGTTTGTTATGGAAATTGTTACGGTTTTTTCCCAATTAAAGGTTGTTTCGTCCACACGCAGAAAAAAATCATAATATAAATTTTCTGCTTGCTTAAGCAGAATTTTTATTTCGTCCTCTATGTCGGTATACGACGAATAATCGTTTTCCGCCGTATTATTTTCATAACTGAAAGGGATAATTTCCTTACTATTCTCAAAAGTTATCGTTTCTTCAGAAAGGCTCTCAGACGTATCCGAAACAACCGTTGTTGAAGCAAAAACGGTTGTTTCGGTATAATCGCAAATTGATGAAAAATTATCCAGCATTTCACTATTTTCTGTAATTGCTGAAACATCTGATAGTCCATTATTTGCATTATAGTCAATTGAACATGATGTTAATAGTAATGTCAAAAAAATTACTGCTGAATATTTTTTCATAAATATTACTCCTAACTTATTGTAATAACATCAACAACCTGTGATTGTGTGTATTTTGTGCTTATACGTGAATCGCTCCACGTTTTACCATTTCCTGAGTTGCCGTTTGTTCCGACATCATAAATCAAATATCCATTTGAATTAGAAGCTTTGGTCAAAACAACATAATGCGAACCATAGGTAGAATTGTTAAATTTAACAATTACTCCCTGCGGATATGATGAAACCAAACTAACGGCATAATCCCATGTCGCTGTATGACCGTTATTTAGCGTTTTTCCAAATGCTTTAGCTATTCTTTCCCAATCTTGTATTCCTGCTACTAATGATGTACTGTTTGAACTTGTGACAGATGTTAAATTTGCATTAATCATTGCAACGATAAATGGGTCGGCGTAAGCCTTTCCGTAATATCCGGTACGATAATCTGTTATATTGTTTACAGTTTTCGCTCCTTGATTATTTAATACCATTGCAATACTTGCAAGAGCGCACCCCTGATACATCAAATCGCCCTTTTCTCCGTTTATCATAAACTTTTTGCTGCCACTCGTTGTAAGAGTATCCAATTTATATGTGTTCCAACGTTCGTAACTTCCTGAAACAGCATCTATTTGTGGATACCAAGAATTTGCTGTTGTGTATGGATATGAAGCATAAAGCTTATATGATGAACTGTAAGTAGTAGACTGAGTAGATACCTTTATATAATAAAGAGTGTTGGCATTGACATAGTATCTGATACTCTCGCCCGCAGTAACACCGACATTACTTGATGTAGCTAATGTGTTGCCAGAATTGTTAAGCAATGTCAGCTTATAATCACTGCCTGAAAGTCCGAGCTGAATATTAACGTAACCTGTTGCAGGAGCAAAGTAACTAAAGTAATCAACGTCAGAACTTGACGAAAGTCTTCCTGAAACCACATTGTTACAAGTAATATTATCGGCAGTCTGAATTGTGTTATTGCTTTCCGTTTCATTTAACAAGGTAGTATTAGCTGCCGAAGCACTCATGCCCACCATTGATGTAACAGCCATAACCGCACAAGCTGTCATAGTAGCAATTCTTTTTGTCATTTTCATAGTAATTTCCTCACTTTCTGATTGTGAGGAGAAAACCGTTCTGTCTATCCTGATGTATTTTTATAGTGCATTTGAAGTCTGCGTTAAAAAATTTATCTCTTATTGTATTTGGATTTCTCCAAGATTTTTATGTTTGTTTGAGATTTAAGAACCTGTTGCTGACCTTGTAAAACGGCAGCCGTTATAATTGAAATTATTTTCGTCCATATAATCACCGCTGTAATAACCAACTATGCTTCCGTCCTCTTGGTCATATACAATATCCCATGCAATATTTAAGTCTCCAAAGCCGTTCAGATGTATTATATAAGGCTTTGGAACGCTCCACTCGCTGCACATTTGCTCATACCAATCATCAAAATTGAAATTAGCCTTAAATGCGTTATTATTATCAGCAATTAAATTATACAGCTCCTGCGTGGATTCTTTATCATCAGTAATTAACTGTAAGCTTCCGTTTGAAATTACAAATTTAACGCTGTTTATATCACCATTTAAATAAAATGTGCCGTCATTGAGCCTTTGGTCTGTTATGATCGTTTCATTGTTATTTTCGGCATTAGTATCTTTCGGGACATTGAAAATAGCCAAAGAAAATATAATACCAATAACTGCAATGACAATAACTGCTGTCAATGATTTTTGTAAGCGATTCATAACAAAACCTCTTTCTTAAAATATTACCTTGAATATACCTTGCCGCTAATTGTTATTTTGCCGCCCTTATATGTTCCTTGAACATTCAGGGTGTCAGCTCCTGAGACTTTTTTGTTGTTGTTATAATAATACCACTGCCCGGGGGTAAAGGTTGCTGTAAATCCATTTCCTGCTGTTCCGGCAGAAAATTCTGTAGTAACACCGTAGATATTTCTGCTATCATACGAAACGTTATAAAACGTGCATTCAGCATTGCTTGCTGATGTTCCCGTAATATTGACAAATGATGATGTTCCGTTGTAGTAAGCACCTTTCTGTATGCCGTTAAATACACCGTCTGCATATGTTGCAATTGTCGAATTGGAAAGGGAAAAGCTCTGAGTGTCAGCCGCCGAAGCCCCCATACCAACCATAGAAGAAGCAGCCATTACAGCACAAGCTGCCATAGCAGCGATTCTCTTTGTCATTTTCATAGTAATTTCCTCACTTTCTGATTGTGAGGAGAAAACCGTTC
>OLGB01000154.1_pt1 | contig 102136 bp, 82 predicted proteins | sample 1605691 | NCBI WGS metagenome assembly OLGB01 (sample SAMEA3888925, study PRJEB22519) | human gut metagenome | biome: human gut; feature: human-associated habitat; material: faeces | place: Denmark | collected 2010 | reverse complement strand
CGCTACCCCTCAAACTCCCCCGCTGCGCGGTTGTATTTACTCAGCAGCATAGGTTCTTTGACAGTCTTAACAAGCCATGAAGCAAAAGCTTCATGGCTTGTCTGTTAAACGATCAAACGATAAACGAACTTGTCAGTTCAGCCGGTTTCGGGAATTACTCCTCGACCTCGATAACAACGCCGGAGCCGACAGTGCGGCCGCCCTCACGGATAGCGAAGCGCAGGCCCTTCTCGATTGCGATCGGGGTGATGAGCTCGACCTTCATGTCGACGTTATCGCCGGGCATGCACATCTCGGTGCCTTCGGGCAGGGTGATGACGCCGGTAACGTCGGTGGTACGGAAGTAGAACTGGGGACGGTAGTTGTTGAAGAACGGGGTGTGACGGCCGCCTTCGTCCTTGGACAGAACGTAAACCTGGCCAACGAACTTGGTGTGGGGCTTGATGGAGCCGGGAGCTGCCAGAACCTGTCCGCGCTCTACGTCCTTCTTTGCGATACCGCGGAGAAGAGTACCGACATTGTCGCCTGCCTCTGCGTACTCAAGGATCTTGTGGAACATCTCGGTACCGGTAACGGTTGTCTCGGTGATCTCGTCCTTCAGGCCGACGATCTGAACCTTGTCGCCAACCTTAACGCGGCCACGCTCTACACGGCCGGTGGTAACAGTGCCGCGGCCGGAGATGGTGAATACGTCCTCGATGGGCATAAGGAACGGCTGGTCTGCCTTACGGTCGGGAGTGGGGATCCAGGTATCAACTGCGTCCATGAGCTCCTTGATGCATGCATACTCGGGAGCATTGGGGTCCTTGGACTCGCAAACGAGTGCGTTAAGAGCGGAGCCGCGAATGATGGGGGTATCATCTCCGGGGAAGCCGTAGAAGTCGAGCAGCTCGCGGACTTCCATCTCGACGAGCTCGAGGAGCTCTTCGTCGTCGACCTGATCGCACTTGTTCAGGAATACGAGGACGGAAGGAACGTTAACCTGACGGGCGAGCAGGAGGTGCTCACGGGTCTGAGCCATGGGGCCGTCGGATGCTGCGATAACGAGGATAGCGCCGTCCATCTGAGCTGCGCCGGTGATCATGTTCTTGATATAGTCAGCGTGACCCGGGCAGTCAACGTGTGCGTAATGACGATGTGCGGTCTTGTACTCGACGTGTGCGGTGTTGATGGTAATGCCGCGCTCTCTCTCTTCGGGAGCCTTGTCGATGGAAGAGTAATCGGTATACTCTGCGTCGCCGAACAGGGACAGATACTTGGTGATAGCTGCGGTCAGGGTGGTCTTGCCGTGGTCAATGTGACCGATGGTGCCGATATTGACGTGGGGCAGGGATCTGTCGAATTGCTGCTTTGCCATAATAATAACCTCCGTGAAATTAATAGATGATTTGATTAAATTGCTTATATGGTTTATCAGCCCTTGCGTGTGCCGCGAAGAGTCTCCTGGAGATTCTTCGGCAGCTCAACATAATGGCTGGGTTCCATGCTGTAGGTTGCACGACCCTGTGTTTTGCTTCTCAGATCGGTCGCGTAGCCGAACATGGATGCAAGAGGAACGTTCGCCTCGATGACTGCGGCACCGTTTCTGATGTCCGAGCCGACGATCTGTCCGCGTCTTGCATTTATATCGCCCATAACGTCGCCCATATACTCATCGGGAGCCGTTACGACGACCTTCATAATAGGTTCAAGCAGAGTGGGGCCTGCCTTCTCGCAGGCTTCCTTGAATGCCATACTGCCGCAGATCTTGAACGCCATTTCCGACGAGTCAACCTCGTGGTACGAGCCGTCAATGAGCGTTACCTTCACATCCACGACCTGATAGCCCGCAAGCACACCCGACTGCATTGCGCCCTGAATACCCTGATCGACACAGGGAATATACTCCTTGGGGATAGCGCCGCCGGTGATCTTGTTGATAAACTCATAGCCCTTGCCGGACTCATTGGGTTCAACTGTGATTTTACAATGTGCAAACTGACCCTTACCGCCCGTCTGACGGGCATAGCGGGTATCGACGGTCGCCTCACGCGTGATGGTCTCTTTATAAGATACCTGCGGCTTGCCGACGTTAGCCTCGACCTTGAACTCGCGCAGAAGTCTGTCAACGATAATCTCAAGATGAAGCTCGCCCATACCGGCGATTATGGTCTGACCCGACTCTGCGTCGGTGTAGGTCTTGAATGTGGGATCCTCCTCGGCAAGCTTCTGAAGCGCGATAGCCATCTTCTCCTGACCGGCCTTGGTCTTGGGCTCAATAGCGACGCGGATGACAGGCTCGGGGAACTCCATGGATTCAAGTATGATCGGATGCTTTTCGTCGCAGAGCGTATCGCCCGTGGTGGTGTTTTTAAGTCCGACCGCGGCAGCGATATCGCCGGAATACGCAACGGAAAGATCCTCTCTGTGGTTTGCGTGCATCAGCAGGATCCTGCCGATACGCTCGCGCTGACCCTTAGACGAGTTCAGAACCGTCTTGCCCGCCTCAACGATGCCCGAATAGACACGGAAGAAGCTAAGGCGTCCGACAAAGGGGTCGGTCATGATCTTGAACGCGAGTGCGGAGAACGGAGCATCGTCGGATGCCTCACGGGTCTCCTCCTCATCTGTCTTGGGGTTTGTACCGCTAATAGCGGGAATATCCAGCGGTGAGGGCATGTACTCAACAATAGCATCGAGCAGCTTCTGCACGCCTTTGTTTTTATAAGATGTGCCGCAGACCACGGGAACCATCTTAACGGCGCAGGTCGCCTTTCTGATGGCCGCACGAATCATATCCTGCGGAACTTCCTCGCCTTCGAGATAAAGCATCATTATCTCGTCGTCGAAGTCAGAGATGGCCTCCAGCATTTTTACGTGATATTCCTCAGCGAGATCACGCATATCCTCCGGAATCTCCTCGGTACGCATATCATTGCCGAGATCGTCATAATAAATGCGGGCATTCATCTCTACGAGATCGATTATGCCTCGGAAATCCGCTTCGGCGCCGATCGGGAGCTGGATGGGAACTGCATTACATTTGAGTCTGTCATGCACCATTTCAAGGACATGAAAGAAGTCCGCGCCCATGATATCCATCTTGTTGACGTATATCATACGCGGTACGTTGTAATGATCAGCCTGTCTCCAAACCGTTTCGGACTGCGGCTCAACGCCGCCCTTGGCACACAGTACTGTCACACATCCGTCGAGTACACGGAGCGAACGCTCGACCTCAACGGTAAAGTCAACGTGACCCGGGGTATCAATGATATTGATGCGGGTATCGCGCCAGTGACAGGTAGTAGCCGCGGAGGTGATGGTTATGCCTCTCTCCTGCTCCTGCTCCATCCAGTCCATGGTCGCGGTGCCTTCATGGGTCTCGCCGATCTTGTAGTTTACGCCGGTATAGTACAGAATACGCTCGGTAGTCGTAGTTTTGCCGGCGTCGATGTGGGCCATGATACCGATGTTTCTTGTTTTTTCAAGTGAATACTGTCTTGGCATAATCTTCTCCTGATAGGATTACCATCTGAAGTGTGCGAAGGCCTTGTTGGAGTCTGCCATCTTGTGGGTATCCTCGCGCTTCTTGACAGATGCGCCGAGGTTGTTGCAGGCATCCATAATCTCGCCTGCCAGACGCTCCTTCATGGTCTTCTCGCCGCGCTTGCGGGCATAGCCGACCAGCCAGCGAAGACCGAGAGTCTGACGGCGTGCGGGTCTTACTTCGATAGGAACCTGATAAGTTGCACCGCCGACACGGCGAGCCTTGACTTCGAGGCTGGGCATGATGTTGTTCATGGCTTCGGTAAAGGCGTCAAGCGGCTCCTTGCCGGTCTTTTCCTTGATGATGTCAAAAGCGTCGTAAACGACCTTCTGAGCAACACCCTTTTTGCCGTCCAGCATGATAGCGTTGATGAGCTTTGTCACCAGAACGCTATTGTACATAGGATCGGGTAAAATTTCTCTTTTGGGAACATTACCTCTTCTGGGCACTGTGCTTCCCTCCTTCATTAAAAAATGACTTCACAGGTACTCGGAATGGTGCTGAGCCATTCCGTCTGCGCCCCGAGGTCTAATATATAGTAGACAACAGGGCAAAAATTTGCTTGTTGGGATAATTACTTCTTTGCAGCCTTGGGTCTCTTCGCGCCGTACTTGGAGCGAGCCTGCATACGACCCGTGACGCCCTGAGCGTCGAGAGTGCCGCGAATGATGTGGTAACGAACACCGGGGAGGTCCTTGACACGGCCGCCGCGGATCATAACAACGCTATGCTCCTGAAGGTTGTGGCCGACACCGGGAATGTAAGCGGTGACTTCGTAACCGTTGGTCAGACGCACACGGGCGATCTTACGCAGTGCCGAGTTAGGCTTCTTGGGGGTGGAGGTACGAACTGCGGTGCAGACGCCTCTCTTCTGAGGGGAGCTCAGGTCGGTCTCGCAATTCTTCAGGGTGTTGAGACCCTTCTGCATTGCGGGGGAGTTGGACTTGTAGGTCGACTTCTCTCTGCCTTTTCTCACCAGCTGGTTAAACGTAGGCAATTTTCATTTCTCCTTTCTTGAAAAATTCCTTGAAATTCAAGGTTTTTGCGTGGATTTTTCGCTTTTGGGCGCACTAAACCCACACAGACTGAAATTGTAGCATATTACACAAATTCAGTCAAGATTTTTTTACACAAAAACGAGCCATGTTTTTGAATTTTATATGTTCACTTTATTAATTATTAAATTAATTATTAATTTTTTCGACACATGTGCCACTTTTGTAATGGTTAAATTTTCGCTTTACTGATTTTCGCTTTACTGATATAATTATTACAATTATATTGAGAAAGAACTAAAAGGAGCTCACACGATGTTGAAAAGAACGTTAAGCATGCTGCTTGCGCTGATAATGCTTGTCTCTTTATTCCCTGCTGCGTATGCCGACGGCGAAATAAGTGGCACAGTGCGGTATTGCTCAGGCCATGGCAGCGAAAACACTCATGACTATGAGACCTATTTTTCGTACAGCGACAATTATTTTGACAAGAGCGGCTATATTTACAGGCATGACCTTGCAGAGGCTTCGCTTGCGCTTGCACTCGCCGCGTTTTCGAGCAAAGACGCCCAAACGCGCAGTGATGAGGATAGAAACTTCGTATCCATGATGCAGCAATGCGGCTTTGAAAATATTTCTTCAAACGAATGGTTCGGCAAAAAGCCAGAAATGAACTCCATCGGCGTTTGCGCCGCCAGCAAAAGCGTCAAGGATAACTATAATGATTATACGCTCATAGCCGTCGGCATCCGCGGAAATTTCTACCGCAGAGAATGGGGCGGAAACGCCGTAGTCGGTTCATCGGGAGACCATGAGGGCTTCTCGCTGGCAAGCGAACAGGTTCTAGGCTATCTTAAGCAGTTCATCTCCGAGAATGGCATCAGCGGCCCCGTAAAGGTTTGGATGGCCGGCTACAGTCGTTCGGCAGCGGCAGCAAATATGGCCGCTGCACAGCTCGACCGCGGATATGACCTCGGTCCCGCGAAGCTTATGCGTCATGATCTCTACTGCTACTGCTTTGAGCCGCCAATGGGCACTACCGCAAAGGATACCGACGCGCTCTTATACGGCAACATACACAATATTGTTAACGAAAATGACCTCGTTACATATGTGGTTTTCAATCAGTGGGGCTTTTCGCGATACGGTGTTGATCACACATATCCAACTAAGGGCGATTCCGACTATAACGAGCTCAAGGCTGCAATGGTCGATGAGTTTGATACCATTCCGAATAACGGCGGCAGCTATTCCATAGACGATTTCAAGTACATCGGCATAAGATCTGCTAAAGACGGCAGCTTCAGATCCTTTTCCGGCAGCAAAATGACGCAAAAGCAATATTATAAGATGTTCACAGACGCTATGATCACAGACTTTGTCTCTTCCCGCGAGGATTATTCCGAAAACGTTCAGGACAGCCTTGCCGAAGTGCTGGCAGTTATATTTGACAGAAAGCAGTTTGACTATGAGTTATTATTCAAAATATTCGGTCAAAAGCTGAAGGATAATCTTTTTAATATCATAAGCGGATATGACGCTTCCGATGTCCGGTCGAGCAGGGCATACAAAACGGTTGAGGAGCTGTTTTTTGAAAGCCTCAACGAGGCCGGTATCACTGATTTTGACGCGCAGGGTCTTCGCACGGCGTTAAGTGTCCTGCTCACAAGGCTCACAAAATTCGTGGTAAAGAACCCGGACATTGCAGCGACCCTTATAGCAAACATATCGCCGATAATTTCCGCGCACTATGCGGAAACGTGCATCGCATGGATGCACACTCTCCCCGACGATTATATGACATCCAAGGTTGAAAAGCCTGACCTTAACGGTCTTTTTGCAGATATCAATGGTGATGAATGGTACGCTGAGGCTGCTGCGTATAATGATTTAGGCGGCATTATGTGCGGTATCGGCGGCTCAGTCTTCGCGCCGAATCTGAATATGTCGCGTGCCATGTTCGCCTGTGTGCTCTATCGGCTGTCAGGAAGCCCCTCAGTTGCTGAGACTGAGTCGTTTGCCGATGTTTCTTCATCCGCCTGGTACTCAAGTGCAGTCGCATGGGCATACGACCGAGGTATCATCACCGGCTGCTCCGACGGCAGCTTTCTCCCTGACGCAAATGTCAGCCGTCAGGAGGCGGCCGCAATGCTGTATCGCTTTGCGGGCGCACCGTCCTGCGGCGGTGAGGATTTCAGCTTTGCAGATATCTACAGCGTAAGCCATTACGCAAGTTCTGCCGTTAGTTGGGCTGCATCCTCCGGGATAATATACGGATATTCCGATGGCTGTTTTAAGCCAAACAGCTCTATAACACGCGCGGAAGCTGCTGCAATGATAATGCGCTGCTGTGAAGCGTGAAGCGCGAAAAAAATCACCCCGGTCGCAAAAAATCTCGGCAACGCTTTGTGCATTGACGAGATTTTGCAGCCTGCTAAAGAAGCCGTCCAGTGGACGGCTTCTTTTTTATCTATTGGCTTAGAGTGCGTTGGTCTTGCCGACGAGAGCCGAGAGATCGACATACTGCGCAGGATCGTCGGTGACGGTATCGTCGGTCTTCTCCTCGAAGTCGCGGTACATGGAAAGTCCGGTACCTGCCGGGATGAGCTTACCGATGATGACGTTTTCCTTAAGCCCGACAAGGTGATCGACCTTGCCCTTGATGGCGGCCTCGGTAAGAACCTTTGTGGTCTCCTGGAAGGACGCTGCCGAAAGGAAGCTCTCGGTCGCAAGGGAGGCCTTGGTGATACCCATAAGAAGCTGGGTATAGGTAGCCTTGCTCAGGCCCTCCTCGCCTGCTTCGATGCGCTCCTCGATCTTGCGGTTTGCCGCCTTGAGCTCGCCGATATCGACTGTTGCGCCGGAGAGCAGGTCGGTGCTGCCGGACTCCTCTATCTTGACCTTGCGCATCATCTGGCGGACGATGATCTCGATATGCTTATCGTTGATATCAACGCCCTGCTGACGGTAGACCTTCTGAACTTCCTGGATGATATAGGTGCGGACACCGGGGCGGCCGTACTGATCGTCGTCAATGCCGCGGATACGCAGGACATCGTGCGGGCTGAGCGCGCCGCTGGTGAGCTCCTGACCCTTATCAACGTGGTCACCGTTCTTGACCAGGATTCCTGCCGAGTGAGGCACGGTGTATACTCTTGTATCGCCCTCCTCCTCACTGATGACGCTTATCGCAAACAAAGCGCCCTTCTTGGTCTCTTCAATGGAGATCGTGCCGGATATCTCCGCAAGAACCGCCATCTTCTTGGGCTTGCGGGCCTCGAACAGCTCCTCGACACGGGGAAGACCCTGGGTGATATCGTCGCCGGCTACGCCGCCGGTGTGGAAGGTACGCATGGTAAGCTGAGTACCGGGTTCGCCGATAGACTGAGCCGCGATAACGCCGACCGCTTCTCCTGCACTGACGGGCTGGCCGATGGCAAGGTTTATGCCGTAGCAGCGTGCGCACACGCCGGTGCGAGCCTCGCAGGACAGAACGCTGCGGATAAGCACACGCTCTATGCCGTGAGCTTCAAGAATCTCGGCATCTGCCGGCATGAGCATATGGTCGGTATCAAACAGCACCTCGCCTGTCTGCGGATCGCAGATGGGAACCGCCGGGAATCTTCCGTGGATGCTGGTGCCGAAGGACTGGACGAGCTGACCCTTGTCGTAGACAGCCGCTGCCCAAACGCCGTCGTGAGTTCCGCAGTCATTCTCACGGATGATAACGTCCTGGCAGACGTCAACCATTCGGCGTGTGAGGTAACCTGAGTCCGCGGTACGAAGCGCAGTATCGGCCAGGCCCTTACGAGCGCCTCGGGAGGAGATGAAGTACTCCAGAACACTCAGGCCTTCACGGAAGTTTGCCTTAATAGGGATCTCTATGGTCTTACCGGAGGTGTTGGCCATAAGGCCGCGCATACCGGCAAGCTGACGGATCTGATTCATGGAGCCGCGGGCACCGGAGTTCGCCATCATGTAAATAGGATTGTAGGTATCCAGACAGTTCTGCAGCGCACTGGTGACGTCCTTGGTGGTTTTTTCCCATTCGGAAACGACAAGGCGATAGCGCTCATCATCGGTGATAAAGCCGCGCTTGAACTGACGCTCTATTGCGAGGACCTTATCCTCGGTCTCATTTATCAGGGTCTTTTTCGCATCGGGAACGGTCATATCGGCGATGGAAATCGTGATAGCACCCTTGGTTGAATACTTATAGCCCATCGCCTTGATGCCGTCAAGCACCTCTGCGGAAATGGTGAAATCATGCTTTTTGATGCAGCGGTCGATGATATCTCCGAGCTGCTTTTTGCCGACCTGGAAGCCTATCTCGTGATCGAATGCTGACTCCGGATCGGTTCTGTCGACATAGCCGAGATCCTGAGGGATCTTTTCGTTGAAGATGATCCGGCCGACAGTGCTCTCGATGAGCTTTGATCTTTCCACGCCTCCAAAGGTCTTGGTCACGCGAACGAGGATAGGCGCATGCAGGCCGACCTCTCCCTGGCTGTATGCCATAACAGCCTCGCTGGAATCACGGTATATGAGCAGAGGCTTGTAGGACGGAGCCTTGCCGCCCTCGGCTGCTGCCCGAGCCTCCGCCTCGACAAATTCATCGCCGTCGACGATCTCGTTTGCGGGGAGCTCCGTATCGCCGGGGTCGGTCACGAAGACATGCTCCGCGCCCTTTTCGGCCTTGCCGATGCGCTTCATGGTCAAATAGTAGGAGCCGAGGATCATATCCTGCGTAGGAACGGTTACGGGGTGGCCATCCTGCGGTCGCAGAAGGTTATTTGCCGAGAGCATGAGGATTCGAGCCTCAGCCTGTGCCTCCGCTGACAGCGGGACGTGGATGGCCATCTGGTCGCCGTCGAAGTCGGCGTTATACGCTGTACACACCAGCGGATGCAGCTTGAGCGCACGTCCCTCGACAAGAATGGGCTCAAACGCCTGAATGCCGAGACGGTGCAGCGTAGGCGCACGGTTGAGGAGCACGGGGTGTTCTTTAATGACAACCTCAAGCGCATCCCAAACTTCTGTGCGCTGCTTATCGACCATTTTCTTTGCGGATTTAATGTTGTTGGCAACGCCGTCCTCGACGAGCTTCTTCATCACGAAGGGACGGAACAGCTCGATAGCCATTTCCTTGGGAACGCCGCACTGATAGATCTTAAGGTCGGGCCCGACAACGATAACACTTCGGCCGGAGTAGTCTACACGCTTACCGAGCAGATTCTGGCGGAAGCGTCCCTGCTTACCCTTGAGCATATCCGACAAGGATTTGAGGGCACGTGAGTTTGCGCCGGTGACGGCTCTGCCGCGGCGGCCGTTGTCGATAAGTGCATCGACGGCTTCCTGAAGCATGCGCTTTTCGTTGCGCACGATGATGTCGGGCGCGTTGAGCTGGATAAGTCTCTTCAGGCGGTTATTGCGGTTAATTACACGGCGGTACAGATCGTTGAGGTCGCTTGTGGCAAAGCGGCCGCCGTCAAGCTGTACCATGGGGCGGATTTCGGGCGGAATGACCGGCAGAATGTCGATTATCATCCACTCGGGCTTGTTGCCGCTCTGTCGGAAGGCCTCAACGACCTCAAGGCGCTTGACGAGCTTTGCCTTCTTCTGACCGGAGGCGTTCGCCAGCTCCTCTCTGAGCTGAGCGGAAAGCTGCTCGCAGTCGATCTGCTGCAGTAGCTTTTTTATAGCTTCGGCGCCCATACCGGCATCGAAATCATCCTCGTACTTCTCGCGCATGTCGCGGTACTCTTTTTCGGTGAGTATCTGGCACTTTTCCAGCGGAGTAAAGCCGGGATCGGTAACTATATAATTTGCAAAGTACAGAACCTTTTCGAGCACTCTCGGAGTGAGGTCGAGCAGCAGTCCCATGCGGCTGGGGATACCCTTGAAGTACCAGATATGCGAAACGGGGGCTGCCAGCTCTATATGACCCATGCGCTCGCGGCGGACCTTGCTCTTTGTGACCTCAACACCGCAGCGGTCGCAGATCTTGCCCTTGTAGCTGATCTTCTTGTATTTGCCGCAGTGGCACTCCCAGTCCTTGGTCGGTCCGAATATGCGCTCGCAGAAAAGGCCGTCGCGCTCAGGCTTGAGGGTGCGGTAGTTGATGGTCTCGGGCTTGGTGACCTCACCGGAGGACCATGAGAGTATCATTTCAGGGGAGGCAATGCCTATTTTGATGGCGTCAAACGGTGTAAAACTCATTATTATTCATCCTCCTCGCTGTAATCATCATCGGACATGAAGCCGAAATCGTCATCATCGGACTCGGGAATGTCCTCGATCGTGTAGCCCTCGGCCTCGATATCCTCATCATCGGACATAGTGTCATACATCTCGTCCTTCATCTTGGGAATGAACTCATCCTCATCATCGTCCTTTAGCTCGATCTCCTGACCGTCCTTATCGAGAACCCGTATATCAAGACACAGGGACTGAAGCTCCTTAACGAGCACCTTGAATGATTCGGGAACGCCGGGCTGAGGAATATTGTTGCCCTTAACAATACTCTCGTAGGTACGCACACGTCCGGTGACATCGTCGGACTTAACGGTGAGTATCTCCTGCAGAGTATATGCCGCGCCGTAAGCCTCGAGAGCCCAAACCTCCATTTCGCCGAAGCGCTGGCCGCCGAACTGAGCCTTGCCGCCGAGAGGCTGCTGCGTAACAAGGCTGTAGGGGCCAGTGCTGCGGGCGTGAATCTTATCATCGACCAGGTGGTGCAGCTTAAGGAAGTATACCCAGCCGACGGTAACGTCGTTATCGAATTTTTCGCCCGTGCGGCCGTCGTACAGGACGCTCTTGCCGTCCTCTCGCAGACCTGCCTGACGCAGAGTATCGCGGATGGTTGACTCGTTTGCACCGTTGAAGATAGGCGTTGCTACCTTCCAGCCGAGCGCCTGAGCGGCGTAGCCGAGATGAACCTCAAGAACCTGACCGATATTCATACGTGACGGAACGCCCAGGGGATTGAGGACTATATCAAGCGGAGTACCGTCGGGCAGATACGGCATATCCTCACGCGGGAGAATACGGGAAACAACGCCCTTGTTGCCGTGGCGGCCTGCCATCTTATCGCCGACGGAGATCTTACGCTTCTGAGCAATGTATACGCGAACGACCTGATTTACGCCGGGGCTCATCTCGTCGCCGTTTTCGCGGGTGAAGACCTTGACATCGACTATTATGCCGCTCTCGCCGTGCGGAACTTTAAGTGAGGTATCGCGCACTTCTCTCGCTTTTTCGCCGAAGATCGCACGAAGCAATCTCTCCTCAGCCGTCAGATCGGTCTCGCCCTTAGGGGTAACCTTGCCGACGAGGATATCACCGGCACGAACCTCCGCGCCGACGGTAATTATGCCGCGCTCGTCGAGATATTTGAGCGCATCGTCGCCTACGCCGGGGATGTCGCGGGTGATCTCCTCGGGTCCGAGCTTGGTATCGCGTGCGTCGCACTCGTACTCCTCGACGTGGATGGATGTGAACACGTCCTCCATGACAAGGCGCTCGTTAAGCAGAATAGCATCCTCGTAGTTGTAGCCCTCCCAGGTCATGAAGCCGACGAGGATGTTCTTGCCGAGGGATATCTCGCCGTCCTTGGTGCTCGGGCCGTCTGCGATGACGTCGCCCTCATGCACGCGCTCTCCGAGAGAGACGACAGGCCTCTGGTTTACGCAGGTACCCTGGTTGGAACGGGCAAATTTGATGAGCTTGTAGTTTGTGATCTCACCGTCATCGTACTTGATGGTGATGTTCTGAGCGTCGGAGCGAACGACCTCGCCGTCGCCCTCTGCAAGGACTACAACACCTGAGTCGATAGCGCACTTGTGCTCGATACCCGTAGCGACGATAGGCGCCTGAGTTACCATGAGAGGAACCGCCTGACGCTGCATGTTCGCGCCCATAAGCGCACGGTTTGCGTCGTCGTTTTCAAGGAACGGGATCATTGCGGTCGCAATGGATACCATCATGCGGGGGCTGATGTCGATATAATCGACTCTTTCGCGGTCGACCTCGACGATCTCATCGCGGTGACGGCAGGTTATACGCTTATTGATAAGGCAGCCGTTCTCGTCACGCGGCTCGGTCGCGGGAGCGACGATGTAGTTGTCCTCCATGTCTGCGGTCAGGTAATCCACCTGATCGGTGACGCGGCAGGTTCCCTTTTCGACCTTCTGGAACGGTGCGACGAGGAAGCCGTACTCATTTGCTCTCGCGTAGGATGCAAGATATGATATAAGGCCGATGTTGGGACCTTCGGGGGTCTCGATCGGGCACAGGCGGCCGTAGTGGCTGTAGTGAACGTCGCGGACGTCGAAGGATGCTCTCTCACGGCTCAGGCCGCCGGGGCCGAGAGCCGACATACGGCGCTTATGAGTGAGCTCGGACAGGGGGTTTGTCTGATCCATGAACTGCGACAGGGGACTTGAGCCGAAAAACTCCTTTATTGCCGCCGTCACGGGACGGATATTTATAAGGCTCTGAGGCGTTACGATATCAAGATCCTGAAGGGTCATGCGCTCACGGATAACACGCTCCATACGGGAAAAGCCGATGCGGAACTGATTTTGCAGCAGCTCGCCGACGCAGCGTACGCGGCGGTTGCCGAGGTGGTCGATATCGTCCTTCTCGCCGATGCCGTAGGCAAGGCAGTTGAGGTAGTTTACCGAGGCGAACATATCGTCAACAACGATATGCTTTGGAATAAGCACGTCGATATTCTCGAGGATAGCTTCCTTGAGAGCGTCGCCGGAGTACTGCTGCATAAGGCTCTTGAGGACTATGCCGCGAACCTTTTCCTTGATGCCGAGCTCTGCGGGGTCGATATCGACCATGCTCTGCAGGGGAACCATGCCGTTGGAAAACACCTTGACGGTCTTGCCGTCAACATCGAGATAGACCTCGATAACGCCGGCAGCGTCGATCTTTTCGACCATGTCGTGAGACACGACCTCTCCCGCGTCGGCGATGATCTCGCCCGTGGAGGGGTCGGCTACCGGCATTGCCAGGGTAAATCCGTTTATTCTGCCGCGCAGAGCGAGCTTCTTATTGAACTTATAGCGGCCGACATTGGAAATGTCGTAGCGGCGGCGGTCAAAGAACAGTCCGTCGAGCAGGGACTCGGCGCTTTCGACCGTGGGAGGATCGCCGGGGCGCAGCTTGCGGTAGATCTCCATAAGGCACTCGTCACGGCTGGTGGTGGTGTCCTTATCTATTGTGACGGTGATGCGCTCATCCTCGCCGAAGATCTCCTTCAGGCGCTCGTTGGTGGTCGCGCCTATGATCGGGTCGGGTGTGCAGGAAAGCCAGGTTTCCGGCCTTGACTCGTCATACTTGCCCATGGCCTTGAGGAACCATGTGATGGGAAGCTTGCGGTTTTTATCTATGCGGACATAGAACGTGTCGTTTGCGTCGGTCTCGTACTCGAGCCATGCGCCGTGATACGGGATGACCGTTGCGGCGTAGATGCTCGTCATGCTGCGGTCGGTGGTCTTGTCATAGTACACGCCGGGGCTGCGGACGATCTGGGAGACGATAACGCGCTCGGCGCCGTTTATGATAAACGTACCGCCGGCCGTCATGAGCGGAAAATCGCCCATGAAGATCTCCTGCTCCTTGATCTCCTCAGTTTCGAGATTGCGCAGACGCACGCTGACCTTCAGAGGCGCGGCATACGTCGCATCGCGTGCCTTGCACTCCTCCTCCGTGTACTTGGGCTTCTCGTCCATGGAATAATCCACAAAGCTCAGCTCAAGATTTCCGGAATAGTCGGTCACCGCGTCGGTGTCCCTGAACACCTCGCGCAGGCCGGTATCGAGAAACCATTTGTAGCTCTTCTTCTGGATCTCCAGCAGATTGGGCATGTCCTGAATCTCTTCATACCGTGCGAAGCTCTTTCTGAGGGTTTTGCCGTAGAGAACGTCTTTTGGCATTCGTACACACTCCTTAATCGTAATTAAGAACGCCCGGGTGAGTTGTTTATTTTGCTCACATAGGTGTTGTATTTACGTTTGGTTGATGGTATATTGTGAATGTAAACACTGGGGTGCCAGTCGTTTCACCACAAGATAACATAGCAAGCTATTCTATCATTGTATATATAGCTATGTCAAGAAATATTTTGTGAAAAATGAATTTTTCGGCGGCTGTCATAATCGATGGCCGCCTTTTTTGTACGAAACGGAGGTAAAATGAGCTTTTTCACCGTTATATCGCTCATAGTCATTTTTGCTCTGGCAATGCTCCTTTTACGGCGCGGGGGCATTTTGAGCGACAGGCCGCTGCTTATCTGTGCGCTCGTTCTCTGTGCCGCGGCGATGGTCATCCGCGCAGTTTATTTTAATATTGAAAGCGACGACTACACTACCTTCCTCGCACCGTGGACGCAGTTTTTCCGCGATAACGGCGGCTTTAAGGCGCTGGCCTTCTTCCCGGGAAATTATAATCCGCCGTACATGTACTTTCTCGCGGCGTTTTCGTACTTCGATATACCGGAGCTGTATATGATAAAGGCGCTGTCGGTGCTGTTTGACGTGCTTCTGGCGTGGAGCTGCATGAAGCTCCTGTCGCTGTACACGGCTTCAAGGGCGCGGCTGCTCGGCGTATTTCTCGCCGTGCTGTACCTCCCCACGGTCGTTGCAAACGGCGCGTACTGGGGGCAGTGCGACAGCATTTACGCCTTCTTCGGCATTTACGCTCTGTACCTCGGCATGAGCGGCAGAGGCACGGGCGCAATGATATCGCTTGCCGCCTGCCTTGCGTTCAAATTGCAGGCGGTTTTCGTGATACCCGTGTTTTTCATTCTGCTGCTTGCGAAAAAAATAAAGTGGCGGCAGCTTCTCGTATTCCCTGCCGCATATGTTGTTTTCATGCTGCCGGCGGTCATTGCGGGCGCGCCGCTGTTGGATACGCTGACACTGTACTTTTCGCAGGCGGGCACGGTGGGCGACGCGATGAACTATAACGCGCCGTCGTTTACGAGCATGTTCTCATGGCAGGGCGACACGTCGGGCAGCGCGAAAGCCCTGATAATCGCGGCGTTTCTGCTCGTTGCGGCGGTTTATGCCGCGGCGGTGCTGCTGCGCAGAAGGCTCAGCGACCGCGTTATCCTCGGCTTTGCGCTGATCCTCGCCATGGGCATCCCCTATCTGCTTCCGCACATGCACGACCGCTATTTCTTCATCCCCGGAGTGCTGGCGCTGGTGCTGGCAGCGTCGGACCTGAGCTTTGCGCCGGTGCCGGTATTTGCCGAGCTTGCGTCGCTGCACTGCTACTACGCGTACTTCATGCGCTATTATCTCGTGCAGCCGCGGTATGGCGGAGAGCTCATGCTCGCCTCCCTGCTGCTGTGCATAGCTTATACGGCCGTGTATGCAAGAAAGGTGAGCAAATTTGAAATTAATCCTTGACATTCTCCGTTTCTCTGCTATAATAACTCTTGCCCTTGAGAAAGAGCAATTCGCGAGAGTGCTGGAACAGGTAGACAGGCACGTTTGAGGGGCGTGTGTCAACCGACGTGGGAGTTCAAGTCTCCTCTCTCGCACCAAAAAAGAAAACAGCTTATCCGTCAGGATGGGCTGTTTCTTTTTTTATCAAAAAGGAGACTTGAACTCCCGAGGGCTCTTGGAAACGTGCCGGCGGCACGTTTCAACCCGAGGCGGCCCCGCGCCGCAGCGCGGGTTCAAGTCTCCTCTCTCGCACCAAAAAAGAAAACAGCTTATCCGTCAGGATGGGCTGTTTCTTTTTTATTCCTTAGACTGAGAGTACAGCATTAGACTTCAATTCTATATCTGCTAAAAATTTGTGTCATATTATATGACTTTTTGCGCGGCATTTCAAGGGTAAATTCTGCGATTCCGGGCGCTGAGCGCAACTTTTTCAGCAGTTTCAATGCTTCTACAGGTCAGTACATTTTGTCATAATAAAGTATTGAAAAATGACAAAATTTTAATTGATTTTTTGTAAACGATTTGTTATTATGTTGTCGGTTAGCTGAACATTGTAACTTGTTTATATACAATTCGGCTATAAAAATTTATAAAATCTTTATATGGAGGCATAGCATGAAGAAATACAATCTGAAGCGTTTTCTCGCTTCGCTGCTTGCTGTTCTGATGCTTGCATCGGTCACGGGCGTGTCCCCGGCCGTGTTTGCGGATGATAACGGCAGCACCCCCCCGTCTCAGGAAGAAACTGTTAGTGTTGTTGCTCCTGTACTTAAGGAAAAGACTGACGCTGCCGTCGAGGTTCTTATAAAAGACGGCACGAATGTCAAGGACGCACTTGCAAAAGCTCTTCTTGCAAATTACGACGAGCTCACCGCCGAGCAGATAGCCGCTATTGATTGGCAGTATGAGTGTGAAGGCTACAGATGGGGCGATGTTGGTCATCAGTTCGGAAAAGTTGCATGGGGTTCTATCGATGGTTTTAAATCCAACAAAGATAAATATACTCATGATTCACTCGCAGCCCAGAAGAACGACAAAACCTTCAAAGTCTGCATAGGCAGTGACACCGCCAACTATCGCGAGATCACCAAGGTTGACAAGTACAGCACCACGCTCGTTCTCAAAGAGAATGCATCCATTACCTACAACATGGACGCCGCAAAGGAAAAAGAGGCTATCGTAGCAAACGTTATTGACTACGAAAAGTCCGTTCTCCCCGCCGGAACGACTGCTGCCGATTTTACCGTTGAGCGCAAGTCAGGATTGTTTTGGCCGGACATTCCCGATTCCAAGCTTGATGCCGGTGAAAATCAGACTATCCGCATCAAATACAACGGCAACGATACCTACAAGGCCACCGACGAAGTGAAAGCTACCATTAATGTTGCAAAGGCCACTGTCAAGGTCAGCGTCACTCCCATCACCACGATCTATGCCGGTGAAGAGATAGACCGCAGCACTTTCTACACTCTCGATCCGAACGATCCTGAGCTCGATGTTTACATTTTCTTTGTCGGCGTCAACAGCAACCTGGAAACCTGCGTGAACATTAAATTGAGCGAAGATCAGGAAAAGTTGATAGATGCAATCAGCGATGCCCAGATAAAATACTTAAAGTACAATGAAGCTGACACTATCAGGGGCAAGCTCAACAACGGCATTACTTTTGGCGAGCTTAAAGATATCATCAACGGCATAGTCACAAATAAAGCAATAATGGGCGCTCTCGAGCTCTTGGGCTATGATACCGAGGCTATCAAGAATATTGTTACCGCTCTCGATAAGCTCACTTCTTTGTCCGATGACACTGTAATAGCTATCGGCACTCCTGCTCACGCAGGCGTGTATGTAGCAACCGCTGTCGCAGTCGGTAAGAACTACGAAACCGGCACAGGCACCGGCTCCCTTATCGTTCTCAAGAACTGGAAGGGCATAAAGCTTGAGAAGAATCCCGTAATTTTCAGCGACGGCAAGATCACCGTATCCGAGGCCGAGGCAATTGCTAAAGGCGAGGCGAGCCTTTGCATTCTCACCAAGGGCGGCGAACCCCTTAACAGCGCTTCTGCAGGTTCTATCCATTACTGGTTCACCGGCGTGGGTAAAATCTACGCAAAGAGCACCATGCCCACCGCTCCCGGTAAGTACATCGTTACCGCAAGCGTCCGCGGCGGCGACTTCTTCGCCTTCCCGAAGACCTTCGTATTCACGATCGTCGATGACCCCACTCCCGAAGTCACTCCCAACGCATAATCAAACAACGCACTGCCGGTCGGGGTCTCCCCGACCGGTTTTTTTGTCGGCGCACGGACGCTGTTACGGATACGGTGATTGCGGCAGCCCGGTTCGGGACTGCGGCGGAAACCGTGCGACCCCTCAGTCAGCTGCCGCTGACAGCTCCCCTTACGCAGGGGAGCCAATGGGGTGCGGCAAAAACCGTGGGAAACGGGCGGGCAATGCCCGCCCCTACGAATGGGTTTGAGTACCGACCTAGGCCGTAGGGGCGACCATTGGTCGCCCGTTTTTTTATGGTTTCCACAGCACTCTCCGGTCGGGCTGACGCAAAAGATATGTTGGTACGATGTAAAAGCGCCTCTGAAATATGACCCCTCAGTCAGCTGACGCTGACAGCTTCCCTTGCGCAGGGGAGTCAATGGGGTGCGCTGCAAATCTGTACCGCACTATTGGGAAGCGGCAGTTTTGCGGTTTTGTCAGCCCCCTCGATACCGGGCTGACGCAAGCACTGTATCAGTACAGTGTCCGTGCGCCTCCGAAAAGCCTCCCCTGTGTAAGGGGAGGTGGATCGGCCTTGGCCGAGCCGGTGGGGTTGTCTATTCCAATCCGTGCGGCAAAGCCGCACACATATAGCTATCAGCTATCGGCTGTCTGCTTGCAAGGCTCGCGCGGCTTTCGCCGCAAAAATGCATATTGATGTGAAATGCGCACAAAATACCTCCGTAGAAAGTTTTACGGAGGTTTTTGTTATGCGTAAGTACATTGCGGCGGCGCTGTGCTGCCTTGCGCTGTGTGCGCTCGTCTTCCCTGCCATGGCCGATGCTTCCGCGCCGGTGGCTGAAAATTTCGAGTTTGAGACCTATCGCGGTGTGTCCTTCGGCGGCAGGCTCGCCGCCGTTGACCCCGACGGCGACGCGCTGAGCTTCGAGATAACAACCCGGCCCAAAAAGGGCACGATAGAGCTCAGTGACGACGGCAGCTTCATCTACTCCCCCGCCGAGGGCAAGCGCGGCCGTGACTACTTCGGCTATAAGGCCGTGGATGCGAACGGCGATCGCTCGCAGGAGGCGACGGTTATCATCAGGCTCAAAAAGAACAAGTCCGTCAGCTACGTCGACATGGACGGCAGCGCCAGCTATTGCAGCGCGGTGAAGCTCGCCGAGTGCGGCGCGTTTATCGGCAAGCAGATCGGCGGCGAATACTACTTCGAGCCGCAGAAAACGCTCAGCCGCGGCGAGTTCGTCGCCATGTGCCTGTGTGTCACCGGAGCCGACGTGCTGCGCGGCGTGGTCAGCACCGGCTTTACGGACGACGGCAGCATCCCCGACTGGCAGCGCGCCTACGTCGCAAGCGCGGTACGCGACGGCGTGGTGAAGGGCAAAAGCGGCGCACAGGGCGCGGTGTTCGACGCGGATAGCGATATAAGCCGCGCCGAGGCCGGAGTCATGCTCGACCGGCTGCTGAGTCTGACGAATGTAAACTGCGAGAGCTCGGACGCGCTCCCGACCTGGGCCGCGCAGTCGGCGGCGAATCTCGATGCGTGCGGAATAATGCAAAGTGCTGACGTCGACAGCGCCGCGCTCACCCGTGCCGAGGCCGCCGATATGCTCGCCGCGGCCATGAACGTGCTCGAAAGCAGATAGCTTGTCAATCCGCAGGCGGCGGAGTATAATATCTCCGTAAAAAGGAGGTATTTTTCATGAAGCAGTATGTTGTTGACGCGTTCACCGACAAGGTTTTTGCCGGAAATCCGGCGGCGGTTTGCGTTATGGATAAGTGGCTCGACGATGAGCTGATGATGAAGATAACTATCGAGAATAACCTCTCCGAAACGGCGTTCTGCGTCAGGGAGGGCAAAAATTATCATCTGCGCTGGTTCACGCCCGGCGGCGAGATCGACCTGTGCGGCCACGCGACGCTCGCGACGGCGTATGTTATCCTGCGCTTTGTCGAGCCGGAGCTTAACGAGGTGCGTTTTGACACGCTCAGCGGCGAGCTGATAGTCACGAAAAACGGCGAGCTGCTCGAGATGGTATTCCCCGCCTACGAGCTCAAGCCCGTCGAGGTAACCGAGCAGATGCGTGATGTCATCGGCGCAAAGCCCTCGGCCGCGTTCATGGGACGCGACCTGCTGTGCGTTCTGGATAGCGAGGCCGCCGTCAGAGCCTGCGCGCCGGACATGGCGAAGATCATGCAGCTTGACGGTCTGCTGCTGCACATAACAGCAAAAGGAAAAGATTTTGACTGCGTATCGCGCAGCTTTGCGCCGAAGTGCGGCGTTCCCGAGGATCCCGTGTGCGGCTCGGGTCACTGCCACATCATTCCCTACTGGGCAAAGGCGCTGGGCAAAAACGAGCTTGTAGCGTACCAGGCGTCAAGGCGCGGCGGCGTGCTGTACACAAGGCTTGAGGGCGACCGCGTTATCCTCGCCGGTAAGGCCGCGCTGTTCAGCGAAGCGGAAATTTATATAGACTGAACAAAACCGGAAGGCAGTGCCTTCCGTTTTTCAGCTTTCTCTGTATTCCGCAATGCGGTCAAATACGATCCTTCTTATTTCACCCTCAGTTTTTCGGCCAGCGCCTCGTCCGCGGAGACGGAGAGGGTGGCGTAGTCTGTGTATATGACCTTGCCGGGCAGCGAGCCGGAGGGCTTGCGGACGTTGCGCACCATGGTATAGTCGACCTGAGTTTTGCCGCCGTCGCGCGCCTGAGAGTAGTAAACGGCAAGCTGCGCCGCCTCCTCGATCGTTTTCTCGGGTGGTGCAACGCCGTCGCAGGAGATTATGACGTGGCTGCCGTGGACGGTTTTCGTGTGCAGCCAGATATCCGTGCGGCGGGCGGTCTTTGTGGTCAGCTCGTCATTTTGCGCGTTGCTGCGGCCGACGAGTATCTCAAAGCCGTCGGTGGAGACAAAGCGCATGGGCCCCTGCTTTTTGCGCTTGCGCTCCTTTGCGCCGCGCTGCTTTTTGATATAACCCGTGCCGACGAGCTCGGCTTTAATTTCGGCAAGATCGTCCTCGGTCTCGGCGCGTTCCGTTTCGTCGAGGACGCTGTTTAAATACTCAAGCTGCCTCTCGCCCTCATAGATAAGCGCCGTGAGGTGCTGCTCGGCGGTCTTGAGCTTGTTATATTCCCTGAACATCGCAGCGGCGTTATTCTGCGGCGTTTTCAATGGGTCGAGTATTATCGTGCGCTGCGGGCAGCCCGGCTCGTAGTAGTCCTCGACGGTAACGGCGCTGTCGCCCTTTTTTACGCGGTAGAGGTTTGCCGTCAGAAGCTCCGCATTGCGGCGTATCCCGTCGCGCTCGGAGCATTTTTGCAGCTCCTGACGCTGGAGGCCGAGCTTTCGAGCTATGCGGTCGCGCACGGTTTTGACGTGGTGGCTGAGCTCCCTTGAGCGTCTGCGGCGGCGCTCGAGCGTGTCGCGCTTTGAGTAGTACGCATCCAGAAGCTCGGAGAAGCTTTCAAACTCGCGCACATCGTACACTCCGGCATACTGCCTAAGCTGCATGAAAGAATATTCCTTCGGCTTTCCGTCCTCGGTAAGCAGCACCGGCGTGAGCTCCCCTGCCCTGACGCTGTCCAAAAACGCGCCTATCGCCTCGGGCAGCAATGCGGCATTATCCCTGCTGCGGCAGGCAAGCTCGCGGCAGATAAGCGGCGAGAGCCCCGAAAAGCAGTCCATAATGCGCTTATCCGCACTTTTGCCCGTGTCGGATGCGTACAGCGCCTGCGCTATCTCCTCCGGCGAAAGGTCAAACACAAGCGGCTTACGCTGCTTGGGCGGCAGGCGGTAGATCATGCCGGGCAGCATTCTGCGCTCGGCGTCGCCGCCGTAATCCATGCGGCGCAGGCAGTCTATAATTCGTCCGTCAGAGCCAATGAGCACAAGGTTTGAGCTTCTGCCCATGAGTTCAATGGCAAGACGCAGATCTACCTTGTCGCCAAGCTCGTTGCGAGATGTTATGTTAACTATGGCAAGGCGCTCCCAGTCCGGCTGCTCTATGACCTCGATCCTGCCGCCGGTGAGATATTTGCGAAGCAGCATGCAGAACATCGGCGGCTCTGCGGGATTTTCAAAGCTCAGGCGCGTCTGCTGGAGCCTCCCGCTGCCGGCGCCCGCATCGATGAGAAGACGCAGGCTCTCAGCACCGCGAACAGACAGGACGATCTTATCGCGCTCGGGCTGCTGAACCTTGTCTATCCTTGCACCGATTATTTTCGGGCGAAGCTCGGCTATTATTCCCGATAAAAGTATTGCATCAAGCGCCATGACCATCCTCCACGCATACGGCGTACAGCTCATTTATACGCTGCGTTTTTCCCTGAAGATACAGCCATCCGAACAGAGCCTCAAGCCCGGTCGCCGTATGATACTGCGCAATATCGGCCTTGTGCGGCACAGAATTTACCTTGGCGTTTCGACCGCGCTTATAGATATATTTTTCGTCGTCCGTCAAATGCGGCAGAAGCCTCTCGGCAGCCTCGGCCTGAGCCGGGGCATTTACGATGGCGACGGTCTTTTTGTGAAGCTCGGTGACCTTTTTATTGCCGCCGGCGCACAGCATCGTGCGCGTTAAAAGCTCATATACGCCGTCGCCTATATGCGCAAGGCCGAGCATGCTTATGCTGTTTATATCGCCCACATCCATCTGCGGGCAGAAATAATCCTTCATAGTATCACCTGTGTAAATCTAAATAAGGCGGTTACATTATGTTAACCGCCTTAGTCTCTTATATATCGTCTGTCTCGTCGTTAAACTCTGTCTGAATTTGCAGAATTTCCGTGGGTGCCGTGCCCTGCGTCGTCTGCATTTCAAGCCACTGATCGCGCGTTATGAGTATCTGACGCGGCTTCGAGCCCTCGAAGGGGCCGATGATGCCCATCTCCTCCATTTGATCGACTATACGCGCAGCTCTCGAGTAGCCGAGCTTTAATCGGCGCTGTAGCATGGAAACCGAGGCCTGCTTGGTGTCGAAGATAACATCGACCGCCTGGGGCAAGAGCTCGTCATATTCGGGCTTTCCGGCAGGCTCGTCATCGTCATTGCGCCCTTTGCCGTTTGCTCCCTTATCCTCGGCGGCCTTTTCGATCTGTGCCATGACGTCCTCGCTGTATTGCGCGGTGGACTGACGCTTTATAAACTGAACGATCTGGTCGCGCTCCTCGTCGCTGACAAACGCTCCCTGAACGCGCAGGGGCTTGCCGCAGCCTATGGGGGCGTAGAGCATATCGCCCATGCCGATGAGCTTTTCCGCTCCGGCGTTATCGAGGATAATTCGGCTTTCGAGCGCGGAGGAGACGGCAAACGCTATGCGGCTGGGGATGTTGGCCTTCATAAGGCCGGTTATGACGTCAGCTGACGGACGCTGCGTTGCGATAACAAGATGCATACCGGCGGCACGACCCATCTGCGCCACGCGGCAAATGCTCTCCTCAACGTCCTTGGACGCGACGAGCATAAGGTCCGCCAGCTCGTCGATGACTACGACTATGCTCGGCATCTTGGGCTGGTCGTTTTCGAGCAGGTGCTCGTTATACGCCTCAAGGCTTCTCACTCCGAGCTCGGAAAACAGCCTGTAGCGCTTAAGCATTTCTGTTACCGCCCACTGGAGCGCACCGGCGGCCTTTTTCGGGTCGGTAACGACCGGGATATACAGATGCGGAATGCCGTTATAAACGCCTAGCTCGACCATCTTTGGGTCGATCATTATGAGCTTGACCTCGTCGGGGTCTGCCTTATACAGAAGGCTTATGATAAGCGAGTTCATGCACACGGACTTGCCCGAGCCCGTGGTGCCCGCAATAAGCAGGTGCGGAAGCTTCGAGATATTGCCGACGACAGCCTGTCCGGCAATGTCCTTACCGATGGCAAAGCTGAGCTTTGACTTGGATGAGGCAAAGCGCGGCGAGTCAATTATATCGCGCAGGTAAACTGTGCTTATTATCTTATTGGGAACCTCTATACCGACTGTGGATATTTTATCCGGGATCGGGGCTATACGGACGCTGACGACACCGAGAGCAAGCGCTATATCACCTGCCAAATTCGTCAGTCTGCTGAGCTTCACGCCCTGGTCAAGCTCAATATCGTATCTTGTGACCGTAGGGCCGCGGGTGGTATCAACTATTCTTGCCGATACGCCGAAGCTCTTTATGGTGCTTTCAAGGCGCTCACGGTTCGTGCGCAGCTCATCTGCCGAATTGTCGGCGACGGTGTGGCCCTTCTTGAGCAGGAATATAGGAGGCTTTTCGTACTCTCCCTCACTCGTTGCCGATTCAATAGCTGTGCGTATGGCCTCTGTCTCCGCTGCGACCTCGGCGGCGGTGGCTTTTTTCGGGGGATCTGAAACCGCGCCGGTCTTGACCTCTCCGTCGCCGCTGAGCCTGACGGCGGAAATGCCCGTCATGGCCTCGACCTCCTCTATAGTCAATGGCTCGACCTCTATATTGTCGGGAGCAAGGGGCTTTGACTTTTCAGCCTTTTTTCCGAAAAGCCCTCCGGCTTTTTTAGGCGCGGGCTCGTCCTTAACGGTAGGCTCTTCGGATGCAGGTGTTTTTTTGGTAAACGCCGGCTCATCGTCGAGCGGGATATCTATAGCATGGCGGCGAGTCTTTTTGACCTGCTCGGCAGTCTCCGCGGACTCGGTTTCGGACTCGGCTATAGCCGCGGCCTTTGCAGGCTTCTTTTCGGATTTTTCAGAGCTGCCGGCACTGAAGAAAGCAATAAGCTTCTTCGGCGTTACGCTCAATGCCGCCAGAATGAAGAATATAAGCGCCAAAAGCAGCAGTATGGCAGCGCCGTAAATGCTGAAGGCCTTTTCCAGAGCAAAGGCTATGAGCGTTCCGAGAACGCCGGCGCATAGCATGCTCTTGCCTCCTGCGTAGAGCACCGAGAACAGCTCGCCCACGCCGCTGAGATTATCGACAACGACCTGAGACAGCAGGAGGTTCACAAGCGAGCCCGCCAAAAGCGGCAGCAGCAGCGCCGCAGTAAGGCGCCATGCGCATGGCTCGTCCCTTCGAAAGCCGAGAATATATGCCGCCAGCAGGAACACCGGAGCGCAGATCCAGAAGCCGTAACCGAACAGGCCCTTTAAAAGCGCGCACAGCCAGCCGACGACGACGCCGTCGTGCGCGAATATCCCGATGGCAACGAGCACCGCGGCAAACAGAAAGCACACCGCGGCTATAATGCGCTGAACGGAGCTATCCTCCGAGGACGTATTTGAGGGCTTTTTTGCCTTTGTTGACGTCTGCTTTTGGCCGGAACTATTCTTTTTTTTCTTCGTAGAGGTCTGAGCCATTATTAAGCTTACCTGCCTTTATCAGAATATGAGAGAGAGGATTATCGTCAGCACACCGACCACCCAGCAGTAGTAGGAAAATCCGCCGAAGCGCGTCCTGCGGGCTATCATGCGCAGAAGTCCGATGGACAAAACGCCGGAGATCATGGCGGCGATCATACCGAACAGATACGCCGGAATAAGTGATGGATCGATGCCGGTTTTAAGCGCATCTATAAGCTCAATAAGCGTTGCGCCAAGTACGGCCGGGATACTCATTAAAAGCGAGAACTTGACGGCATAGCTGCGGTCATGCCCCGTTGCGATGCCGGCGGTTATTGTAGTGCCCGAACGGGAAAGACCCGGCAGCGTCGCAACGCACTGGCACAGGCCGATTATAAGTGCGTCGGTAAACAGCATGTTCTTCTCGGTCTTAGTGCCCTTGGACATTTTATCGGCAACAAGGAGCATACAGCCGGTCAAAATGAGAGCTATGCCGACATAGACCGTCGAATTTGAAAGCGCCTCTATGTATTTATGCACCGGCAGGATAAGCACCAGCGGCAACGTCGCGACGATTATCAGCATGAAAAGTCGCGCCTCGGGAAATCTTCTGCGGCGGCCGTCAGAGTCGATAGCTCTGCCTGAGAACATATCGATCGTCTGAGTGAACATTGCTTTTATATCACCCCAGTACATGAAGCAGATCGCGATAAGCGTTCCGAAGTGCAGCAGAACGTCAAAGAACATGTGGCTGCCGCCGAGATCGGACATGTTGAACAGGTTATGCAGGATAGCGAGATGACCTGAGCTCGATATGGGCAGAAATTCCGCAACGCCCTGAACCAGACCGAGGATTATGGCATCCAGTATGCTCATATATTTATCTCCTGTGTGGGTATTTTCAGATGTTATGTATACTTAACTTTTTTATTTTATCATATAATGTATTAAAAGGCAAGCACTCAATGTGCCCGCCTTTCTATCTCGTTGTGAAGATAATCGAGGGCGTCGGAGAGAGTTCCGATGCTGTCGATAAGGCCGCAGGAGACGGCCTCCTGCCCGTATATCACGCTGCCGACATCGTTTGCGAGCTCATCGGTCGCCATCATGAGCTCGTTATACCTCTCGCGGCTTATATTCGAGTGGCCGGTGACAAAGCCGACGATGCGCTCCTGAATTCGGGCAAAATAGTTATACGTCTGCGGAACACCGATAACGACACCGTTAAGGCGCACCGGATGGATCGTCATAGCTGCCGACGGCGCAATAAAGCTGCGCGAGGCGGCGACCGCAAGCGGCACGCCTATCGAGTGACCGCCGCCGAGTATAAGAGACACGGTCGGCTTCTTCATACCTGCTATGAGCTCCGATATGCCGAGCCCGGCCTCGACGTCGCCGCCGACGGTGTTTAAAAGGATAAGAAGCCCCTTTATATCCTCGGATTCCTCGACCGCCGCCAGAAGCGGCATGATGTGCTCGTACTTTGTCGTTTTGTTATCCTCGGAAAGTATCTGGTGTCCCTCGATCTGGCCTACTATGGTCAGGCAGTGGATCATACCCTCCCTGCCCTTCGGCTGCGTGCTGCCGAGCTCCTTTATCTCATCCAAAAAAATCACCTCATACCTATTTTGCCAGGTATGAGGCGGTTTTATAAGTGTTTATGCCTTATATGCGGCCAGCACGCCGAGATAGGTCATAAAGCAGTCAAACTTTGCGACAACCTCGAAGGGTGCGTGCATGCTCATCACCGGAACGCCGGCATCGATGGTGTCGATATTGCGGTTTGCCATGTACTTTGCTATCGTGCCGCCGCCGCCCTGATCGACCTTGCCGAGCTCGCTCATCTGCCAGACAACTCCGTTATCGGCAAAGAGCTTTCGGAGATATGCAACGACCTCGGCGGAGGCATCGCTCGTGCCGCTCTTGCCGCGAGCGCCGGTAAACTTGCAGATGCCCATGCCGTAGTTGAGCTTTGCGTCGTTGCGCTTTTCGCTTACCTCGGGGAAGTTGGGGTCAAACGCCGCGGTAACGTCGGCAGACAGGCAGAAGCTGTTTGCAAAGCAGCGGCGCAGGGGCACATTCTGACTGTCGCAAAGCTCCTCCATAAAGCACTCGAACGCGCTGCTCTGCATACCGCTCACGCCGTCCGAGCCCGTCTCCTCCTTGTCGGCCAGTATGCAGACGCAGGTCTTTTCGGGCGCTGCTTCAATATCAAGTATAGCCTTGAGCTCGGCATAGGCGCACACGCGGTCATCGTGGCCGTAGCCGCCGATGAGCGAGCGGTCAAGGCCGATCTCGCGCACCTCAAATGCCGGAACTGCGGTGAGCTCTGCCGAGAGGAAGTCCTCCTCAACTATGCCGTAGCGATCGTTGAGGATGCTCATAATCGCAAGCTTTACCCTGTCGCTGCCCTCGTCGGCATAGGGAACGCTGCCGATTAGGATATTGAGTCCCTCGCCTGTTATGCCCTCCTCCATGGTTTTTTTCATCTGTTCCTTTCCAAGGTGCGGCAGAAGATCGGTTATGACAAACTGCGGATCGGCGGGATCGTGACCGATGGTGACGTCAATGACTTCGCCGGACTTAAGCGCTACAACGCCGTGCAGCTCAAGAGGTATGGTCACCCACTGGTATTTCTTTATGCCGCCGTAGTAATGTGTCTTGAAATACGCAAGCTCGTCGCTTTCGTACAGGGGGTTCTGCTTGAGGTCGATGCGCGGAGAGTCGACATGCGCGCCGGCTATCATAACGCCCTTTTCGAGGCTCTGTTTTCCTATGACGGCCAGCATCAGCGACTTGCCGCGATTGTTGCGGTAGACCTTATCGCCGGCCTTGAGCTCCATACCGTCGGCATACTCGACAAAGCCCTTAGCCTCGGCCATTTCTATGGCCATCTTTACGGCCTCGCGCTCTGTGCGCGCCTCGTTTAAAAACGCCATATAGCCGCGGCAGTAGTCCTCCATATCGATGCGCTGCTGCGTGCTCATCGTGTCATAGCCGTTTTTCTGCCTGTAAAATAATTCATCTCTGATCTCAGCCATTTTTCAATACTTCCTTAAATAAATTTTTACATTCTTTTCTGAATCTGTCCGCGCTGCCGTCATTGTGCAGCACATATTCGCACTTTTGCTCGAAATACTCGTTGGGGTACTGGGCATTCACACGCATCATGGCATATTCATAGCTTATGCCGTCGCGCTTCATTATACGCTCAATGCGCTTCGCTTTCTCGGCAACAATACCGACAACGGCACAGCATTTTTCCGCAAGCCCGCTCTCGATAAGCGCTATCGCGTCGATGGCAGCCGTCTTTCCGCCACGCATCGCCCACTCTGAAAGCATTTTACTGACTTCAAGTCCAATATAGTGATGCGTTATAGCGTTTAAGTCCTCGAGCGCGGCTTCATTTGAAAACACCGTCGCGCCGAGCGCCTTGCGGTCGAGAACGCCGTCGATGACCGTCCCCGGAAACGAACGCTCGATATCCGCAAGCATCTTCACATTCGTTTTGAGCATATCGTGGTACAGCGCGTCGCAGTCGATAATAAGTGCGCCCATGGCCTCAAGCTCACGCAGAGCAGTAGTTTTTCCACAGCCCGTGCCGCCGGTTATGCCGATGACCTTCAGGCCTTCGGTCAGCACGGAGGCAATGTCCGCTTCCGGCAGTACTCCCTGACGCAATATTTTATACGGCACCGAGCTCATGTCGATTATCGTGGACTCGCACCCCAAGCCGCACCGTCCTCCGTCGACAACAGCGGCAATTTTTCCGTCGAAGTAATCAAGAACCTCCTGCACGGTAACCGGGCTTTTGCTGCCCGATGGATTTGCCGAGGGCGCCGCAAACGGAAGCTTTGCCTTTTTGAGCATCTCCTGCGTCATGGGGTGATCCGGACACCTTAGCGCAACGGTATCACCGCCGGCACGGACGATATCGGGAACAATATCCTTTGACTTCAAAACGATGGTCAGAGGCCCCGGCCAGAATCTGTCCATAAGCGCCCGCGCCTGCTTTGGGATATTCGTACAGTATTTGGTTACCGCCGCCCCCTTGTGCAGCATAAGTGAAAGGGGCTTTACCTCGGGTCTGCCCTTGACCTCATACACCCGTTCGACTGCCGCCGCGTCAAGGCCGTTGCATGCAAGGCCGTACACCGTTTCCGTCGGCACGGCGACGAGCTCGCCGGAGACTATGAGCGCAGCCGCCTCGCCGAGCTTATCTTTTCCTATCAGCTTAGTTTCCATCAGCTCTCCGCCTGCCTTTTGAGCTTTTCCGCCTGATCGGCGGTTATGAGCGCATCGATTATAGGATCAAGGTCGCCGTTGAGGACACTTTGGATATTGAAGTTTCGCACATCGCCGACGAGACGGTGGTCGGTCACGCGGTTTTGCGGAAAGTTATAGGTGCGCACTCTGTCCGAACGGTCGCCGGATCCGACCTGGGATTTGCGCTCGGCAGCTATGGCAGCTGCCTTCTTCTGCCGCTCGGCCTCGTACAGCTTTGAGCGCAGTATCTTCATTGCCCTGTCTTTATTTTTATACTGGCTGCGCTCATCCTGACACTCAACCACAACGCCCGTGGGCAGATGCGTTATGCGAATGGCGCTTTCGGTCTTGTTAACGTGCTGGCCGCCGGCGCCGGACGAGCGGTAGGTGTCGATCTGCAAATCTGCGGGATTTATTTCAAATTCGATCTCTTCGGCCTCGGGGAGCACTGCGACCGTAGCTGCCGAGGTGTGTATCCTGCCGCCGGACTCCGTTTCCGGAACGCGCTGTACGCGGTGACCGCCGGCCTCGAACTTCAGGCGCGAATACGCCCCCTGCCCTTCGACGACAAAGCTCATTTCCTTTATACCGCCGAGCTCGGTCTCGTTTAAATTGACGATATCTATCTTCCAGCCCTTGCTCTCGGCGTACATGGAGTACATTCTGAAAAGATCGTGTGCAAACAGTGAGCTCTCCTCCCCGCCGACACCGGAGCGTATCTCCATAATGACGTTGCGCTCATCATTCGGATCCCTGGGCAGGAGCAGTATCTTTATATGCTCGCTGAGCTCCGCCATGCGCTCCCTGGACTCGTTATACTCATCCTGCGCGAGCTCCCTGAACTCGGGATCGCTCATCAGCTTCTCGGCCTCTTTCATAGTCTTTTCGCATTTGGCATATTCCCTGTATGCCGTGACTATGGGCTCGAGCTCCTTCATCTCGCGCACACATTTCGTATATGCCGCGGGATCGGCATAAATCTCGCTGTTTTCCATGCGCATCGCAAGCTCGGAATATCTGTTGTCAAGCTGTTTGAGTTTATCCGCCATTTTTATCTCCTGAAAGTTTTATAATAAAATATCATAGCACATTTATGGGGATATGTAAATGAAAAAAGGCCGCAAGCTCGCGGAGAGCTACGGCTATAAGGTCACATATTTTGTCGGCGGCAATATCCGCTATGCAGGCGGAAAGTTCAGAGGCATTGTTGACACAAAAAAGACCGTCATGGTGAGAGCAGACTATCCCGACTACACCGCAGAGCAGATAATGCGCCACGAGATGGGGCATGCGGCGTTTGAAAACGGCGATCTGAGCTTGAACGAGGCAAAAGAAATGCTGCTTGACGAATTCACGGCGGACGAATTAAACGAGCTTATCGAAATATACAGCAGCGAATACGGCGGCATTCTCAGCCCCGACGAGGCTTTTGAGGAAATCTGCTGCGATGCGCTGGGCAGAATGAACATCTTCGAGGGCACGGACTTATAAAAAGCGCCTACGGGCTGGATAACCCGCAGGCGTGGATCAAAAATCAACTCAGTGAAGGGAAAGAACTCCGCATTTTCGATAACAAAAAAGCGGATAGTTTTTTAGACGAGTTTGGCTACTTGGCCGAGCGCCCGAAAAACTACCGCTTGGGTGACATTGTAACAGGCATCCACGAAAAAGTCAAGTCCCCGTCACAGCAGTCTGTCAACAAGAAATTTTCCCGCGAGCCGGAGACGCTTAACGAGCTGCGGCGGCAGAATGAGGAGCTAAAGCAGCGCGAGTACGCTCTTACATTAAAAAGTCGGAGCAAGCGATACAAGGCTTGCTCCGACCTGGTACGCCCGACGGGATTCGAACCCACGACCTTCAGAGTCGGAGTCTGACACTCTATCCAGCTGAGCTACGGGCGCATTTGTGCTTAAGTATTATAGCAAATACCGCCGCCGCTGTAAAGCCATAATTTCCGCCCGAGTTCGGCCTGTATTGCGGCTGCCTCTTGACGAGGAGAGCAAAAAATGCTACTGTGTTCCGGGTGATAAAAATGGAATCATGGGATGCATACGACGTCAACAGAATACCGACCGGCAAAAGCGTTATCCGGGGCGAAAAGCACCCCGGGGGGCTCTATCACATGGTCGTTCACATTGCGATATTCAACTCGGAGGGAAAGCTGCTGATCCAGCAGCGCTGCTCCCAGAAGCCGACGTTTCCCGAAAAATGGGACGTCACGGTCGGCGGCAGCGCACTGTGCGGCGAGACAAGCCGGCAGGCCATGCGCCGTGAGCTGCGCGAGGAGCTTGGGCTCGATATCGACCTTTCAGATATCCGGCCCCGCCTTACGGTGAACTTTGAAGACGGCTTCGACGACTATTACATAATTGCCAGGGACATCTCGCTCAGTCAGCTGCACCTTCAGCCCGAGGAGGTCATGGATGCGCGCTGGGCAACGCTGGAGGAGGTCTGCGCGATGATAGACTCAGGCGAGTTTATCCCGTTCATGAAAAGCTTCATCGCTTTCCTGTTCGAGATGCGAAACGGCGTAGACAATCTGAATACGTGAAAAATGCACCGCATGGTTTCCCATGCGGTGCGGCGTATTTTGTGGGGCGCTGCTTCGCCCTTTCCTGTGGCATCAAGCCAATTTATTATAACATATTTTTCGCATTCCTTAAATATGCATTACTTCCAAACTCGGCTATAAATTTTTGTGCGTTTCACACAAAAGCGTTAATATTAGCACGAATTTTCGGGTATACAGGCCAAGCGCAGGGGCAAATGCCTCTGCGCTTTTTAATGCCTTGTTATGCTGCTTACTGTGCTCTGTAGAGGAATGTAACGACCTGTGCGCGGGTGCAGGGGGCATCAGGGGAGAAGCAATTGCCGCCTGTGCCTTTGGTTATGCCATTGCTGACTGCCCAGTTGACGGCATCATAGCAATATGACCCAACCACAACGTCAATGAAACCGTTTCCGGCGCTCACGCTCGGTGAATGTGCCGCGCGATACATAAGGGTCACTACCTGACCTCGTGTACAGGTAGCATCGGGCGAAAATCTGTTGTTTCCGGTGCCTTTTGTAATATTATTCTCAACCGCCCACTGAACCGCATCATGGTAATATGCGCTTGGATTCACATCAGAGAAGTTAACAGCCGTGCTTGCCTTCGGCTCACCTGCCGCGCGCCACAGGAAGGTGACCACCTGGCCACGCGTGCAGCGATCATTCGGCGAGAAGGTTATTGCCGATGTTCCCTTTGTTATGTTCTTATTTACAGCCCACTTCACGGCATCGTAGCAATAGTCTCCGACATTTACGTCTATAAACATGCTCTCACTGCCGTACTTGAAGCTTGCCGATGTCAGCGAGCTGTTATATCTTTCAACTTCTACTATCGACCAGTCGACGGCAGAGCCTGCGTAATTAACAGTGCGCAGGTCATGGCAATTGTAGAATGCATATTCCCCTATGCTGTTTACCGATGTCGGGATATTAACTTCTGTGATGCGCGCGTAGTGGCCGCTGCTCTTGGATGAGGAAGTGGCGAACAGCTGCTCGGGTATTCTGGATACGTTCGAGCCGAAAGTGACTTTAAGGGAATCAGAATTGTATCCGGCATTATTAAACGGAGGCAGTACCAGTATCACTGGATTTTCATCGAGAGATGCGCTTATCGTGTCTGCTATATTGCCGTTGATCGTTATTGATTCGAGTCCCGTGCAATGCGCAAAGCAGCCTTCGAGAAGCTTGCAGTCTCCGTTTATGGTAAGATCCTTTAAATAATAGCAGTACAGAAAAGCGTGCTTTCCGATAGTGCAGTCCCCGTCAATGGTCACAGACTGTACTCCCGTTTCAAAGAACGCATTTGTCCCTATGCTCTTCATCCCGCTGCCGATATGCACGCTTTTAAGGTCATGGCAGTTTGCAAAGGCGGACAAACCAATCGATGTTACCGAATCGGGAATGGTCACGCTCGTAATATGGGGACAGTATCCCTCTGTCTTTGAATATGGAGAATCAAACAGATTGCTGGGAATGGCAGTGACCTCCGGCCCGAAAACAACGTCCAAATAATCGGAATTTGCACCGATATTGTAGAATGTGTTATCAACAGTATAAACTTTCTGAAGATCACTGTTTATAGTAAGCGAGTTAAGACCGGTACAATTGGAAAATGCACGTGCGCCAATTTGGGATAGCGTTTCAGGCAATACGATTTTTCTTATAGTCGTGCAATCCTGAAACGCTTTCGAATGGATGCTCCTGACCTTATAGGTCACGCCGTCGTAATCGACCTTTGACGGCACCGTGACGGATGACGATGAGCCGTTGTACTTCCTGACGCAGGCAACGCCGTTTTCGATCGCATAGGTGAAGTCGCCTCTGATAAATGTCTCGTTGGCAGCCAGAGCGCTCACAGGCACCAGGGTCATTATCATGAGCAGCACGAGCAGCAGACTCAGTATTCTTTTCTTCATATTTTCCTCCCGATATTTTTTGCGCAGCCGTCACAAGATTACAATCTCTGTCAGTTGTGCTTTGTTAATGTCATGATAACTGAAAATCGACAAAATTGCAATATATTGTGCTAAATTTACTAAAGAAAAGCGGAATGGGAAAGCCCATTCCCAACACGGTGCGGCGCAAAACAGGTTTCGTCGGCAGCTTCGATACCGGGCACCGGCAATATCCGTATCCGTAGGTGCGTCAAAGCGCCTCTAAAAAGAAGAAAGCCCCCGGTCAACTGACCGGGGGTTCCCCTTCCATCCACTATTCTTCGCTATCTCCATCGAGCTCAGGATCGAGCTCGTCATACTCTTCGTCAACAAACTCATCCGGCTCAAGAGCGTTGCCGTTATAGTGCAGCGCGCTGCCGGAGATGAGCCTGCGGTGGGATATCTTCCGCGTTATGCTTCCGGCCACGCCCTTGACCATCGACTGCGCGGCAAGGTGCTTGCCGATGATCGCGGCAAGGTCTGTCTTCGGCGAGAGGTCGGACACCGTGCCCTCCATGATCGACAGGCTGCGCCAGAACATCGTCATCGATTTCGGCACCTTGATGCCGAAGTCACGCGCAATGCGGTATAGGTCGGCGAAAATGTCAACCGTGCTGCTCATCTGCGCCATGGACAGGATGCGGTACTTATCCAGATACGCCTGCATGCGGCCGTAGTATGCCTCGCGGTCAAGCTCCGGGTCATGCTCGCAGATCTTCAGAACCGCATTTGCAAAGCTCAGATAGTCGTTGCTGAATATCGCCTTCATGCAGACCTTTATGAGCTCGGCATCGGTGCTCGTGAGCGTTCCCATCATGCCAAGGTCGAGCCAGACGATGCGCCCGTCCCACACGCGGACATTGCCCGGATGCGGGTCTGCATGGAAAAACCTGTCCTCGGAAAACTGCTTGATGTAGTTATTTATAAACTTCGTGCAGACCTCCTGCACGTTATATCCCTGCTCCTCCATCGCGGCCTTATTCGTAAGCTCAAAGCCGCCGATGTATTCCATGACCAGAATGTGCTTTGTCGAAAGCTCGTCGTACACACGCGGGCAGTAGACATACTTTATGCCCTCAATATTCTCGCGCACACGGCGGATGTTATCGGCCTCGCGCTCGAAATCCATCTCCTCCTGCGCGACGGCCCACACCTCGTCAATGGTATCGCCGAGATTCATGACGTTATTGATCTTCTTGAGCTTAATAACATTCAGTGCACTTTTAAGAAGCCTTACGTCGCGCTCCATGACCGAATATATCTCAGGGCGCCGGATCTTCACAGCGACGTGCGTTCCGTCGAGCAGCACGGCCTCGTGCACCTGTGCTATCGACGCTGCGCCCAGCGGGTACGGCATGATCTGCCTGAACACCCTGTTCCACGGCTGCCCGTATTCCTCGCTTATTATCTCGCGTATCTGAGCGGTAACGAGGTGCGAGGCGTCGGTTCTCAGATCCTCGAGCTTTTTGCAGTGCTCCATGGGGATAATCTCGGGGTGCATCGACAGCAGCTGGCCGAGCTTTACAAACGTCGGGCCGAGCTCCTTGAGCATCTCGCACAGCGCATCCGGGCTCATCCCCTGCGTGATCTTATATTTTCTTATTACCTTTACTATCTCAAGCAGGCGCTTTGCGTCGGCGCCCGTTTCCATCGCGGCATTTGCCATTTATGTTCCTGCCTTCAAATTTCAGTGTCGAGAATATAGCATGTGTGGGCAACATTGCCGTCGTCAGTGAAGCTTACTATGCTGCCTTCGACCGTTTTATAAGTGTCCGGCCGAACGGCAAGAACAAGGTCTGTATCCTTTTCCCAAAGGTAAACAGCGTTTTCATAGCTAATCTCGCCGCTGCGCAGTGCAACGCGGATCGACATGCTGACATTATCGTAAGTATACTCCTCGGCGTCGCCTATCTCGATCCTGCCGAGCTCCACAGGCTCGGTAGCGGGATCTATGATAAAGCCCCTGCGCTGCTTCCCCTCGGCATTTATGAATTTGACAGCGGTAAAGCCCGTTTCCTCGGCTGAGGCGTCAAGCTCCAGTGCATCGGGCTTTACGAGGTACAGCATGCGCTTCCCCGTCCACACCCACGCACAGCCGGGGTACTTCTCGCTCTCGGCGGCAAAGCGCTGATAGTCAGCGCGGCAGGCGGCCTGCGCCTCGGCGGGCGTTGTCGCCTCCAGACCGTCTATATGCACCTGATACACCGGCGCGACCTGAGATATCTTATATTTATGTATGCCGAAAACAACGCCGAGCACGATAAGCGTCACCACGGCGCATGTTATGTAAACTCGTTTTGAGCTTTTTCTGCTCCGTCTTCTTGCAGGCATTATTCTGCCTCCCGTAACTAACTTCGTATATTCTAACAGAAATCCGCCCACATAACAAGTTATTTTTAGCGGCGATTTGACGCAGCTGCCAATACGGTGATTGCGGTTGCCCGGTATCGAGGGTACCGGCAAAACAGGTTCTGCATCGCGCCACGGCGTTGCGCCACACCCTTGCAGGGAACAGGCTTGCCTGTTCCGCCTGTTATGGTTTCCTCCGCAGCTTCCGGCCGGGCTGACGCAAAGCTCGCACCGCACTTTCGGGATGCGGCAGTCTCACGGTTTCGTCGGCAGTATAGATACCGGGCTGACGCAATATATGTATTGGTAGTGGCGCTAAAGCGCCACTGAAAAAGCGCCACTAAAAAAAGACCGGCCACAGATGTGGCCGGTCTGTCCGCGGCAGGGTGAGGAAGAAAAGGAAGTTTTATGGCAGGAAGCGCCGCGGAGCGTGGGAAGATAATGTATGGGGGTGTGAGATGGTTTGATCAGAGGCGGTCAAAACGCGCAAGGATCGCAGCGAGCTGAGCGCGGCTTATGACGGTGTTCGGTCGGAACGTGCCGTCGGCATAGCCGTTAACAATATTATTTGCGACCGCCCAGCGCACCGAGTTGCGGAAGTACGACGGAATATCCGCGGAGTCGGAGAACACGGCGAGGTCCCCGCTCACCTGCGGCGAGCCTGCGTACCTGTGCATTATCGCAACAAACTGACTGCGGGTAAGGCCGTCGTCGGGGCCGAAGGTTGTTGAGTTATAGCCATTGATGATCGCGTTTTCATACGCCCAAACTATCGCGTCGCGCGCCCAATGGCTGTCTGAGACATCATTGAACGGCTCTGTGAGGCCGCTGACATTGGGAGAGCCGGCTATGCGGTACAGTACCGTTACAGCCTGTGCGCGGGTGGTTGTAGCGTCGGGCTCGAAGGTCGTTTCGCTCGTGCCCTTTATAAGGCCGTTGAACCATGCGTAGTAGAGATCGTCGTAGTACCATGCATCGGAGGGCACGTCGGTAAACGGAAGCGTTCCGCGCTCGGGCAGAACACCCAGTATCTGCTGCGCCATGAACTCGTGACCTGCCAGTGTCGGGTGTACCTTAAGGCCGAAGTATTCCCAGAAATAGCGGTCGTTGTAGTTCATATCATAGGTCTCGGTACCGACCACATCAGCGTAATAGAAATTATCATACTTGTAGGACAGTGCCTTAAGGTGAAGATTTATCCTGTTTACTATCGGTGCCGCAAGGCCGCTGATGTCGAGCATGCTGCCGTCGGACAGGCGGAAGTGCTTAAAGGGATTGAACACGCCGACAGCAACAACGGTGATATCGGGGTTAAGCTCATGTATTTTTTCCATGACCACGTCATAGTTTTCCTCGAACTGATTGTAAGCCTTTGCAAATGTTGCGGTTATGAGTGCCGCAAGCTTCGGCATTTTGCCCATTTTCTGGCAATAGTCTATGAGCTTGCCGAATGCCTCGCCGATGTTGCCGCCCTTGTTGAGAAAGTCCTTTAAGCCCTTGAGTGTATCATTATTGTCATCTGCTGTCATTTCGTTGAGAACAACGCCAAGAGTGAACGAGAACACATCGTTCGAGCCGACGTTAACGCTTATAACATCAGTTTTTTTGACAGCCTCCTTGTAGTTTACCATTGCGTCAATCGCATCAAGATCGGAGAGCGTAAATGTACCGTTGCCGTCGGTATCAAAATAGGTGTTGCCCCAGGAGCGGGTCGTGTCGTAATCGTTGTAAACGCCTTCGAGAAAATACCTGAATTCAACGGCGCGCAGGCCGCTGCGGGCGTACTGCAAAAGCTTTGCGTCAAGTGCGTTTGCAACGAGGCTGTGGTATGCTGTGGGAACCGCGGTGTAGTCATAGCCGTAGTAGATGTAGTCGGGATTATAGACCGTGGTATAGTCGTCGGTCTCCTGATCAAAATAGGTCTCGCTGCCGTCCTTTGTGAGTGCGCAGCCTGCGGCAATGCTGTCGCCGACGCACATATAGTATTTATAAGGCTCGTAGCTTCTGTCGGCCAGCGCCGGTGCGCAGAGCGCGAACACCATGACGAGCGCGAGAACGAAGCTTAGTATGCGTCTTGTATGTTTCATTTATTTCTCCTCCGATACGCCGATCAGACGGCTTCAGTTTTGTTTTCGTTTTCGTTATTGTAGTCTTCTACGAGCTTGAGATAATCTATCTTGCCCATGCCCGTGTGCGGCATGGAGGCGACGAAGATGATATCGTAAGGCTTTGCCGGGCCTTCAAGCTCCTGACGGCACATTTCGTAGAGTTCGTTTTTGATCGCCGTCAGCTTTTCGAGCGCCTGCTCCTTCGCCTCGATGACAGCGAGCGTGAGCTGACCCTGGGCATGTGCCGTGTCGTTCACACCGACGACGGCGCAGCTTGCGACCATCGGATGATGGCCGAGCACGCTTTCGATGTGCGTGGGGAATATCTTGTGGCCGTTAAAAAGCGTTATCATGCGCTTTATCCTGCCCTTTATGTAGACAAAGCCGTCGGGATCCATGTGGCCGATATCGCCGCTGTGTACCCAGAGCGTTCCGTCGGGATGGCGGCGGATGACGTTATCGGTCTCCGCCTTATTATTGAGATAGCCGAGCATAATGGACGGTCCGCTGATACAGATCTCGCCCTCCTCGCCGTAGTCGAGCTCGTCGGTCGTGCCCGGTGCGAAGATACCGATGGTGGTGGTCAGCAGCGGATAGCCTACCGACAGGCTCTTGAAGTTTCCGTTGCAGCAGCAGGATGCCGCCGAGGATACCTCGCTCATGCCGTAGCCCTGCGAAAGAGGATAGCGGCAGCCGCGGCTTTCAAGGAAGCTGTTGAGCTTTGCCTCAAGACCAGCATTCATCGTGTCGCCGCCGGAACCGGCAGTACGGAAGAAGCTGAGGTCAAAGCCGTTTGCCATCTCCCTGCTGTTCATGAGCTTTTCATAGTGCGCCGGAACAAGCAGCGTATGCTCGGGACGGTACTTTTTGACGTAGCGGCCTACCTTTTCGGGATCGAACTTCGGGATAATGACGACCTCGAGGCCGAGCGAAAGCGGCATATGCAGGCTCGATACGATGCCATATGACGAGAACATCGGGATGATGTTCAGGAAACGCTGGCCGCGATTATAGGAAACGCCGCAGTGCTTGAAGTCAAACGCGATGGCGTTAAAGCCGTCGTTCGAGAGCATAACGCCCTTAGGGGCGCCGGTCGTTCCGCCTGTGAGCGTGACAGCCGCGAGATCGTTGTCACCATATGCGGCGGTCTCGGTCTCAACACCCTCGCCGGTCGCTGCAAACTGCGTCCAGGTAAGCACCTTGTCGCTCGTTTCGATATTGGGTGCGGGCATCTTGAACTGCTTGAGAAAACGGATCGACGCGGGCAGCGATGTGTCAGCCGAGATGACGACTATCTTCTCAACACCCGACTCAAAGAGGACATCCTTGAGCGCCTCGTAATACAGGTCGATGACGATAAACACCTTTGCACCGGTCTCTTTTATAAAGCTCATTGCACCGGCTGCGCTTGTTCTCGGGTCAATGATAAGCGGCGCCGCGCCGATCTTGTTAAGACCGTAGAGTGCATAGACCATTTCGGGAATAGTAACGGTAGCGGCAGCGACGATATCGCCCTTTTTGATACCGGCAGCGGTGAATGCTCCGGCCGCTCTGTCGGCTTCGTCAAGAAGCTTGCCGTAGCTGATCTTTTTGCCGAAATAGTTGAGCGCGGTGTTGTCGTGCCCGCCCTCGCTGCACTCGCGCAGATGGCGGTAAATGGTGTTCTTCGGCATGGACGCTTCCCTCGCCTCTTCCGAAAAGAACTTAAGCCACGGCTTTTCAATAGATGGTGTTAACAGCTTGCACATTGTTCTTCCTCCTAACTTTGCGCTAAACTTTTTTCTCTGTTTTGTCTAATCATAAACTTATCACGCCATTTTGTCAATTCATTTTTTATACTTTTCTCATGATTTCGTTCACTTTTGTACATTTAAACAATATTTATCAATAGCTTTATTGCTTTTTGTACAAATTTTCGTGTTTTGTATATAGATATACGATATGTTGTTAAAAATATATTTTTAAACTATTTTTGATTTTTAACTTGAAATTGTTAGAGTCTTCGGTTACAATCATACTATTAATATAAAGTTGAACATTTTTAAAATATTCAGAGGTGTAAATTTTCTATGAGCGCAAACAACAGAATGGTTGAAAAGTCAAAGGCGGCGATAAAAAATGCTCTTTTGGACATAATGTATGAAAAGGATTTCAAGCAGATCACGGTCAACGAGCTTTTAAAGCGCGCCAATGTCAGCCGCGGTACCTTTTATGCGCATTTTTCGAATCTTGAGGATGTGCGCCAACAGCTTATAAACGATCTTTTCGATCATGCCGACTATCTGTTCGGCGACTACACTGCAAGCGAGCTGGAAAAGGATCCGTATCCAATTATGCTGATGGCAGCCGATATGATGATAGCCAGCCGCGACCCTGCAAAGCGTCTTTTCAAATTCGTCAACGTCTATGATCTCGGCATAAACCTCAAAACCTGGCTTACAAAGTATATTCTTTCCGATGCCGAGCTTGTCGAGCGCTGGGGCGGCAGGGATGCGGCCACGATATACGCGCGCTTTATCGCCGGCGGCGTTATGCACACATACAACATGTGGATACTCGATGATTTCGATGTCTCGGCAGAGACGCTTGCGCAGACTCTGTGCAATATACTCGTAAACGGTATCAAGGCTTTTGAAGTGAAGTAAAACAAGCACAAAATTTCAAAAGGCACAGCGGAAGCTGTGCCTTTGCATTTGAGAATTTCATTTGAGCATTTAATTAAAAGGAGATATAATATGAAAAAGATTGCCGTTATAACCGGAGCCTCCTCCGGCATGGGCAGAGAATTTGTATATGCAATAGATAAGGACTCAGAGCTTGACGAGCTGTGGGTCATCGCCCGCCGCGAGGAAAGGCTTCTGGAGCTTCAGCCGCAGGTCAGGGCAAAGATTCGTCCCGTGGTTTTAGACCTTTTGGACAGGAACAGTCTGAGTCAATTCAAGGCGCTGCTCGAGATAGAAAAGCCGGAGGTCAAGGTTTTGGTGAATGCAGCGGGCTTCGGTCTTTTCGGAGAATACACCGGGATGGACATGGAAAAGCAGCTTGAGATTATAGACCTCAACGACCGTGCGCTGACCGGAATGACCTATATTACACTTCCCTATATGCCGGACGGGGCACAGATATACAACATGGGCTCGATGTCCTCGTTCCAGCCGGTTCCGTATATAAACGTTTACGGCGCGTCGAAGGCGTATGTGCTCAGCTTCTCAAAAGCGCTGCGCGTCGAGCTGTGTAAGCGCAATATCCGCGTTATGGCCGTGTGCCCCGGCTGGATACAGACGGAGTTTTTCAGCCACGCGATACACGACGATACCGTAAGCTATTTTAACCGCTACTACGGTCCCAAGGAGGTCGTAGAAAAGGCCGTAAAGGACATGCACCGCAACAAGCCCGTTTCCATCCTCGGCCTGCCCGAGAGATTGCAGGTGCTGGGCGTTAAGCTCCTGCCTACACGCTTTGTTCTGAAAACCTGGTGCAGACAGCAGAAAAAGCCGTTTGATTATTGATAACACAGTAAAACTCCCGTCCGGCGGACGGGAGTTTTTGAGACTGTCAAAAACCTATGCTGCTGAGTAAATACAACCGCGCAGCAGGGGAGCTTGAGGGGGCAAGGCCCGCCTCAAGTTGGATTATAGCCATCAAAAACGTCCGTCAGGACTTTTTGACGAGCAAAGCGAGATTTTTCGTGAAGCGTAAGCTTCACAAAAAATGTGGCGTATTTGAAGCGTGCAAAAAAGCCATTGGCTTTTTTGCACGCTGTAAAACTCCCGTCCGGCGGACGGGAGTTTTTAATTCTTATTTATCGCCGAAGGATATGCCGATATCGCGTGCAACCTGAATAAGAGGATGGTCGATGGGCAGGAATTTCGTCTTGCTCGCTGCCTCCTCAAGCGGTATGGAGACGATATGGCCGTTCTGAATGGCGACCATGCGGCCGTACTGCTTATTGACGATGAGGTCTGCCGCCGCTGTTCCGAACTGGGTAGCCAGCACGCGGTCGTACGGGCACGGGGGGCCTCCGCGCTGATAATGTCCGGGAATGGTGACGCGAGCCTCCTGACCGAGAGCCGCTTCTATCTGCGCAGCTATCTCGTAGGATATCGTCGAGTGCTTTGATTCCTCGCGGCGGCGGCGGCTTTCCTCCTCGGTGAGTATCTGATCATGGATGCTCTTTGCGCCCTCAGCAACGGCGAGAATGGAAAAGCTTCTGCCGTGGCGGCGGCGGTGGTCGATCGCCTTGATTATACTGTCGATATCATAGGGTATCTCGGGGATGAGGATGATATCCGCACCCGAGCCTATACCGGCGTGCAGCGTGAGCCAGCCCGCGTCGCGCCCCATGAGCTCGACGAGGAACACTCGGCTGTGCGATGACGCCGTGGAATGGATATAGTCAATAACATTCGTTGCGATGTCAACGGCGCTCTGGAAGCCGAAGGTCGTATCGGTGCCCCAAATATCGTTGTCGATGGTCTTGGGCAGGGTCACAACATTCATGCCCGCGTCCATAAGGAGCTTTGCGCTTTTCTGCGTGCCGTTGCCGCCCATGATGACAAGGCAGTCAAGATTGAGTCTGTTATATGTGTCCTTCATCGCCGGAATGAGACTGTTGCCGTTCTCATCGACGATATCCTTTCCCGGGATATAGCGCTGTCGAGAGGTGCCGAGGATCGTGCCGCCCTGAGTGAGGATGCCGGCAAAGTCCTTCGGCTCCATGAACTTATAGTCTCCGTCTATGAGTCCGCGGTAGCCGTCGTACATGCCGAAAATTTCGAGATTATCGATCTTGTTGTGCAGCGCCTTTCCGATGCCGCGCATGGCGGCGTTAAGGCCCTGACAGTCGCCGCCGGAGGTTATGAGCGCGACTCTGGTTATATTCTTCAAGCTAAAACCTTCTTTTAATGTGTTTTTATATTAGTATTTTAAAGCAATCTCAATAAAAGTCAATCGTGAATAATACCGAAATCAAGACGGGAGCCCATAGTTTGAGCTCCCGCCTTTGTCTATTTTGCACCTTTGAGGAGGGAGATATACCGGGGTATCTGCTCACCGAAATACATATCCGTACTCTCGCAGGAGACTTCGATATATTTATTCTCATATCTCACGATAATATATTGTCTGTGAAAACCGACGATCCTGTGGTCGCCGCACAGATAAAAAACGTGCGCACCGTCAATGTCGTATTCATATATAATGCGCGTCGGTATCTCTTTCGTCACCTCGTATCCTCTGCTCTCAGCTTCGGCACGTCCCTGCATTACGCTATTATAGCCTTGCTCATCATATATCTTCAGCTGCTCTATCCGTTCTTCGCTGGCTCTTTTTGCTATAGCAGACAGCCCTTCATAATAGTCCGTTCTGAAGGATACATCGCCATTCTGCCCCAGCGTGTAGCTTTTACTGCCAAAAGTGCCGGTACTTTCATATGCAAACATAAGCTCACTGTTATACGACCATCCGAAGTCCTCACATGTCGGAAACGGCAGCGTGGAAGGATCGCTTATATGACGATCTTCTATCAGGTCCGCGGGCAAAAGCATAAATACCACCCACGCAATAATGACAGGTACGGCGATCGGGATAAGCGCCTTGCCGACGGCGCGGCGAAAGCCGTACCGCTCGCCCGTCGGTATATCCTTACCCTTTTTAAGCCGCCTTGCCATCACGGCAAGCCTGCAGCAGCGGACGGCATTAAATAGCGTCTCAATAACGAGAAGCAGCAGCACAAGGCAGGAAAACACATAATACGGAAGCGTATAGCATGCTGTTATGAAAGTGAGCACCGACCCGCCGAAACGCTCAAATGCAATAAGGAATATGATTGCAAACGCTATCGTAAATGCCATGTACTTATACATAATCTTCTTCAGCGGCTTTACCAAAAGCTCGGGGTCGGTGTATATCTCCGGCGCGTCGGGCTCGTCGGTGCAGACGACAACAAGGTCGCTGTTATAATCGCCGACGACATGCCAGCCGCTTTGCTCGTAGAGCTCCTTTTTCTCATCGGGAATGTCACAGGCCACGACGTCGCAGAAGTCGAGGCGATATCTCATTTTCTTCGGCTCGCCTTTTGTGAACTTCGCAAACAGCAGGCCGCACTCCTTGAAAAACAAGCCCTTTTCGGCCATATCCTCAAGCCAGCGCTGCACGGCCGGAATATCTCCCGAGCCGAAGGGTATGATGCGTCTAACGTACTTGCTCATCTTAGACCTCCTTTTTCAGACAGTCAACAAAGTCCTGCGCATAGTCCTCTATGCTGCCGTCACCCTGATACAGCACATACTCCACCTGATTCTCAAAGCGTATGCATAGTATCTGCTCGATGCAGTAATCGCTGTCGGCAAATCTGTCGCGCACAAGCGTAAGCTCCGCGCCGTCAAGCTCAAAGCGCCTTGCGGTTATCTGCGGCATATACTCGCCGTCCCAGCAGCCGGCATTATTTGATTTGTGTATTTCATCGGCAAACAGCGCATATTGCTCGGGATCAAAGCTTGACGCGCTTGCGACAAAGTCTGCATACAGCGTCTTCGCCATCGACTGAGTACGCATATCGTAATACCGCACCTCGTATCTGAACGCGTCTTTACCGTAATAATCATTGCTGTGCGTGTATTCGGCAACCTCGGAGGCAAGAACATCCCTGTGCTCTTTTCCGTAGTTATTGCAGCTGCCGCCGCACTCAATGCCGAGCTCTGCGGGCGTGGGAAAAGGCATTGATCCTATATCTTTGATCGGCTCGCCCATGTTGAGGCCGATGGGGTATCCGATGAAGAACAAATGAACTCCCCAAAGGATGACTGCCGGAACCGCAAGCGGACAGAGCACCTTTCCGACGGCTGCTCGGAAACCGCGGCGCTCGCCCTGCGGCAGCTCCTCGCCGTTTTTGAGCTTCTTTACGAGCTTTCGCACCCTCAGCCAGCCTATAAAATGATATATTGCCTCGAAAAGCAGCAGGAGCGACAACAGGCACAGGCCGATAAAATACAGGGTGTTAAAATCCAAAAGATAGCGGACAAAGCTGCTGTCGCCGAGGATAACGCTTGAAGCAAGTGTGCCGAAATCCACCCAGCCGGACAGCAGCCAGAAAACGATCCAGCACGCAAGCTGCTTTCCGGCAAGCTTCTTGAGCGGCTTTACCAAAAGCTCGGGGTCGGTGTATATCTCCGGCGCGTCGGGCTCGTCGGTGCAGACGACAACAAGGTCGCTGTTATAATCGCCGACGACATGCCAGCCGCTTTGCTCGTAGAGCTCCTTTTTCTCATCGGGAATGTCACAGGCCACGACGTCGCAGAAGTCGAGACGATAGCGCATTTTCTTCGGTTCGCCCCTTGTGAACTTTGCAAACAGCAGGCCGCACTCCTTGAAAAACAGCCCCTTTTCCGCCATATCCTCGAGCCAGCGCTGCACGGCCGGGATATCCCCCGAGCCAAAGGGTATGATGCGTCGTACAGTTTTACTCATCCTTTTCCGCCTCCTTTGCATCGTCAAGGCACTGTCTGAGCCGCGCAAGCTCATCATTATATGCCTTCTCCCCTGCCGGCGTCAGCTCATACAGCTTGCGCTTGCCCTCGACGCCGACATACCTTATTAGCCCCTCCTGCTCGAACTCCGAAAGCAGCGCGTACAGCGTACCGGGGCCGAGCTTCACGCGCCCGGTGCTGCGGCGAGCGATGTAATCGCTGATGTCGATGCCGCATTTTCTGCCGCTGCGCAGCGACATGAGCAGGTAAAACATCGGCTCTGTTAATGTTGAAAGCTTTTTCCTCGCCATCGGCTCACCTCCATATATCGATTATCGATGTTTACTGTATTATATATCGATATTCGATATTTGTCAAGATTGTTTTGTCCTTGACTAAACACTGTATATATATTAAAATGAAGTATCTAATGTTGGGAGGAATTACATATGGATGCTTTAAAAAAAGCATATTACCGCTCGTTCCAGGCCGTTTTCAATGTGGGCGCACGTCTGCTGCCATGGCGCAAGCCAATCACCGTTGAGGGTGAGGGTGCGCTGAGCAAGGCCCCAGAGCTTTTCAAAAAGGAAGGCGTAAAAAAGGTCATGATCGTCACCGGCCGCACAGTCGGCAGGACCATTGCACCTATTGCAAAGGCAGCGCTGGACAAGACAGGTATAGCATATGAGCATTATTCCGAGGTCTCGGCCAACCCGACCGTCACTGTGGTAGACGAGATTCAGAAAAAATACCTTGAGACCGGCTGCGGCGGATTCCTCGCAATCGGCGGCGGCTCTCCTATGGATGCCGCCAAGGGTGCAGCCGCAAGAGTTGTGCATCCGAACACCCCTGTGAACAAAATGGCCGGACTTCTTCGTGTTCGCCACAAGATACCGCCCTTTGTCGCCGTACCGACGACCGCGGGCACCGGCTCGGAAACAACGATAGCCGCCGTCATCACCGATCCGGAAACGCATCATAAGTACGCTATCATGGATCTGTGCATTGTTCCGAAGTACGCGATACTCGACCCTGAGCTCACACGTGAGCTTCCGCAGAAGACCACCTCCACGACCGGCATGGACGCACTGACCCACGCGGTCGAGGCCTATGTCTGCTGGACGTATAATACCAAGGAGTCCATACGCCTTGCCGAGGAGGCAACGGTGCTGATATTCAAATATCTTGAGCGTGCGTACAACGACGGCAATGACATGCAGGCGCGCCAGAAAATGCTCACTGCTTCCTTCAAGGCCGGCTTTGCCTTCACCCGCGCCGGCGTCGGCAATGTTCACGCAATAGCGCATACGCTCGGCGGACTGTACAACACGCCGCACGGACTGGCAAACGCCGTCATTCTCCCGATCGTTCTTGAGGACTACGGCGAGGCCGTTTATGCAAAGCTTGCGCATCTTGCTGAGCTCACCGGCGTTAAAACCACCGGCAGCGATGAAGAAAAGGCCAAGGCCTTCATCGCAGAGATCCGCGCAATGAATAAGCGCATGAACATCCCCTCCGGCTTTGATTTCATAAAGGAATCGGACATTCATCAGATGTGCCTGTGGGCAATGGAGGAGGCAAACCCCGTCTACCCCGTTCCCGTTATCTACAACGAGGCGCGCTTTACAAAGGTCATCCGCCGCATAATCGCGGAGGCCTGATATTCAAAATGACTGCCGCCAATATCGGGCAGCAGTCATTTTATTACAATCTGAGGTGACACATGGAGCTTTTATACACACTTGAAAATATACGCACGCCGCTTCTCGACACGGTGATGGGACTTGTCACGAACCTAGGCGGCGAGGCCGTGTTTATCGCGGCGGCAATAATCGTATTCTGGTGTCTGAGCAAAAGCTGCGGCTACTACATGATGACGGTCGGCTTTGCCGGAACGATAATAAACCAGTTTCTAAAGCTCTGGTTTCGCATCCCGCGCCCGTGGGTGAAGGATCCGGGCTTCACCATCGTCGAAAGCGCACGCGCCGAGGCAACCGGCTACTCCTTCCCCAGCGGCCACACACAGAACGCCTTTGCCGTATTCGGTGCGCCGGCAAGATACTTTAAAAGCACCGCGCTGAGGATCGTGCTGGTGCTGCTCATCGCGCTGACGGCGTTTTCGCGGATGTATGTCGGAGTGCACACTCCGCTGGATGTCGGCGTGTCGCTCATCGTCGGAACGGTTCTCGTTTTTGTCATATATCCGTTTTTCCGTGATATGGACAGAAGCCCCAAAAAGGTTTACATAATATTCGGCATTTTCATTGTAATGGCCGCGGCCTTCGTGGTCTTCGTCGAGCTGTACGATTTTCCGGCGGACATTGATACGGACAACTACGCGTCGGGTCTGAAGAACGCGTACATGATCCTGTTCTGCGCCGTCGGTCTTCTGCTGACTTTCTATGTCGATACGAAATATGTCCGCTTCCCCACGCAGGCCGTGTGGTGGGCGCAGATAATCAAGGTCGTTGCCGGCCTCGGTATTCTGCTGGCGCTCAAGGCCGTTTTAAAGGCTCCCCTGCTCGCGCTTTTCGGCGGTCACAGCGTGGCTCACGGCGTGCGGTATTTCATCGTTATCCTGTTTGCCGGTATTCTATGGCCGATGACGTTCAAATACTTTGCAAGGCTCGGAAAACAATAAAAATCTCAAAGGCCGGTTGAGATAAGAAAGCATACGGTTTTGAGCGGCTCTTTTCCGCTCATGCTTCATAAAAAATCTCGGTAATACACAAAGTATTGCCGAGATTTTGTTATTTTGCCTGAACAAAAAACAGCTCGCTCAAAACTGCGCAGCACCTGAAAAGGCAGAGCGTGTGCGAGGTCAAGGCGCGACGGCGCAGGCATACTTTGTGTCTGGCAAGCCGCCGCAACGATGACATTCGTGCACGCTCTGCCTTTTCAGGCGTGTGTTTTCTTGTCTCAACCGGCCTAACAGCGGGATTCCTCTCTTCCCTTTTCGGGGGAGTTTTTTGCTGTGCAAAAGCATGGCAAAATAAGAAATGTGCCATTTCCTCGCCCCTGCGGGGCAAGCGGAAATGATGCAAAAAAACTTCATGCGCCGGTGTTTGCGCATTTTCGCGGTGCTGTGCTCATGCATGAAGCTTTATGCACCTTCACCCTTATACTTTCTGCGTGTGGCCATGCCGCCGCGGATATGCCGCTCGGCCTTGTTGATATCAAGCAGCTCACGCACCTGATGATACAGTGCCGGGCTGACCGTTTTCAGCCTCTCGGTGAGATCCTTGTGTACAGTGCTTTTGGAAATGTTAAACTGCTTTGCGGCGGCCCTTACCGTTGCCTTGTTTTCAATGATGTATTCGGCAAGATCGCAGGCGCGCTCTTCAATATTTGTGTACAAATGCACCACTCCCCAAACTCACATAGTCCATATATATGAGAGGCGAGCGCGGGATATGACGAGGGCAAACTATACCAATGCGACTGTCCATAACTGTTTAAAATAACGAAAAACAGCCACTTGCCAACAAACTGACAAAATAGTATAATTATTATGATTACGGCCGCACGAGCGGCCTGACGGAGAAAACACGAACCAAGGAGGAACATAATGAAAAAACGCATTATCAGCCTGCTGCTGGTAGCTCTGATGCTCGTCTCGATCGCCCCGTTCGGCGCAATGGCGGCGTTTGATTTGGGTGACATTGACATACCAGGTATCGGCGGCGGCACTGACAGTACCGTAACTATTACGTTTACAAAGCAGCCTGAGGATGTCACCGTTGCTGTTGGCGAAAACGCAAAGTTTACTGCCGAGGCAAAAGCCGAAGGCGGAACATCAATCGGCGGCATTGATCTTAACAAGGTGAAGTATGTATGGGTCGATGCAGATACAATTATTAATGACAGCATCATCAAGAATATTATTTCAAGTATTGTCGACAAGGACAAGAACCGCAATACCTACACCATAAAGAATGTTACCACAGATGACAACGGAAAAAGCTTTAAATGCATCGCATATGGTGGGGGCCTTGCTGGTATAGGCAAGGAGTTTGCCTACGCAGTCAGCGATCCTGCCACCCTCACCGTGACCGGCGGTGTCACGCCGTCGCCCGACCCGAACCCTGATCCGACGGACACTCCGGCTCCGTCAGAAACGACCACTCCCAGCCCGAGCCCGAGCGTGAAGCCCGAAGACTGCACCCATGCAAATCCCGAACACCATGCGGCAACGGAGAATAACACCTGCGATCCGCACATTGAATACTGGTATTGCCCCGACTGCAAGACATATTTCACCGATGCTGCGTGCACAACTGAAATAAGAAAGGGCAAGCTCGACGACGGCATGACCAAGGATAAGAACAAGCACACCGACCTCAAGAAAGTCCCCTCGAAGGCTGCAACCTGCACCGAGGAGGGCAACATTGAGCATTGGTACTGCTCCGGCTGCGGCAATTACTATTCCGATTCCAAGGGAACGGCAAAGACAACTCATGCCAAGGTCACGACCAAAAAGGCCGATCATGATTACTACTGGGTCGCCGACGAGGTGGCCAATGTCCACTACGAAAAGTGCAGAGTCTGCGGCAAGACCAGCGGCACGAGCAATCACTCCGGCGGCACGGCAAGCTGCAAGGCTCAGGCAAAGTGCGAAAAGTGCGGCGCAAGCTACGGCGAGCTCGACGCGACAAATCATGTAAACTTTGAATACAAAAACGCCGTCAAGCCCACCGAGACCACGAAGGGCTACACCGGCGACAAGTACTGCGCAGACTGCGGAGTCTTCATCGAAAAGGGCACGGAGTATTCCGCACAGTGCACCGGCGGCTGCAAGGATCTCAAGCTCGTCAAGGGCACTCCCAAGACCTGCACAGCGGACGGCACGATAGATTACTACGAGTGCCCCAAGTGCCATAATATCTACAGAGACGAAAAGGGCACGATCCTTCTGACCGAGGCCGACCTCGTCGATAAGTGCACCGGCCACGATCTGCACCCCGGCACTGATCTTTTCGGCAATATCAATAAGGATAATCTCAGAGCATTTGCCAAGAAGCTCGGCATGAGCTTGCCGCAGATCGTGCAGATGATCCGTGACGGCACGTTCGATCTAGATCACATCATCGGCACGATAAAAATCAAAAACATCGAACATTGCCACGACGACACCGACCACTGGCTAGGCTGCCAGCGCTGCGGAAAAACACTTGAGGATCTCCGTGACGAGCTCAGCGCCTCAGGCTTTGAGGTAAATGAAAAGTGGTATGAGCTCAGCCGTAAGACTCCGCACTCCGGAGGCAGTGCAACCTGCCAGAAGAAAGCCGTCTGCGACGAATGCGGCGACGAATACGGTGAGCTCGGTGAGCACAGATACGACAACATAGTCACCGCTCCGACCTGCACAAAGGACGGCTACACGACGCATACCTGCTCTGCCTGCAAGGACAGCTATAAGGACAGCGAGACAAAAAAGACCGGTCACATCATTGAATACGGCGTGTGCAAGATCTGCAAGGGCAGATTCTCCAATCCCTTCTATGACGTTAACGGCAGCGACTGGTTCTACAGCGCGGTCATGTGGGCATTCTATAATAATCCCATAGTCACCACGGGAGTGGATACAACGCATTTTGCGCCGTCGGATCCCTGCACCCGTGCGCAGGTAGTTACCTTCCTGTGGCGTGCGGCAGGAAGGCCCGAGCCTGCCGGCAGCGGAAAGACCTTCAGCGATGTGCCCAACACCAATCAGTACGCACCCTACTACAAGGCTATTCAGTGGGCGGTCGAAAACGGAATAACCAAGGGCACCGGCAACGGCAGCACCTTCTCCCCGAATGCCACAGTAACACGCGCTGAGTTCGTGACCTTCCTCTGGCGCTATGCCGGAGAGCCGGCTCCCAAGAATCTGAGCACGAGCTTCAACGACGTTGACGCGAACCAGTTCTACTACAAGGCAGTGCTCTGGGCGGCCGAGAACAGCGTCACCACGGGAGTGGACACAACGCATTTTGCGCCCGGTGCCTTCTGCAAGCGCTCCGAGGTGGTCATGTTCCTGTTCCGTGCGTTCAGCAAGGGCGTTGTGAACTGATATAATTAATTTAAAATGGCGCGGTTTTGCCGCGCCTTTTCTATATTTATGTTGAAATATGCCCTGAGGGATGATATTATGAGATTACATTTTGGAGACTAAGGAGCAGACCTATGAGAAACGAATCAATGAATCTTTCAAAGAATGAAATGATGATGGTCATGCACGATCAGGAGCAGGAGATAGAGAAGCTTAAATCTCAGGTCGAGGAGCTTCAGGCAAAGCTTGACGGATATGAGATAAAGGTAAGCGAGAGCGGAAGCCTTGCCGAGGCTGCCGCAAAGGTCAGCGGCCTGTTTGAAGCCGCCCAGCTCACTGTCGATACGTATCTTGAAAATATGAAAAAGCGAGATGAGGAGTCTGAGGCAGTCTTTGCAGACGTTCAGAAGCAGGCAGATCAGATAATCGCTGAGGCTGAGGAGGTAGCAGGCAAGCGCCTTGCCGCCGCCGACGCAGAGATCGAGGAAAAGTGGGCTGTTATCGAGAGCAGACTTCTCGTCATGTATGAGTCGCATAAGGGACTTCAGGAGCTTGTCGAGTCCGGCATCTTCACCGTTCCGGGACGCAGCTGAATATGACAAAGCTTCGAGACTATAAGACTCGAAGCTTTTCTTTGCTTTTTCCCTTGTTTTATCCTTCCCAGAGGCTGTGCAGATTGCAGTAGGCATAGACAGATAGAACCTCATCATCATCGCACAGAGCGAAGCACGCGGCCGGCTTTTGGCCCGGAGCAAGCTCCTTGCGCTGATTTCCGGCCTTTGTGTGGATCGATATCCATTCGATGTAATGCTCGGGCAGCATGGGGTGCTCGGCAGAGCCGACGGTTACATGAACAAGATTCCCGTCAATGCTGTATATCGGGACATGCTTCTCGACCGATGCATCGGTGACCCCGGGTATGATCTGCTCCATCTGTTCACCGCAGCAGACGATGGGTACACCGCTGTCTCTTACTGCTGCGAAAATGCTTCCGCAGTGCTTGCAGATATAGAATTTCTGTTCCATAAGCATGGCTCCTTTCGTTTGTCCGAAAGTTTACGGCTGTCCTATATATAAGCGCGTGCCCTGGCAAGAGCAACGTCGTCAACTGCGGTCGATTGAAATATTAAGTATATGATTAATTTAATACAAAAGCATGGGCTTTGTCAATACAAAGCCCCATATAATTGTATAATTGTTGATCCGCAGTCTGAAGACTGCGGATCAAAGCTTTATGGAGCGGATGACGGGAATCGAACCCGCGTCGCCAGCTTGGGAAGCTGGGGCCCTGCCATTAGACGACATCCGCATTTTTCTCGGTGAGGTATATTTTACACCATAGCTTCAAAATATGCAATAGCTAATAAGTAATTGACCTGAACATCATAATATGGTAATATAAACATAAGGTGTTTTTACACTATACGGAGTATATAAAAAGTAGGAGGAAGAAATGAATAAATCAAAAAGACTTCTCAGTTTGCTGCTCGCGGTGCTGCTGCTTTGCAGCCTGATGCCCGTTGCGGCTTCGGCTGAGAAGGCAAATCCGGAGGATGACTATCCCTTTGTGTTCGTTCACGGCCTCATGGGCTGGGGCGACAGGTCGATGCTCGATCCGATCATGCCGTATTGGGGCATGACGACCGGCAATCTCATGAAATACCTGACGACTAAGGGCTATGAGAGCTACGCCGCTCAGGTCGGGCCGCTCTCCGGCGCGTGGGACAGAGCCTGCGAGCTTTACGCTCAGCTCACCGGCACGACGGTCGATTACGGTGCCGCGCACTCCGCCGCCAAGGGGCACGAGCGCTACGGCATAACCTATGATAAGCCCCTGTTCGAGGGCTGGAGCGCGCAGAAGAAGATAAACCTCATCGGACACAGCTTCGGCGGTGCAACGACGCGCCTGTTCCTTGAGCTGCTTGCAAACGGCAGCGCGGAGGAGGTCGCGGCGGCAAAGGCCGCGGGAACCAAAGTCTCCCCGCTGTTTGAAGGCGGCAAGGGCAGCTGGGTGTATTCACTCACCGCTGTCGCCGCTCCGCACAACGGAACGACCTTTATCGAGACCTGTGATATCTCCACCAAGGTCGTCACTGACTTCATATATAACGTGGGAGCCTCCCTTGGCTTTACCAGGCTCAAGGGCGTGTACGATCTCCAGCTTGAGCATTTCGGCGTCTACCGCAAATCCGATGAGACTGACCTTCAGTATCTCATCCGCGTTTTAAACAGCAGCGATTTCATGAGCCATAACGACAACGCGATATATGACCTCACCATCGATAACGCGCTGAGGATAAACGACGGTATCGGCATGCAGAAAAATGTCTATTACTTCTCCGTCTGCGGCGACGCGACGCATCCGAGCGCCGTGAGCGATAACGAGATCCCCAACGCGAATATGTTCATACTCATGAAGCCCTTTGCGGCAATGATGGGCAAGTACTATGATAAGTACACCGCCGGCGGCGTTTATATTGACAGGACATGGCTTCCCAACGACGGCATGGTAAACGTCGTGTCCGGCCTGTATCCCGTAAACAGTGATCTCAAGTGCGTAAAATCCGACGGAGCTCAGGCATTCGTCGTCTGCGACGGATACAACAAGCAGGACTATGCCAAAGGCATCTGGAACGTTCTGCCCACCCAGCCCTATGACCATCTGAGCATAATCGGCGGTATACTGTCAAACACCGTTTCAAACACCCGCCATCTGTATATGGAGCTCATAAATCGCGTAACGAGCACCTACGGCAAGGGCGGAAGCACAGCGGACGATCCCATAAACAAAACCACCCTGCCGTTTACCGACGTTGCCCGCGACCGCTGGTCGTATGACTACATCCTCAAGATGTATCAGCTCGGCATCGTAAACGGCTGCACCGAAACGACCTTCGAGCCCGAAGGAAACCTAACGCGAGCGCAGTTTGTCAAAATGATCGCCTGTCTTGACGGCGTTGACACGAGCGCATACACAAAGTGCCGCTTTACCGACGTCAGCGATAAGAGCTATGCCGCGCCGTACATTGAATGGGCCGCAAATAACGGCATTGTCAAGGGCATAAACGAAACAACGTTCCTGCCCGACGACAATATAAGCCGTGAGCAGATGGCAACGATACTATGCCGCTATGCCGCTTACGCCGGAATAAAGCTCTCCGAGGAGATACCGGCCGTGACATTTGCCGACAGTGCGCAGATCTCCGCCTTTGCCGCGCCGAGCGTAGCCGCGCTCCAGCGTGCGGGCATAATATGCGGTGCAAAGAATTCGGACGGAAGCTACAGCTATTATCCGGCAGCCTATGCGACCCGTGAGCAGGCCTGCAAGGTGCTAAGCCTCATCTGATAGATTTGATTAATTGAATAAAACGTTAAAAAACCGTGGCAAGCCACGGTTTTTTATTTAGTGTGCAAAATGCAGTGGCCTTTGCCCCCTCGAGCTCCCCTGCTGACAGCTTGTCTTTCCTCAGCAGCATAATTTGTTGCCGGTTCGTTAAAAAACCGTGGCAAGCCACGGTTTTTTATTGCAATAAGTATATACATTTAGTATAATAAACCTATTAATTATAGTAAGGTGGGCAGGCTATGGCGTACGTTGAATTTGAGAAAGTGAAAAAGACATACCGAATGGGCGAGGTGAGCATTGAAGCTCTGAAGGATGCGACCTTTAAGATTGAAAAGGGCGAGATATGCGTCATTGTCGGCGCGTCCGGCGCAGGCAAGACCACGCTTCTCAACATTCTCGGCGGAATGGACAGTCTGACCTCCGGCAGAGTGGTTCTCGACGGAGATGAGATATCGTCGTATAACGCGATGCAGCTTACGACCTATCGCCGCTACGATGTCGGATTTGTGTTCCAGTTTTATAATCTTGTACAGAACCTGACGGCCATTGAAAACGTTGAGCTTGCAGCGCAGATATGCAAAAACCCCATGGATGCGGCAGAGGTCATTGACCTTGTCGGCCTGCACGACAGAGCGCAGAATTTCCCGGCACAGCTGTCGGGCGGCGAGCAGCAGCGCGTTGCCATAGCGCGCGCCTTGGCCAAGAATCCGAAGCTCCTGCTCTGCGACGAGCCGACGGGCGCGCTCGACTATAACACCGGCAAGGCAGTGCTTCAGCTTTTGCAGGACTGCAGCCGAAAAAACGGCATGACCGTCGTTATAATAACCCATAACCAGGCGCTCACCGCCATGGCTGACAGAGTAGTTTCCGTTAAAAGCGGAGTCGTGATAGATGTCAGGCGCAACGAGTACCCCATCCCCATTGAGAATATCGAGTGGTAAACGGATGAACAGATCAATCATTAAGCTTACAAAAAGAGAAATTCAAAGCAGCCTCGGACGCTATCTGGCGATATTCGCTATAATAGCGCTTGGGGCAGGCCTGTTTGTCGGACTGCGGCTCTCGCGCCCGGATTTTATGGAGACATATAATAGCTATACGCAAAAAACGCATTTTTTTGATTTCCGACTTGTATCCACGCTGGGACTCACAGACGGCGATCTCGCCGAGGTCAAAAAGCTCTCGGGCGTTACGCTTGCCGAGGGTGCTGTCGGTGCTGATTTTCTGTTTAACACCGATGAAGAGGACAACCTTATCATGATGGCGCAGAGCATACCTGAGGAGGTAAACCTCATTGACCTCAAGGCCGGACGTATGCCGGAAAAGGCTAACGAGTGCCTTGCAGACCCCAATATGTACTCCGAGGATGATATCGGCAGCACCATAAAGCTTTCCGAGGATAACAGCACTCAGACCTTTGATACCTTTGCCTATGATGAATATACTATCGTCGGTCTGACCGACAGTGTTTTGTATATCAACGTCGAGCGCGGCTCGAGCACGCTCGGCAACGGCAGCGTTAAGGGATATGTCTATATCCCCATGGACGGCTTCTCTACGGATTACTATACGGACATCTATGTCTGTGTCGATGCCGAGGGCTATGTGTACTCCGGCGAGTACGACAAAAGCACAGAGAAATATGTCGAGCCGCTTAAAAAGCTCATGGCCGAGCGCGCTGTCATCAGGCGCGACAGTATCATTGACGATGCCATGTCGCAGCTTGACGACGCGAAGGCCCAGTATGAGGAGGGCAAGGCGCAGTATGATGCGGCAAAGGCCGAGTATGACAGCGGCTATGCCGCCTATGTGCAGAAGAAAAGCGAAACCGAGGCCGAGCTTGAAAAGGCCCGCAAGCAGATAGAGGATGCCGAGAAAATGATGGGTGACGCATCCGTCATCGACCAGAAGCAGGCGGAGCTTGATGCCGCAAGGGCGGAGCTTGACAAGGGCCGGGCCGAGTATGAGAGCGGTCTGATGCAGTTTAAATCAAAGGAGGCTCTTGCCTACGGGCTCGTAAACGAGCAGATAGCCTATTACGAAAATCGCATAGCCGAAAAGCAGAATGAAATTGCCGCTCAGACCGCGGAGATCGAACGCCTTAATGCAGAGCTCGCCGCTGCCCAGGCAAACGGTGAGAATATAAAGGCGCGTCTGATCGAGCGCAAAATCAAGAATGCTCAGAGCCGTATAAGCCTTATTGAGCAGGATATCGCAAACAGCAGCGAACGCCTTGAGGCCCATCGTCAAAAGAAGGCCGAGGTCGACGCGCAGCTTGAGCCGTACCGCAAGCAGCTTGAAGACGCCAAGGCTCAGCTCGACGCAGGCTACGCTCAGATAGCCGCAGGGCAGGCGGAACTCGATAAAGCCCGCGAAATGATAAACAGCGGCGGTGCGCAGCTTGAGGCGGCAAAAAAGCAGTATGAGCAGGGCAAGGCGGAGGCCGAGCGCGGCTTTGCCGAGGCTGAAAAGGAGCTTGCCTCAGGTAAGGCACAGCTTGACTCTGCGAAGAACGAGCTTGATAAGGGCGCGGCAGAGCTTGATAAAGCCGAAAAGCAAATAAAAAACATAAATCATGCCGACACGTATGTCCTTGACCGCGACACTAACGCGGGCTATGTATGCTTTGAAAGTGATACTAACGTCGTTCAGAGCGTCGCATCCGTGTTCCCGGTGTTTTTCTTCCTCGTTGCGGCGCTCGTCTGCCTCACGACGATGACCAGAATGATCGACGATCAGCGCACTCAGATTGGCATCATGAAGGCGCTCGGCTATTCCTCCGGCGCTGTCACGGGTAAATACATGTTCTATTCCGGCAGTGCGACGGTACTCGGCTGCGTATTCGGAATAGCGGCCGGGAGCTTTGCCTTTCCTGCTGTAATATGGTTCGGCTATGGACTCATATATAATCTGTCCGGTCTTACGTTCACTATGAACTGGCCGCTGGCGTTTGGCATAACGGCGGCAAATCTGGCCGTCACGCTGCTTGTAACGTGGTATTGCTGTGCAAAGGAGCTCAAATGCGCTCCGGCAGAGCTTATCCGTCCCAAGGCGCCCGAGGCCGGAAAGCGGATACTGCTTGAGCGCATAAAGACCGTTTGGAACGACATGAGCTTTATGCAGAAGGTCTCTGCACGAAACATCATGAGATATAAAAAGCGCATATTCATGATGCTCCTTGGCATCGGCGGCTGTACCGCGCTCGTGCTCACTGCGCTCGGCCTCAACGATACGATACAAAACGTTGTAACGCGGCAGTATGACGATATAATTCTCTATGATTATGAGCTTACCATGGCCTATGACATGAACGAGGAGGAGCAGAAGATATTCTTCCGCGACGCGGGAGACAATGTCAAGGATGCGATATTCCTCTATCGAGGCGTTGCGGAGATTTCCGGCGGCGAGGCGATAAAGAACGCAACTCTCACAGTGTCGGACGGTAAGCGGCTTTACAAATTCATTGACCTCAGCTATGACGGAGCTCCCATTGACTATCCAGGTAAGAACGAGGCGGCTATAAACTACAACCTTGCCCGTCAGCTCGGAGGAGTCAAGGTCGGCGATGAGATAAGAATAACGACCGCGGAGAAAAAAGAGCTCACCGTAACGGTCAGCGCACTTTTTGATAACTATGTCGACAGCTTTGTGTTCATTTCGCCCGATACCTGCTCCGAGCAGCTCGGAGCGGTTCCCGAGTACAAGTCCGCGCTTGCAAACGCCCCTGCGGGTGAGGATGTAAACGCCTGTGCCACGGCAATCGCAAGCGAGGTTGACGGCGTAAGAGGCGTTACACTGAGCGTTGACACCAAGGAGCGCGTCAGCGGTATGCTCGACGGACTGCTTGTCGTTGTCGCGGCAATCATACTCTGTGCCGGACTCTTGGCATTCATCGTTCTGTATAACCTAACGAATATAAATATCTCAGAGCGCATACGCGAGATAGCGACGCTTAAGGTGCTGGGCTTCTATCCGAAGGAGGCTGCGCACTATGTTTTCAGAGAGAATCTTATTCTTACCGGAGCGGGAGCGGTGTTCGGTCTGGGCCTCGGCGTTGCACTGCACGCCTTTGTAATGAACGCGATACAGGTCGATACAATGTATTTCAAGCCGCACATAAGCTTTTTGAGCTTTGCCGTATCAATAATAATAACATTCGTGTTTGCTCTCATAGTAAACGCCATTATGCGCCGCAGGATAGATAATATTGACATGGCAGGCGCACTCAAATCTATTGAGTAATTTGACAAGGCATAAAGAATATATTATATTAAAAAAGGTAACTTATTTAAAAAATATCAGGGATGCATGATATGGAGAATTTGCAATCTTCGCTGCCCGGCTGGGAGATAGTGCGCTGCATAGGCAGCGGAAGCTCCGGCAAGGTATATGAGCTCAAGAAAAAAGATGAATACGGCGGCGATTTCCACTGTGCGCTCAAGGTGATAAGCGTTCCCGGCTCTCAAAAGGAGTACGATGAAATGCTCAGCACTATGAGTGAGTTTGCCATGCGAGCGAAGCTGCGCGAGAAGGTCGAGGAGATAAGCAGCGAATACCGACTGCTCGGCGCTTTGCGCGGCCACCCCAATGTCGTCAACTGTGAGGATCAGATGATAATCCCCCACGAAAACGACATGGGCTGGGATATATACATCCGCATGGAGCTTTTGCAGTCCCTGCCGGACTATGTCCGCGAAAACGGCATGACGGTCGAAAGTGTCATAAAGCTCGGCAGCGATATGTGCTCGGCGCTCGAGCTGTGCCGTGAGAACAATATAATCCACCGCGACATTAAGCCGCAGAACATATTTGTCAGCCGCTACGGGGTGTTCAAGCTCGGCGACTTCGGCGTTGCCAAGGCCTCTGCCATTCGAACCTCAGCCGATAAGGTCGGAACATATTCTTACATGGCGCCAGAGGTATACAAGGGCAAGGGCTATGACGACAGAGTGGATATATACTCCCTCGGTATGGTGCTCTATTGGCTTTTAAACGAGCGGCGCGGTCCGTTTCTTCCGATGCCGCCCCAAACGCCGACAGCGGAGCAAACCACCGATGCGCAGATAAGACGTTTTCGCGGCGAGACGCTGCCGCAGCCGAAAAACGGCGGTGCGGCGCTTAAAAAGGTAGTCATGACCGCGTGCAGCTATAAGATTGCCGACCGTTATTCCGGCCCTTCGGAGTTTAAGCGTGCGCTTAAGCTCGCGGCACAGGGCAAGGCTGAGCAGGCGCAGCCGCAGCCGTCCTTTGGCAGCGATGAGGCGACCGTGCGCGAGGATTTCAAGGCCGATCCGCGCCCTGAGTACATACCCGAATCGCCCGTCGAGCCGCGTCCGCAGCCGCAGCCAAAGCAAAAGCCCCGTCCCGAGGCGGCTCAAGCAAAGAAGGCTCCGGCTAAACAGGCAGAGCCGGAAATAAAACCTAAAAAGTCCATGTTCGGCTATATATTGGCGCTGTTTCTCATCATTGCCGCTATGGCGACTGCGATAATCGTGTTCGCCCTGTCTGGCAATGACGGCGGCAAGGACGATGATCCGAAGGAATCTGTACGCCCGACGCCTACAGCAACGCCCGAGCCCGAGAAGCTCGACGTAAAATCCGTCATGCTCAGCTCGCCGAGCATGACGCTCACCGTTGAGGATGAGGCGCAGCTCAAGGTAAGCTGCATGCCCGAGCCGGCTGCCGGCCAGGATGAGCCGGAGTATGTCTGGAAAAGCAGCGATACCTCGATCGTCACCGTAACGCAGGACGGAAAGCTCACTGCCGTAAGCGCTGGCTCGGCCACCGTCATGGTCTACGTTAAGGATAAGATGGAGGTCTACGATCAGTGCACCGTCATCGTCGAGCGCCCCAAGGTCACGGAGCTCACAATCGAGGAGATGCCGGTCAAAACCGTGTACACTGTCGGAGAGGAGCTTGATACGACGGGTCTGGTGCTCAGAGCGTATTACAATAACGGCTCGGCAAGGCGCGTGACCGACCCTAGCGAATACACAGTCGAGTGCGACATGACCGGTCTCGGCAACCGCGAAGCGACCGTTACCTACGACGGCAAAACCGTGACCTATACAGTTAGAATCAGCTTGTTCGGATAACGAAAAAAGCTCCCCGAGTGGGGAGCTTTTTTCATAATATCAGATGATTATGCCGCGCTTTTTCGCTTCAAAGGTGAGCTCGTCGCGGAAATCGGGGTGCGCAATGGCGATGAGCTGGCGGGTCCTCTCGCCGAGGCTGCGGCCGCGCAGATGCGCAATGCCGTACTCGGTGACGATGTAGTCAACGTCGTTCTTCGAGGTGGTGCAGACTGCGCCGGGGGTAAGGATGGGCTTAATTTTGCTTATCGTGCCGCCCTTTGCGGTCGAGGTGAAGGCGATGAAGCTCTTGCCGCCCCTGGACTGGCATGCGCCGCGCACGAAGTCGATCTGGCCGCCGGAGCCGGACATGTGCTTTGTGCCGACCGATTCCGCGCAGACCTGACCGAAGAAATCGACCTCGATGGCCGCGTTTATGGAGATCATGTTGTCGTTCTTGCAGATGACGTTGGGGTCGTTGACGTAGTCGACGGGCAGTATCTCCATTGCGGGGTTATCGTCGACAAAATCGTAGATCCTCTTCGAGCCGTAAGCAAAGGTGGTGACGGTCTTGTTGCGGTGTATCTGCTTCTTGGAGTTATTGACCGCGCCGCATTCGAGGAGCTCGACCATGGAGTCTGTGAACATTTCGGTATGTATGCCGAGGTCGTGCTTGCTCTTGAGCGCCATGCCGGTAGCATCGGGGATAGCGCCGATGCCGAGCTGGATGCACGCGCCGTCGGGTATCTGCTCCGCGATGAGGTTGCCGATGGTCTGGCTGACCTCGTCGATGACGACGGGAGGCAGAACGGGCAGCTCGTGGTTATACTCGACGATAGCGTCGACCTGAGAAACGTGGAGCTGAGTGCCGCACAGGCATCTCGGCTGATTTTCGTTTACCTCGACGAAAATTCTCTTTGCCTTATCTATCATTGCCTCGGCATAGGAGCCGTTGAGGGCAAGGCTGAAGTAGCCGTGACTGTCCATGGGCGACACCTCGACGCAGAACGCATCGTACTCGTACTCGGCGCGGATATGGCGCGGGATATCGCGGTAATAGGTCGGCAGAAGATCCGCCCAGCCGCCGTTTATCGCCTTGCGGGCATAGCCGGAGCTGAACCAGGAGAAGCCTGTCATCTTTCCAAACAGCTCGGGATCGGTGTAAAACTCAAATGGGTAAGCGTCAAGAAGGGTCTGCACCTGCAGTCCCTTAAGGTCGCTGCTCTTTACTCTTGCGCTGACGGCGTTCATAATAGCAGGCGCCTGCGAGGGCGCGGTGTCCATTCCGAAGACCCAGCCGGACTCGACCTGCTTTGCAAGCTCCTCTGCACTTATAAGTTTTTCGGCGTATAATGCTTTATAATCGGTCATTTTTAACACTCCTGAAACAATTTTGTGTCTATGATAGTGATATTATATAATAGTACGCCGTTAAATTCAAGTATATGAAGCTCCATTTTGGGCGCAATCACTAATTAATTATATAACGAGCACGGAGGTCAATATGAAATTCACAAAAATGCACGGAGCCGGAAACGACTTCGTTATCATAAACACAATTGAGGAAAAGCTCGACCTTGACGCTGCTCCCCTGCTTGCGCGGACGCTGTGCGGCCGTGCAACGGGTATCGGTGCGGACGGGCTCATGCTCGTCGCCCCGGCGGAGGGAAACGCCGACTACAGACTGCTGTTTTACAACGCCGACGGCAGCCTCGGCGAAATGTGCGGCAACGGGGCGCGCTGCATAGCGCGCTACGGCTATGAGCACGGTCTTGCCGGGGAAACTCAGCGAATCGAGACGACCGCCGGCCTCGTCACCGGCGAAAGGATAAGCCAGACACTCTACCGCATAAGGCTCAACGATCCCTCGGTCATCGACCTGCACCGTGCGGCCGAAGGATACGACTGTGCGTACATAGAGCTTGGCAATCCGGGCATACCGCACGCTGTGCTTATAAAGAATGATTGGGATAAGACACCTGAGAATAAGCTGCACGAGCTTGGCAAGGCACTCAGATACTCTCCTGCCTTCCCCAAGGGCGCGAACGTCAGCTTTATCAGGCTTACAGGAGAAAACGAGATAAAGGCCGTCACCTACGAGCGCGGCGTTGAGGACTTCACTCTCGCCTGCGGTACGGGCTGCGGCAGCATCGTGACGGCGCTGACGCTCATGGGGCTTATATCCGGCAAAAACGTCAAGGTTTCCATGCCCGGCGGCGAGCTGTTTGTTTCGCTCACGCGTGACGGCGTCACGGTGCATGATGTATATCTCACCGGACCTACCTGCGTGGTGTTCGAGGGCGAAACGAGAGAAATATAAAATTTTTTCTTTTCCATGCAATAAAACGGGCCGCTTAAGCATTGTTATGGTGAAAGGACTTCACAAGATGCTTTTTATGATGCTTTCGACAAGTGAATACTCCGAGTCCGAGGCAATAGAGACGCTGCTTGCACGCATTGCCCGGGGCGATAAGGACGCGCTGGGCAGTCTCTACGAGCGCACACACGCCGCGGTTTTCGGCTTTGCTATGAGTATGTGCTCCTCCCCCGCCGATGCCGAGGATATCCTGCACGACACCTATCTTGCGGTGTTTTCCTCTGCCGAAAGCTACAAGGCAAATGGAAAGCCAATGGCATGGATCATGACCATTGCCAAAAATCTCGCCCGGATGCGAATGAGAAAAGCCCGTCGACAGCTTGACATTGCAGACGAGGACTGGGGGCAGTATCTTGCCGCAAGGGACGAAGTCCGCCCCGACGAGCGCATACTGCTTCAGACAGCAATGAAGATCCTTTCCGATACAGAGCAGCAAATCGTGATGCTGCACGCAGTGGCCGGAGTTAAGCACCGCGAGATCGCGGCGATACTGGGCATGCCGACTGCGACGGTACTTTCCAAGTACTCACGAGCCATAAAAAAACTTAGGACTGCGATGGAGGATGATTAAAATGAAAGATAACAGCATTGAATCCCGACTCCGCTCCGCCGTTTCCCACGCAGCCCCCGACGCTTTGGATGATATCCTCAGTGCGTGTGACCATGAGAAAGGAAAGGTAATTTATATGGAAAAGAAAAGAACCTCCCCCCTGCGCAGCTTTGCCGCAATTGCCGCAGTGCTTGTGCTTGTGATAGCCGGGATCTTCGCCGTGAAGAATCTCGGCGGCAGCACGGCGGACACGCTGGCGGCAGTTGTCTCGCTCGACGTTAACCCCAGCATTGAGCTTAATGTTGACAAAAATGAAACTGTACTGTCAGCCAAGGGACTCAACGCCGACGGCAAGACAGTTCTCGGCGATATGCAGCTTGATGGAAGCAAGCTTGACGTTGCCGTAAATGCGATAATAGGCTCCATGCTGCAAAACGGATATCTCGACGATATGGCAAACTCCATTCTGCTGTCGGTTTCAGGCGTTGACGGCTATAACGCCGAGACTCTGCGCTCGCAGCTGGCGGCGAATGTGAATAAGCAGCTTAAAAACTGCGCCGTGCTCAGTCAGGACGTCTCCGGCGCCGACAGCGAGACGGTGAAGCTTGCCGAGAAATACGGCATCACCGTCGGAAAGGCCGCGCTTATCCAGCAGATTGTCAAGGCCGACTCGCGCCACAGCTTCGATGAGCTGGCCGCGCTGTCTATTAACGAGCTTAATCTTATTGCCGACGGCAAGTCTCTCGGAGGTATAGATTCCACCGGCAAGGCGAGCTCCAAGGCATATATCGGCTCGGATGCCGCGCTCGATATCGCTCTCGGTCACGCAAAGCTCAGTAAAAGCGAAGTGCGCAATATTGAGGTTGAGCTCGACTATGAGTACGGCAGCATGGTCTACGAGGTGGAATTCGAGTCCGGCGCCGTCGAATATGAGTACGACATAAACGCCGCCGACGGAGATATACTGTGGTACGAAAAAGACTCCGGCGGTCAACTCGAGCAGGGCGGCTCCGCCGTTGACGGCAAGGACGCTGTCGGCAGGGAAAAAGCCGTGCAGACCGCGCTCAGGCATGCCGGTCTGAGCTCCTCTCAGGTGACCGGGCTTGAGGTCAAGCTCGACCGCGACGGCGGCAGGCTTGTCTACGAGATAGAGTTCAAGTCCGGCGGATACGAGTACGAATATGAGATAAACGCGTCAAACGGCTCGATAATCAAGAGCGAAAAGGATAGAGACGATTGAGGTCATAAATAGTTAATACGGCAAGCGAGAGCCCGAATAAGGCTCTCGCTTTTGTCGTTGAGCGCCGTCCTGCTTGTTATCCGCCGGACACGCGGTAAAATGGGTATGAAAAAAGCAGCCCGCGAATTAACGCTTGACTGCTTCGATCATTAAGTTGTTGGTTTTTGGCATGAAAAAAGCACCGTTTTTTAACGATGCTTCATTGTTGTTCGTTTTACAGTATCATCAGATTGCGCACGGACTGCGGATCGGTAATAGTAAACTTCCATTCGTCTTCACTTATATCCGCTTCGTATATCCCGAACAAATCTACGGGGACAATAACGTTATCCTTGCCGCGTGGGAGTTTCAGCGACAAATCAAACGCGCTTATCTTGCGCATCATATCAAACGTTATGCCTGCGCTCATCTCAGGATCAGGACATAGCACGATAGACGAATGCGTTACCTTATAACTGATGCCGCTACCGCCGACTGTTGAAACTCTCACGCTTTTTTCGTAAAATTCGACCTCCGGCGTTGCTGTTCCCATCATTATTCTGTCGTTGCCGATAATGGCGTACACATCACAGGACAGACCGTTGATAGTTTTTATCAGCTCTGTTGTTCCCATGCTATTTCTCCTCCTTTTTCTCGTAACCGATAAGTTAGTTTAAGGGGTTAATCATCATCGTCAAACTGCCCACATTCATCACAAATCTTTTGCGCAGTTTCCCAACTTTCAATTGTGTCGCCGTCAATTAAAATATCATCAGAAGCAATATTGCAAAGCTCCCAACAATATCCCACTTCAATATCTCTTTTCATTAGTGGACAGAACACCTTTTTACTTATGCTTTTCAATTTGCTTCACCGCCTCGTCAAATAATTTTTGCCCTTTTTCGTCTAAATGACCCGCTGTGCGTAAAAGTCCATCTGTATCAACAACAGCAAAACCGTTTTCAGAATAAAACGCATACACTGTGCCGTTTTGTTGCTTAAGCGCAAAAACAGCGTTATCAACAAAAGCTTGTGCATCTTTCAATGTAACGTCACGTTCCGCAAGCCGCTGTACAGCATGCGTATTACCGTTACTTATGGTAAAGCCGAATGGAGGTGTTACAACAGTGCCCTTAGCACGGATTATTCCAGCACTTATAAGCGACTGGCGTACTTGTTCGGCTTCAAAAAAGCCTTTGCTGCTGTTTGGGTTTTTACCCTTATAACGATAATAGCTGACCAATTCACCATATTCAACTACATCACCGTATTTCAGTTCTTGAAACTCGGAGAAACTGCGCGGGACTTCATCTCCCAAACGTTCTTTATAAGCTTTCCATTGTTTTTTATCGGCATTTACATTATAACTCAACTGACGAGATTTTTCAATAATTCCCTCGCCGTATATTGCTTCCTGCTTTGCTGCCCACTGCTTATAGGTCATGCTGCCAGGCACGGTGTATGTCTTGCCCGTCTCAGGGTCTCGCGCCCAGCGCTCGGCGATATCGTCCATATCGTCAAAATACGGCGCTGTTGTGCCCCTGCACCACGGGTGAAACGGCGATGATCAGCAGCGAAAAAGCTCTCCCGAATGAGACGGGAGAGCTTTTACTTTATACGAGATCATACATACTGCTTGCGGGGGATCCTGTCATAGTTCCAAAGCAGAATGGGCTCTACGCAGTAGGCCAGGAATTTCATATCGAGGTTAAAGAAGTATATTGCAAACGTCACGGCGAAAAGGCCTGCTCCGCCGCCAAGCATTTTAAGGGGCAGCATTTTAAGTTTTGACATATCGTTTCTCCTCCTTACCATGCGTGCTCATCCGGCAGGATCTCTATCGTCGGATCTATCGGCTCTTCACGCATAACTGTGCGCATATACTGATTGAACTGGTCGCGGATGGCCTGACGGGGGAAAACACGCGGATCAGCAAGATCGTGGCATACCCAGACGAGGTGGATGCCGCGCTCTCTGGCCTGCTCCTCGAACTGGCCGTGCATTCCGGTCAGCGCCTTGCAGGACATATGCTCCCACATCATGACCATGTCGGCGTTCATCTTCTCGCAGTACTCCCAAAGCTCATCGACGAGTACCTTGTAGCCGCCGTGGGTGTGGTTGCGCATGATCATGTTCATGGTCAGCCACGCCATGTCGTAATAAGCCTGCTCGCGGTTTTCGGGAGTGTCCTCCTCGGCTATCTCCTCGCTTATGACCATCGACAGCATATCAGTCAGAGGCACAACGCCCCAGCACTGAATCATCCAGTACAGCATGTCGATGATGTACTGCGGCTGAACTCCCCAGACTATGCATCTGTGACGATATTCGGAAGCCATCATTGCCTTTCTCTTATAGCCCTGCTGAACGAGCTTCATGATCTTCCTGTCTATCTCGACGAAGGCCGGGTAACGGCCGCAGTTGCCCATGTAGTTTGTATCGTTATACAGAGAGAACACAGCGCCGACAAACTGCGGATAGGGCGTGCTGTTGACCTCCAGCCAGTTTACACGGTTGCGCGTCGTATCGTTAACGCGCTTTGCGCACTCGAAATACGCGTTCCAGTCCCACTTCTCGCCGGTCTGCTCCTCGATAAACCTTATGGCCGCCTTGACGTCGTTTGCGGCATACTTCTGAACGTCCTCCTGCTTGTGGCGCATAGGTGCAACGAGCTGGAAGGTCGGTATACCGTACTCGCGCTCAAGGCGCTTTGCTATGAGACCGTTGCCCATGAGCGAGCCGTCGCAGGTAGTGTTCACCTGAACGGCGCACTTGCCGAGCACAGGAAAGTCATCGTCAATGGAAACGCCGAGCTCCGCCTCCGGCATGGGGCAGACGTCGCCGGGGATGCCGAACTCCTGTGCAACATCGAGATAATGCAGGCCCGAGTTCTGATTAAGAAGGTTTGCCGAGAACATCGTGGGCACCTCGCGCAGGATGCAGTTGAGCGTCGGGAAGCCCATCATTACCGCCGTCATTGCGTTTTCGTCCCAAAGGACGCTCTTTTCCGAGTACTTGACGTCGTTGCCCGTTCTGCGGTCGCCCCTTATGCAGTTATCAATGCAGGTTGCAACGTCCTTTACGACGAAATCCATCGCAATGTGGGTGATGCGCAGAGCCTCGTCGCGCAGACCGATGGTGAATTTATCGAGCATATGCGGCACGGCGAGATAGTTTCCGAACCATCTGTAGCGGAACATCGCCTTGACGTTACGCGGCTTTATAATTACCTTTGCCAGTATCGAGAGAAGGTAGAGCCATCTTGTGTAGTCGTACAGCGTGTCCTTCAGTCCTCTCCACTCACGGCGGCGTCGAACTTTACCATGATCGTACAGAACACCTAACTGTTTTTCGCCCTTGCGTTCTTTATCGTTTACTACCATAGCCATTACTTTGCACCTCCCTGAAGCTTTTTGATTTCAATGCTTTCCACGAATGCCTGAACACGGGTGCGCATCTGACCGACGGACGAGCTGATGTTATACGGTCTGTCTACGGACAGAACGGGGTAATCGTATTCCTCGCGCAGCATTGTAGATCCGAGAAGCCGCTCGTATGCCCATGGATCACAGAACTTTATCTGCTGATATATTATGCCGTCCGCGCCGTACTCCTTGGCGATTTCGTTGACATACGCCTTGCGGCCGTAGACCTTTTCCATATTGAACATGCGCGGGCAGTGGCCGTTATAGACATAGTGGCGGCAGACCTGAGTGAGCGCGTCCTCCTCATCATTGAGCTCGATCTCCATTCTGCCGGGCAGCGAGCCGAAGCAGAAGCGGTCGGCGCAGACATACGCGCCGGTCTCCTCAATGAGCTTAATAAAGCCGCTGTCATCGACCTCGGAGCCGACGACCGCTATCCTTGCGCGGTATTTCTTATCCTCAGGCTCGCGGGTTTTTATCTCCTCGAGCGTCTCCTCGAGCTTATCAATGATAAGATACTGCGGCATTACATATGTAGCCAGCGTCAGTATGTGGAACTCATAGCCCGTGATTCTGGGCTTTGCCTCCTTGCGGAAGTTGCCGATCTCGGTTATCACGCGGCAGACGCGGTTATGCTCCGCAACGGCTTTTCTTATCGCCGCATCTGAAACATCGATGCCGTAGTTTTTGCTCAGAGGTGTAAGTATATGATTCTTACACTGCAAAGCGAGCAGCTCGACACCGTTCTCGTCGGCCTTGAGCGGAATCTCCATAAATTCGTGGAAAAACTTGTCGTTTCCCTCCCCCATAGTCTTGAGAAGCTCCATATTCTCCACGCAGCGGTTTATCATCGTACAGCCGTCCGGTGCGATGACGCAGTCGGCAAAGTTGAAGCCGCCCTCGATGGCGCGCTCCAGAAGCGCTCTCGACGTTTCGCACAGAAAGCTCGTCATGTAATACGTTGCGATATCCATCGAGCCTGTGTTCGGTGCGTGCAGTCGAATGCCGAAGGCATTGCCGAGATTCATCAGCGGCTCCGGCGTGTTCTCGCAGACAAAGGCAACGCAGATCTTCCCCTCCTGCTTCGCCTGAGTTATGAGCTTGTTGTTCGCCTCCTGCAGGAGGTTTTCGAACCAGTTCAGATGCTTCAGATCTCTCATTGTTAAACTCCCCCATTTCATCTTTTATTCCGATTGCTCATCCCTAAGAATGATACATGTTAACATTTTAGCATTTCAGGCATATTATTTCAATATATTTATGCACTTTCTCTATTTTGTATATTAATTTCGCATTTTTTTGTGTATTATCACTACATTTATTTTTTAGTGTTTAATCACGCCTTAGCTTTGTGTGAAGTTTTGTATTTGCTTCATTTCGAGCTTCAGCTTTACAATGATTGCCTGCAAGGGTGCAAAAAAGCCCCCGATATCTATATGATATCGGGGGATGGAGTTTATTATGACTTCTATGACTTCGCTTGCGACGCCGCGTCGACGAACACCTCAAAGTGCTCGGCTTCTCCCGTGTCACTATCTGTCTCTGCCGAGAAGACATAAACAGGCTGCACATACAGCTTGCCGTCCTTGACAACACCGTCGCAGTAATACTGAAGTCTACAGTACGTCAGGGTGGCCACACCGTCTGTTCCCGCGGCATTTGAAACAAATTTGCCGCTTGATAAATCAGCTCTGACTTCATCAGCGTTCTTCAGCCTCACCTCTCCGAGCTCTTTAAGCCCATACGACTGCTTGGAGAAATAAACTATCTTGCCGCCTTCTCCTATACCAACGGTGGTCCTGAATATGCCATATGTGCCGCGGCCGTCAACTACCGGATAGTATATCACATCTTTCTGTATGGGCTCATTATTACCGTCGGTTATATAGCTTACCGTGCCCATATCCTTTACAAGGCCAATATCAAGTCCGCTGCTTATTATTGCGGTCGTCGCTATTTCCTGCGCGTCTATATCCGACGGCAGGTTCTCCGGCGCTGACGACGGTATCGGAGTCGAATATGTCCATGTTCCGCCATTCATGTCGATAAGCAGCGTTCCTTCGCCGGCTCTATAAAGCCAATAGCCGTCTGTATTATTGATAAGCTCGACCTCGCCGTTTACTATCTCCGGTACGCTGTAATATTCCTTGAGCATTGTCTCAACGTCCGGCACCTCATAATAGAACGCCGTCAGGGTGTCCTTGTCGAAGGTGATCGATATTTTCATTTCCGGCGTCTGTATCTCCTCCGCCCCTCGAGGCGCAAACTGTAGCTCTGGTATTGCGACCGTATCTACTGGCTCCGAGCATGCGCTCAGGCTGAAGCTAAGCATAACCGCAAATAACAGCAGACAATATTTTTTAATGCTTTTCATTTTTGTTTCCTCCGATCTATGTCGTCCATGGCCGGTATAAATCCCCTCACCTCCCGTTCTCTCCGGCTCGCAAGCTGCCGCGTATCTTCTTGTGATCTCATAGTATCACATCATTTTTCACCATTCAAATCAAATGCTATATTCCTGCCATATATACAAATTCAAGCATGTCAATATGTGTACTATTGCCAAAATCCCCCGATATCCATATGATATCGGGGGATAGGATGATTTATGAGAATTTCACGAAGCCCGTGAGCGTTCCGAGGGGATAGCCGAGCGTCCACTCGTTATCGCCGCACCTGGGGCAGACCGTTCTTCTCTCGTGCAGCTCGTCGATATAAGCCTCGGCGCGCTGGATGTACATATTCGTTTTTACGACGTACTTGCACTTCGGGCAGTAGACAAGGTAGTTTGCGAAGCTGTCGTAAATGCCCTTTTTGCGATTTTCCTTCTCCTCATAGGATAGGGCTCTCGGGAGGATATTGTGATTTGTATAGCTCATCGTTTTGCCTCCTCAGATCAGATGCTCGCGCTTAACGCTGTCATAATGCTTATCGAGGAAGGGCACGATGACGCTGCGCATAAGGCGCATATCGAGATTGAAGTAGTATACCGCAAAGAGCACGGCGAGCGTAAGGCTGCCCATGCCCATTATTTTAGCCAAAACCTTCATGCTGCTTCTCCTTTCTTACCAGCCCATCTCATCGTCGAAGTCGACGAGGGTCGGGTCAACGGGCTCTTCATGCATAACGCTCTGCATATACTGGTTGACGGTCTTGCGCGCCTCGTTCGTGGGAACGATGCGGCAGTCCATGAGGGAGTGCGGCATCCAGATGATATTGAATCTGTCGCGGTGCTTGTGGAACTCCTCCTCGAGCAGACCCTGAGCGCCGGCCATACCCTTGCAGCCGATATCGTCGTACATGATAATGGTGTCGCAGTTGAACTTCTCCGCGGTCTCCCACATCTGCATGAGGTGGCGGTTGCCGCCTACGGTGTGGGTGCGCATGGGTGTTCTCGCGTGCCAGTCGGCAATGTCGCTCATCATTGTCTCGCGGTCAGTGGTGTCAACGATGTTGTGGCCCGTGAGCGAGTCCATGTTTATAACGGTCATGATGCCCCAGCAGTTATACAGCCACTGCACGCCGTGGGCATAGTAGGTCGAGCCGCAGGACCATGCCAGTGCGCGGTGACGCGCGAGCGGGAACGGGTGGATATTCTTGCGCACGCACTTTTCAAAGACCTTGTTGATCTTTTTATTGGCCTTCTTGAAGTACTTTGTGCCGCCCTGCTGATAGAAGTAGATGCGGAACAGGCCCTGAACGACGGAGTTGAGCGCGCCGTTATCGCTCTTCGCGTAGATATCCCAGCGGTTTAATGAGCCGCGGTTGAATTCGTTGGTATCCTCAATATGCTCGATGAAGGTATCCCAGTTAAACGGAACGCCGAACTGCTGCTCGAGAAACTCTATCGCAGAATATACCTCGTGAACGCCGAGCTCCTTGGTCGTGGGATCGTCGTACATAAGAGGCGTGGTGAACGGATGCACGGCCTTCTTGCCGTCGTCGGACAGGGCGCGCCACATCGCGGTGTTATCCATCATGTTCGCGTCGCAGGGGTTGTTCGTCGTCAGCCAGCAGTTGCCGATATCGGGGTACTCGTTCTCGACGGCGACACCGACCTCAACAAGAGGCAGCGTGCACATATCGCCGGGTATGCCGCAGGCGACGGCCTGATCGACATAGTAGCAGCCGAGCTGCTTGCGCATGAGCGGAAGCATGAACGCCGCGTGCTGCTGCATGTTTATCGCATAATAGCCGGGGAAGCCGAAGATTATGTGCTTGGGCAGAGTGTAGTCAAACGCAACGGTAATGTCAGACCACTTGGTCTCGCCGAGCCTGCGGTCGGCTCGCAGGCTCTTCCACAGGGTGTCGGTCGAGTCGGAGATCATGCAGTCGAGCGCATACAGGTCTGCTCTGAGCGCCTCGCCTCGGTCTCCCTCGATCCACTTATCGACCATCATGGGAGCGGCAAGATATGCCGACAGCCAGCGGTATTTCCAAAACGCCTTTGCGATGCGTATGGGATCGTGCATGACGAATATCGCCATCTTGACCCATGTGCACAGCCATTTGTAAAATGCAAACGCCGTGTCCTTGACTCCGCGCCACTCGCGGCGGGCATAGAAGTTCGTGCCCTCAATGTATCTCTGGCCAATGTAATGGCAGGGCTCGTCGCCTTTGAGGAAGTGCTCAAGGGTGCCGTACTGCTCTTTGATGCTTATTTTTCTTTTCCACATAGCTGTTCCCCTCCTCAATTAGCCTGAAGCTTCTTGATCTCAAGCGATTCTACGAACGCCTGGAATCTCGTGCGGAGCTGACCGGTAGCTGCGTTTGCGTAGTCGCGCTCTATCTGACAGGTGGGTATCGCCGACGGGACGTTCAGACCCTCGGCAAGCCACTTTGCGGCGATGGCGCGCTCGTAGCCCCAGTATTCGCAGAACTTCATGTTCTGAAGGATTATGCCGTCGGCCTTATACTCTTTTGCAATATCGTACAGATACTGCTTACGGGCAAGGATATTCTCCGTACCCATGGCGCGGGGGCACTCGTTTATCTTCATATAGTGCTCTGCCAGCGCATCGAGCGGATTCTGTCCGGGCTCGACGACTATCTCCTCCCTGCCGGGCAGCGAACCGAAGCAGTAGCGGTCGGCGACGACGCGTGCGCCGCACATCTCGACGAGCTTTGTAAACTCCGGATCGTCGATCTCGGAGCCTACGAGCATGACCTTTGCCCTGTAGTCTGGCTTATCGTCCGGCTCGCGGGTCTTGAGCTCCTCGGCTGTCTCGCGCAGCTTATCGACGATGAGGTACTTCGGGCAGGCAAGCGTCACGAGCTGGATGATATGGAACTCATAGCCTGTGATGGTCGGGTTATCGAGCTTGCGATAGCTGCCTATCTCGGTTATGAGGCGGCAGATCTCGTTATGGCGCTCGATAGCGTCCATGAGCTTATCCTCGGAGTAGTCTACGCCGTAGGTCTCCTGCATAGGAGTGATGATCTTCTTTTCAATCTGGCGGCGGAAGTAGCCCGCGTACCAGTCGCCCTTCTTTATCGGCATGTCTATGCAAGCGGTAAAGAATTTTTCGTTGGGAATAAGCTTGCAGTACTCAAAATACTGCTCCATGCGGTTCATCGTGGTGCAGCATTCCTGACCTATGAGAGCTGATATGAAATTGTATCCGCCTTCAAATGCTCGCTCGAGTATGCTCTTGGAATAAGGGCATGAGCGGTTTGTCATGTAATAGGTCGCAAGGTCCGGGTTTACGCAGCCCGGTGCACGCAGTCTTACGCCGAAGCAGCCCTCAACGTCGAGCAGCGGTTCGGGTATGTAAGAGCAGTTGTAGGCAAGCGCCAGCTTGCCCTCCGAGCACGCCTGTTTTACAAGCGCGTTGTTGGCCTCCTGCAGGAGGCCTTCAAAATAGATTAGATGCTTCAGGTCTCTCATTGTGTTCCCCCGTTTCGTTTGACTGCATTATAATTCCCTTCGCAGTCTGTATGTTATTATATTATCACTTGCAGCATAAAACTTCAATTTATTTGTACATTTTCGACATGTTGTACACTATTGATCGAAATTTTTGTGCACATTAACAACAAGATATGTAACCTATGTAAAACACTTATATAAAAACATAACCGCTCATTTCTGAGCGGTCATATTTTTTAAGAATTATCAGTCAGGCGCGGCAATTAGAAATAAACGTCATTTATTATTTTAAGGAGCCGACCGCAACGGTAAGCTGTCGCTTTATTAAGACAGTATAGGGGGGAGGACATAAGGAAGCTGCGGACGCGCCGGCCGATACGGTAAGGAAGGGGAAGAAAATTTGCGGTCGGCTCGGGAGTTGAGCCTGTTACGGTCTTACAGTTTCGCCGTCGCCGTTTGCGCCGTCGATAACAGTCTTGGTGCCGAATATGTGCGATGCCCAGGGCGATGCGTAGTAAAGGATGAGGTACGCGACCTCTTCGGGAGTTGCGGCGCGCTTATCGTATGTGCCGGAAACGAGGGCTGCGTATCTTTCCTCGGCGCTCATGCCGTCACCGAGTGCGTTTTTGCCGATGCGCGCAAGCATTCCGGTGTCGACACCGTCGGGGTTAACGCTGTTGACATTGACGCCCTTGGGGCCGAGTTCCCTTGCCGCGGACTTCATAAGTCCCTGAACCGCGTGTTTGGATGCGCAGTAAATAGCCATTCCTGGGCTGCCGACAACGCCGCCGATGGAGGAAGTGATAACGATCGAGCCGTGGCCCTGCTGTGCAAGAACGTCGCCGCCGTACTTGAGCATGTACATAACGCCGAGAACATTGATTCCGAAAACCTTATCAAAGTTTTCCTTGCTCATTTGATTGTTGAACTCCCACTTGCCTTCGTAGCCCGCGTTCGGTAAAACGGAGTCGATGTGGCCGAAGTGTGCGACCGCACCGTCGATAAATGCCTTGACCTGCGCTTCATTCGTTACGTCGGCAACGTTTGTCCACAGTCTGTCAGGACCGAGATCCAGTTCTTCTGCGAGCTGCTTTACTTTGTCCGCATCACGGCCTGAAAGTGCGATCTTTGCACCTTCAGCTTTAAGCGCAAAGCACACCGCTCTGCCTATGCCGCCGGTTGCGCCGTTAATAAGAACGACTTTATCCTTAAGTTTGAGATCCATAATTGTTCCTTTCTATTTAATACCGTTTATGTTGCTTGTTATTTCTCAGCAGCAGGTCCATCCGCCGTCGCAGGAGACTATCGCACCGTTTACATAGGACGATTCGTCTGCTGCAAGATAAATTATGGTGCTGTCAAGCTCGCCGTCAACGCCGGCTCTGCCCATGGGCACGCGGGAGTTGATCCACGGGCCGAGCATCTCCATTGCCTCGGGGCTGTTCGACTCGGACGGGAAAAAGCCGGGACAGACACAGTTGCAGGTTATGCCGTGCTTGCACAGCTCGCAGGCGACCTCGCGAGTTAGGTTCACAACGCCGCCCTTGACTGCGCAGTAGTTTGAGATAGCGATCTCTCCCGTGCCGATACGGCCGAACAGAGACGCGTTGTTTATGATTCGGCCGTAGCCGGCTTTTATCATTTCCTTTCCGAACTCGCGGATGCAGCGGAACACACCTGTAAGCTCAAGGTCCAAGCCGTGCTGCCAGAAATCGTCCGGAGTTTCGGTTATTGGATAGAACGGGCCACCGCCAGCGTTATTGACGAGAATGTCAACCTTACCGAACTCGTCAATGGTTGCCTTGACCGCTGCCTTTATATCGTCAAGATCACAGACATCGCACTTTACGGGCAGGCACTTAACCCCCTTTGCCCTGACTTCCTGTGCGACGGCTTCGAGCTTTTCCATGCGGCGCGCGAGAAGAACGATGTCCGCTCCCTGCCCTGCCAGGGCAAGCGCAAACTGTCTGCCGAGGCCGCTGGATGCTCCCGTTACTACGGCAACTCTGCCGTGAAGATCAAACATCATTATTTGTACTCTCCTTTATTTATCACAGAGGTAGGCACTCGTACTCGTATATATCGAGCATGAGCTTCCTTGGCTGCTTTGCATCGTCCAAGCGGCCGATAGCAAAGGTGAACATCTTATCAAGCTTGGGGTCGGTAGACTCAATAGGGCTTGCGAAATAGATATCTACTCCCCTGCTTATATTTCCTGCGGCAAATTCTTTAATCTCGTCAACGGTGCAGAAGTCGGCTCTGCCGGTATACGGCACATAGACGAGATTTCCGTCGTTGAGCTTTATCGTTATGCGGCCGTCAAGCTCGAAAACCCCGTTATAGCGAAGAAGCTGGGTAACCTCGCCGCCGGGCAGAACACGGCCGATAACTTCACTTTTGTTGAACACTTCGCCGCCCTTGGGTGTTGCGTTCACGCGCACACCGCCGCCGACCGAAGGGTAAAAGCCCCAACTGTCAAGCTCTATATCCGTAGAAAAAAGATGGTCTATACGGGTCTTATTCAAATCGTTTGACATTGTTCCTTCTCCCTTCTCACTTCTTAATGCGTACGGCGTACACATCGTAACGGACTACAACGGGATCGGAGAATTTAGCGACACCGAAGCCGATGCAGAAGGTATGGTTGAGCCATTCGTAGCGCGGATCGTCGGTCTCGAGCTGATAGTGGATAGCATTGCGCACCTGCTCGGGGAAAATGAACTTCTTGTATTTGAGAACATCCTCGTAGCCGCCAATATCGTTTCTGCCCTGATAAGGCATGTATATCTTTGCGCCGTCATCGGTTTCGATGGTAGCGCGGACATTTACATTCTGAGTGCCGTTGGGTGTGCCGTGACACCAGTCGCCGCCGAACGGCTTGAGCTTACCGTTTATCTTATCGCCCTTGACCCAGCCGCCGACTATATATCCGGTCAGTCGGAATCCGCCGAATATGGACGGGTCATAGACTTCAAAGTTGGGGTCACAGTCTGCCGCATAGGAGAAAAGATACTCCAACTCATATGGAATGAGGTCTCTCATAAAGTTTTGCTCCTTTCTTTTTATATGTCCATGCCGGATATCCGGCATGGACAATTATCAGAATTTTCAGCGATCTATGGACATTGCCGCAAAAAAGCCGCTGCGAACGGCTGTGCCGATCTTGCCCATCTTGACGCTGTCGCCCATGGCAATGGTCTTATTGTAGTACTTTGCCTTGAGCTGCTCGACAAGCTCCGTTCTTGGCTTCATGCCGAGAGCGTTTATGACGGTATCTGCGGGCAGATACTCTGTACTGCCGTCCTCTTTCTGAACGTTTACGCCGTTTGCGTCAACGCTGAGAACCTTGGTCTTTGTCATCAGGCGAACGCCGAGCTTGGTCATCTTTGCGCAGATGCAGTCGCGGTTTATGAACATTGCGTCCTTTGCCATAATATCTCCCATCTCAACGATGGTGACTTTCTTGCCATAGTCGAGCGCCATCTCATAACCGCCGTCACAGCCGGACTCGCCGCCTCCGCATACAACTATATTGTTGCCCTTTACAAGGCCGTGATCCTTATGGACTTCGTACATATTGAACACGTTTTTGCCGTCAAGGCCGGGGATAGGAGGACATACGGGAACGGTACCGGTGCTGACAAATATCCAGTCGGCCGCTTCGAGCACAGGGTCATCTGCTTTGATCTCAGTGTTAAGCTTTATCTCGACACCGAGCTTCTCCATCTGCACACCGTACCACTCGAACAGCGCACGGATGTAGTTTTTGAATGAAGCTGTTGCGATAACGCGGGCAGTCCCGCCGATGTGATCATCCTTTTCATACACGGTGACCTTGTGTCCCTTGATGGCTGCAACGCGAGCTGCCTCAAGGCCGGACGGGCCTGCACCGATGACAACGATATTCTTCGGATCGTTTGTCTTTTCGATCCTGAACGCCTTTTCCTCTCCTACCTGGGTGTTTACCGAGCAGGAGATCTTGGTGCGGCGGTTCCAGATACGTCCGATGCAGTCCTCATTGCACCTCAGGCAGGGACGTACATCCTCACGATGGCCGGAGATGAGCTTGTTGGGGATATCGGGATCGGCAATAAGTGCACGACCGAGGATGGCAAAGTCGGCCTTGCCGGAGGTAATGAGTTCGAGTGCGGTATCGGGATCGTGGGTACCGCCGTTGAGGATAGGCTTGTGTATATTCTCACGTGCAAAGTCGCAGACGTACGACATGCATGCAGGGCCCTGATAGGACGGCGGGAAGATGTAGTCAAGGCGCTCGTAGGAGCCTGCGTCAACGTCGAATGCGTCGATGCTGCACTTCTGGAGCCACTCGACAAGCTCCTTTGTCTCGTCGAAAGTACGGCCGCCCTCCCAGCCGTGGTCAAGCGCGATGCGGAACAGAATGGGCATATCCGGTCCGACGACGGAGCGGACAGCCTCAACCATCTCGCGGGCAAAGCGGGTGCGGTTTTCCGCCGAGCCGCCGTACTCATCGGTGCGGTGGTTAAAGACCTTGGACATAAACTGGTCTATGAGATAGCCTGCGTGAGCATGGATCTCTATAGCGTCAAAGCCTGCGTCACGCGCAACGCCTGCTGCATATTTGAAGGTCTCCTGGAGTTCTTTGATCTCCTCAACGGTCATTGCGCGAGTCAGAACGTCGGGTCTGAAGAATGTGGGCTGCTCGCAGGAAGAGACAAGCTTATCGCCGAACTCATTGGGATAGCCGTTGCGGCCGGTGCCCGGAGTCATCTGGAGACAGATCTTTGCACCCCAGCGGTGGACTCTCTCTACAAGGTCGGTGTATGCCGGGATGGGGATATCGCTGTCAAGTGTGCCTTCGTGAGAGCCCTGGGCGATCTTCTCGGTAAGGGGAGTGCAGCCGGTGATTATCATGCCGACGCCGCCTCTTGCACGCTCTTCAAAGTAGTCGATCTCCCAGTCGGACTTTGCGCCGTAAGGAAGGGATGCGTTATGTCCCATCGGGGAAAGGACGAGACGGTTTTTTATCTCCATCTTGCCGATTTTGAACGGTGTAAATAGAGGACTGTAGTCTTTCTTTTCCATTGTTATATTTACTCCTTTACTTGTTAGTTCTATATTCTTTTACTGCTTCCGCAGCCGGCTCGTTTAGTAAGAGCCGACCGCGAATTTGTGGGATATCAGGCGTTTGTGCCGGTTTCGATGGCCTTTTTCTCGTCAACGACCTTCTTCATGGGCTTGCAGCCGACGAAGATCATGACGGCCAAAACGATGCCGAGGAAGCCGAAGAGTTTGAACATGCCGCTGTAAGAGCCGGTGATGTCATATGCCGCGTTGAGAACCGGCATACCGAATGCAACTCCGCAGTTCATGACCGCGATCATGATGCCCATGATCTGGCCCTGAGCGCGGTTGCCGAAGACCTGCAGGGTATAAACAGGGAGAGTTGCCTTGAGGATACAGAACGAGCCGCCGAGCAGAACAGTGCCGACATACATCATGCCGAGCGCCGGAGCGGTCGCGTAGATGAAAACGGAAGCGATGGCCATGATCGAGTATGCGACCATGCATGTGCGGATGCCGAGCTTGTCTGCCAGGATACCGAACGGGAGCTGAAGAATGATGTTTGCAGCGTACATGATAGAGAGCATAACGCCGCCGTCATAGCCGAGGTCGGAAGAGAAAATCGCGATGTTGCAGATTGCGCCGTAGATAATGAGTCCGAACAGACCGATGCCGATAGTGCCGCACCAGAATTGGACGGACTTGTATGCTTCTTTTGCGGTCACACCGTAAGGAATGATCGCGCCGCTCTCGTCGGCGATCTTGACCTTGTCGTTCCACATGGGCTTAACGCCGTACTTCTCGGGGCTGTCCTTGAGGAACACTATGAGAACGATCGCTGTGAATACGACTACTGCGCAGTTGATATACAGAGATGCGGTCCAGCCGATTGTGCCGATCCACTTGGAGACTATCGGGCTGAAGATAACGCCGGCAAGACCGGAGCCGATAGCGGTTGCGGAAAGCAGAGTGCCTGTAGAGTGGGCGAACCACTTACTGAAGATGATCGAGCAGGATGCGCCGGAGCAGAAGCAAAGGGAGATGCCCTGCAGTATAGCTGCGAGGTAGAACATCCAGATGACAGTGCCGTTTGCATACAGAAGAACGCCTGCTATCATAAGCAGTGAGCAGAAGGAGATCATCTTCTTCATGCCGAACTTTTCAACGAGCTTGCCGTAGAATATACTCATGATGGCGTTTGCGCCGCCGTTAAGCGTGATGGTGAGCGCATACGCGGTACGGGATACTTCGGGGTGCGCTTCGAGGATGGGTTCCATATACAGTGTTACGGTACTGAGCGTAAGACCGGCATACACAAACTGCATCAGTATGAGTAGTATAAGTACGACCCACGCATAATTGCTGCTCTTTACGAGTCCACTTTTTTGCATTGTTAATTCTCCTTTTTTATTGTCCTTGATAAGCCGAATTATTATTGACCCTTGCAAGCGCCGCAGTTCAGATAAGCTTATCGAGCCCCGTCGGGCTCGGTTCTCTGCCCCGCCTTTGTTAAGACTTTATCACGCGCAAAAGCCGCGGTTCAACTACGTTTCGCAAAAAGCGATCTGCACGTTTTTTGCTTTTTGCACAGTTAAATCTTCATACCCTAACACGAAAAAACGCCAAGCACCGCAGAAGCCTCTTTAGGGCTTTGCGGTGTTTGGCGTATAAATATGATAAATTATTATTAATATAAGTTAATGAAATAACAATTTTGCGTGACAGCGCTTTTTAACTTAGCAGTGTAAATTTAATTTATATCATTAATATCTACAAAAAGCAACGTAATCCTGCACAAAAATGAGCGCTTTGTTTTTGCAGCTGCACAAAATTATTTTTAAATCTTGAATTACAGCGTGACATTTGATAATTTATTATCAGTCGTTTTCATGAAAAGGAGGCATCTTTCATTATGGGCAGCAGATACAGTGAAAGCTTAGGCGAGGATATCTACCGATATATAATGGAGCTTATGCCGCACACTGATGATCTTAATATATTTCTGCAAAAGATATATCTGCGATATAATATGCCCGTAATCGTTACGGACATTGCTTTTCACCTTATTGCATACGGTGGTCCGTATCCCTGCCCCGATCCTCTGTGGCAGACCATAGTAACATCAGGTGCCGCCGAACCGGAGACCGTTGTCAACTATTACTTCGGTGAAGGCTTCACGGATAAGATGTCCGCCGCCGGTGAGCCAATCGACGCAAGTTGGGGTATTAATACACAATACCCTCAGACTACCTGCTCGGTATATCTCGGCAACAGCATAGAAGGCTGCTGCTCAGTCATGTATCTTGACCATGGAAAGCTTGATTTCGCACTAAAACTAAATGCGGCGGTAAAAACGGCGGTCGAGATCTTCCTTGGAGGAAAACTGCGCCGTCAGCCGATGGGGGCCGCACCGGACAGACTCGTGGCCGCACGAATACTACTTGAGAATACCGACGCGCCCATTCAACTCCTTACAAACACCGCATTTTATAAGAACGTCGGGCTAACCCCCGGCTACATGGTAGTTGCAATGCACACCGACGACACAAGCGGCGTAAGGCTTCAAAATATAGTAAACAATATCAAGGTCAGATATCCTCAGATGCTGTATCTCAACAAGTCCGACGATATGTATCTGCTGTTTCAGAACATCAAGTCCGATGCGATGCGTGAGAATGTACTTTCAGACATTAAGGCCGAGGCCTCACAAAAGGCAGTATTCACCTGTGGGGCAAGCGGAGTTTTTCACGATTTGAAGAAGCGTGATGCGTATATCGAGCAGGCTCGTTTGGCCCTCGAATACGGCATAAATCACTGCGGCAAAAACTGCATCAACTATTTCTTTGATAACTTCACGGAAATAATCCTGCGGCATGGCTGCGACAGTATTTTTGCCGAGAGCCTCATCGTGCCGGAATTCAAGAGGCTCATTGACTTTGATGAGGAGAATTCTACTGATTATTGCCAGTCGCTCAGCTGCTATATTTTTGAGCGCTGTGATATGACAAAGGCCGCGGCAAAGCTCTATGTGCATCGAAACTCGTTAATGTACCGCATAAAAAAGTGCGAGGAGATTATGGATGTAGATCTTTCCGACCGAAAAACCTATGAAAAGCTCTGGCTATGCTGTACTATGAGGTCTATCGGCGCGCTGCCGAGCAAAGCAGAATAAGCAAAAACTCCCGTCCTCGGACGGGAGTTTTTGTTGAAATATCAGTGATGCTCCTTTGCGTTCGTGCCCTTGTCGCCGACGCCGAAGTGGAGCTCCTTCATGCCCTCAACCTCATCGCAGATGTCCTTGAGCTGGCAGACTGTGCAGTCTGTCGGCAGGCCCTCCATGATGTGGGTCAGCGTGCTCGTGATAGCGTCGGCCTTCTTGGCGTTTTCGAGCATCGCCTTGAAGTCGAGCGTGGGATCGGTGATGAAAATTACCTTGACATTGAGAACGTTGGGGTCTTTTTTGTACGCCTCAATGTATCGATAGCCGACCTGCTCGAAGTTAATGCCGCGCTTGATCGCCTTTTTAGAAACACGTACCTGCTCGCGGTGGCTCTCCGGCGACATGCGCACCATGTAGCCCTCGGGGTAGACATGGTATTTGCAGAACTCGATGTCCTTGAGCGCACGGTAGACCTCCTCGTCCTCACCCTCGAGAACGCCGACGCGCAGCAGGACTATTCGTGCGAAGGGAACGTCCTTCTTGATGGCCTTGAGGTCGGGACCGTAGAGCAGCACCTCGTCACGGCTTACGAGATCGGAGCTCGTGGTAGTGCAGATATAGTTTGCAGAGCCCAGGCCGAGAGCGCCGAGCTCATAGGCTGCGTCAGACTGAAGCACCAGCTCCGCCGAGCCGAGATCAGGCCATGCCTTGCCAGCCCTGTACGGCCAGACCCTGGGCGAGCTCTTGGCCAAAAGCTCGTTAGTGTGTTCTATAAGAGCATTATACAGTTCCATGTGTTATGTTCTCCTTTACCTTATTTCCTTTGACTACATTATAGACGCTCAGTCTGATGAAATATGTAGCAAATTCTACAGGGGCAGATAAATGTTAAAAATATTGCATATATTCCGAAAAAACGGGGTCATTTGCATTGACCCCGTTTTTTGTGATTTTGAATTTTCAATCAGAACGAGCCGCTTCTCCCTCCGTGGGTCGTGCCGCTGCTCGAAGCATGCGTGCTGCTGAAGTTGCCGCCCGAGCCGACGCCGCCGTGATGGCCGTCGTCGTTATCGTTGTTTTTGGGTCTTGCTGTCATGGTGACGGTGTGGTACAGGAAAAGATCCTGCTGCCTGCCGGGCTTGAAGCTGCCGGCCCGCAGATAGTCGGCGGCCGATTTACGCATGGAAACGGACTTCATGCCGCTCTTCATTACGCTCATGCCGATGAATGCGGCGAAAAGCCCGACGATGAGTGCCATACCGAGCCATGCAATGCTGAAATAGCCGCCCGTTCCGATGGGCTCATAATCATCGTCGTAGTCGTTGTCAAAGCCGTCGGGATCGTAGGGCTGATCGTCATCCTCCGCCGCGACGAGGCAGGGGCCGCAGTCGCTTATAAAGCTTGTGCACGCACTGTACCAGTCGCCGTCGGACAGACAGGACACGAAATTGTCCGAAATATATTCCAGATCGCTGTCTGTGAAAGCATAGATAGCGTAGCCGGCTGTGGATATTGCCCACTTGCGCTCGGCGGAGCTTATCATGAGCAGTATGCCGCCCTTGGTATTACCCTGACCGATGCCGTTTTCATCGTAAAAATCATCGGCATATTCCTGAGCGGTCTTGCCGTCGAGCGAAGGCGCGGTCACTATGGCGACATCGACATTGTATGTATTGCACAGCTCTGCAAGCCTTGCGTTGAGCATATCCGTGTCCGCGTCACCGAAAAGGTTTTCCCGATCGTAAACAGTGCTTTTGGAGCTGTCGGCAAAAACCGTCGGGATGAGCGCAAGGCAGAGCATGAGCGCAAGAAGAACGGATAAAAATCTCTTATTCATGGTGCGCCTCCTCAATGAAACAGCAGAAGCTCTATAGCGTATGCTATGACCGAGCCCGCGGCAAAGATGCCGCCGAAGTACTTCCTGTAAACGCTCTTGTCGATCGGCAGGTCGCCGACGAATTTGCCGGTCTGACCGTTCATGGCAAAGGTGTATTTATTTCCGTTCCATGTAGTATTGAGAAGCCATACGGGGTAGAGGGCATAGTGCTTTTTTCCGCCTGAAAACTGCACCGAAACATTCTCGGGAACGACGGAATCATAGCCGGCCACGGTGCTGCGCAGGGCGATATCCGAGCTGTGCTTTACACGCTCGTTGGCTCTCTTGTTGCACTCATCGGCCGGTACGTCGTACTTATCGGCAAGATAGCCGGACAGGTATGCGGTCTGAAAATCGACAGCCTCGCTGAAATCGAAGGGCTCGAGCGATTCCATAAGATCGTCCGGCATTTTCCGCGAGCCGTCGACCGGGATATGTTCAAAGCCCATGCTGCCGCTGCGCAGCAGACTGTAGTGGCTCGTCTCGGTATAGTCGTAATTGCCGTCGGACCAGAAGCGCGTTTTCGTTGCGCGGTATCGAGCCTCGGCGGAGGCATCCGTGTCAAACAGCCAGAACGGAACGTACACGCCCTTGACCTCGTCGATGTGGTTTTCGCTTTTAAAGACCTTGGGCAGGAGCTTTTTGCCGCTCATATGCTTTTTGAGCGCCTCCTTGGCGGCCTTTTTATCGAGCTTGAAGGGAATGATATAGTCCGGCTTTAATTCGCCCGACAGTCTGGATTTAAAGATGGTGGGGTTGCCGCAGAAGGGGCAGCTCGTCGCCGAGGTGGTCTCGTCGGCGATTATTTCGCCACCGCAGCTACTGCAGACGTAAACTCCTATGTCATCGGAATCGTCTTCAAAATGCTCCTTGCCGTCCTCGGATATCCAGTTCATGTCGTCGGGCTTATCGTTTTTAAGTCCCTCGTCGTAGCTTTTGAGCGTTTCAAGGTCAAATTCGGTGTCACAGTAAGGGCATTTCATTTTACTCGAGCTGATATCGTAGGAAATAAATCCGCCGCAGCAGGGACATTTATATTGAAGTAAGCTTTCAGTTTCCATGGGCATCAAATAAGGTTGCTGCCGTTGAGCGCTTTGCCGCATTTAGGGCAGAATTTCGGAGGATGCGCGGGATTCACAGACTCCCAGCCGCATTTGTCACATCTGTATATCGGAGCGCCGGCGGGTCTGGGCTTGCCGCACTCGGAGCAGAAGCTGTCCTCGTTTACCGCGCCGCAGGAGCAGGTCCATGAGCTTGCATTCTGCTGAGCGGCGGCCGCCTTTTGCTCGGCCGCCATGCCGTACAGCGCCTGAGCGTTCACGCCGCCGGCGTTTGCCGCCATACCCATGCCCATGAAGCCCGTCATTGCGCCGCCGGTGTTTGCCGCCGCTGTGCGCATCGCGTCGGCCTGAGCGTCGGTGAGAGCGCCCGCCGCGAGGGCAGGATTTGAAAGCGCTGCCGCACGCTGGAGCTTCTTTATGGACTCCGCGTCCTCATCGGGGATGCTGACGGGATTCATGGCAATGGAGACAACGCTTATGCCGCGAGTTTCAGACCATTTGCGCGTGAGCGTTTCGTTCATCAGGTCGCACAGCTCCATCGTGTGTGCAGGGATCTGATTAGGGCGCATCTCCATGTCCGAAAGCTTTGAAAATGCAGGCTGAAGAGCACTGACAAATTCAGCCTTGAGCTGAGAGTCTATCTCCGAGCGCTCATAGTCCTGCTCGACATTGCCGCAGACATTGGTGTAAAACAGCAGTGGATTTGTTATTTTGTAGGAATACACGCCGTTGCATCTGACGCCCGTATCGAGGTCAAGACCTACGCGGCTGTCGACGACGCGGAAAGGGATCGGTGTAGCCGTCCCGAACTTGTTATCGACGATCTCCTTGGTATTAAAATAGTAAACGCGCTGATCCTTGGCGGTGTCGCCGCCGAAGGTAAAGCGCTTGCCTATTATCCTGAAGGTGTCTAATATCGCCTTACCGAGAGAGCCGGAAAAGATGCTCGGCTCCGTGGAGGCATCGTAAATAAATTCGCCGGGCTCTGCGCAGACCTCGACGACCTTGCCCTGCTCGACGATTATCATGCACTGACCGTCGGCGACGGCTATGCCCGAGCCGTTTGAAATGATGTTATCGTTTCCCCTGGTGTTGGACGAGCGCGAGGTGATGCGCTTTACACCTTTAACAACGAGCGTGTCCTTATCGATCGCGTCACAGCAGAAAAACTCCTTCCACTGGTCGGCAATAGTTCCGCCGAGCGCGCCTGCGCCGGCTCTTATGAGTCCCATAGTGCTTATTCCTTTCAAAAACACGGTTTATGTGTTGATATACAGACATATGACTGCAATTGCATAAATTATATCATGTGCGGCATGCCCTTTCAACACTTGCGAATATTAAATTATAGTGTTAAAATGAGTTGTTTTGTGAAAAAGGGGGTCAATTTATGAGCATCATTAAAGACATAAACCTCGCACCTTCCGGCGAGATGAAAATAAACTGGGTCGAGCGCAATATGCCCGTGCTGCGCGGCATCGGCCGCCGCTTTGCCGATGAAAAGCCCTTTAAGGGGCTAAAGGTTGCGCTTTCCGTCCATCTTGAGGCAAAAACCGCATATCTGTGCCGGGTCATGGAGCTCGGCGGAGCGGAAATGTACGTCACGGGCTCCAATCCTCTCTCAACGCAGGATGACGTCGCGGCGGCGCTGGCTGCCGGCGGCATGAACGTCTTTGCCGAGTACGGCTGCACGGAAAAGCAGTATGAGGACTGCCTGCGCGAGGTGCTCAGGATAGGCCCGAATATAATAATCGACGACGGCGGCGACCTTGTCCACCTCATGCACGAGGAATTCTCGCATCTCATCCCCGGCGTTATCGGAGGCTGCGAGGAGACTACAACGGGCATAAACCGCCTGCGCATTATGTCCGCCGCCGGCGCTCTGCGCTTCCCGATGGTCATGGTAAACGATGCAGACTGCAAGCATATGTTCGATAACCGCTACGGCACGGGTCAGAGCGTGTGGGACGGCATCTGCCGCACGACGAACCTCATCATTGCCGGCAAGTACGTTGTCATTTCCGGCTACGGCTGGTGCGGAAAGGGTGTATCGCTCAGAGCCAAGGGACTGGGCGCAAAGGTCATCGTGACCGAAACCGATCCCATCCGTGCACTCGAGGCCGTTATGGACGGATACGAGGTCATGCCCATGGCCGAGGCCGCGAGGATCGGCGATATCTTCTGCACCGTCACCGGCGGCAGAGATATCATAACCGCAGAGCACTTCCCTCTCATGAAGGACGGCGCGATACTCAGCAACGCCGGTCACTTCAATGTCGAGGTCGATATGGAGGCTCTCGAAAAAACGGCCGTTAAAAAATATGAAGCGCGCCATAATATACAGGGATATGTCATGCCCGACGGGAAAACGCTTTTCACCATAGCAGAAGGCAGACTCGTTAATCTTGCCGCAGCCGACGGCCACCCGGCGGAGATTATGGATATGAGCTTTGCCATCCAGGCACTGTCGGCAAAATATCTTGCAGATAACCGCGGCAGACTCGCTGCCGACGTCGTTTCCGTTCCTCGAGAGATAGATTACGAGGTCGCAAGATGCAAGCTCAAGGCCATGGGCGTCGGTATCGATACGCTCAGTAAGGAGCAAGCCGAGTATCTCGGAAAGTAACCTTGCGAGTAAAAATGTGAAAAGGAGGCTCCGCAATGGATAACATAGAGAATATGGACTTTGAGGCAAAGCGCTTAAAGCAGGCCGACGAGCTCATGCAGCTTCTCAATGAGCGGCGAATGAAGGAGCTCCAGCTCCGCCTTGAGGACATGAACGAGTTCGACGTGGCGGAGTTTCTGTCCGAGATCGGCGATAACCGCATGCCGATGGTGTTCAGACTTTTGTCCAAGGAGACGGCGGCCGACGTTTTTGCCAATTTCGATTCGCCCGAGCAGGAGCAGATAATAAACTCCATCACCGACTCCGAGCTGTCGGCGATAATTGAAGAGCTGTATGTTGACGACGCAGTCGACATGATGGAGGAGCTTCCGGCAAACGTTGTAAAGCGTGTCATGCGCACGGCGACGCCGGAGACACGCCGGCTTATAAATCAGTATCTCAACTACCCTGAGAATTCGGCAGGAAGCATTATGACTGCCGAGTTCGTGGATCTTAAAAAATACATGAACGTGCGCGAATCCATTGCACGCATACGAAGGATAGGCGAGGATAAGGAGACTATATACACTTGCTTTGTAACTTCTGCCGACCGTAAGCTCGAGGGCGTTCTGTCTGTAAAGGATCTGCTGCTTTCAGACGATGAAACGGTCATCGAGGATATCATGGATACGAACGTCGTATTCTGCATGACGCACGATGATCAGGAGGAGGCGGCGGAGAAGATCTCGAACTACGACCTCATGGCTCTGCCCGTCGTCGATAAGGAAGGCCGCCTCGTCGGCATCGTCACCGTCGACGACGTAATCGACGTCATGGAAGCCGAGGCCACCGAGGACTTCGAGATTATGGCCGCAATGACGCCTTCGGATAAGCCGTATTCACGCACCAGCACCTGGGATATGTGGAAGCGCCGCGTTCCGTGGCTTATGTTCCTAATGCTCTCGGCGACGTTTACAAGCATGATAATAAACTCCTTTGAGGATGCACTTGCAGTTCAAGCCGTACTTATAGGCTTTATTCCCATGCTGATGGGCACGGGCGGAAACTCCGGTGCGCAGGCCTCCACCGCCGTCATACGAAGCATTTCCCTGGGCGATACCGAGCCCGAGGATGTCGGCAGGGTAATATGGAAGGAATTCAGAGTTGCGATACTCTGCGGCGTGACGCTCGCGGCGGTCAATTTCGTCAAAATGCTGCTGGTGGACAGAATGCTTTTAAACAATGACGGTGTAACGCTCACCGTTGCTGCAGTCGTCAGCCTTGCCATCGTTTTTATCGTCATATTCGCAAAAGTCGTCGGCAGCGTTCTGCCAATCGTGGCCGAGAAGCTCGGAGTTGACCCGGCGGTCATGGCAAATCCCCTGATATCCACAATCACCGACGCTGTCTCGCTGCTCATTTACTTTGAGATAGCAAAGCTCATGATCAGTTTTTAGCTTGAGGAATACTGAAAATGCTTATTATATTTGAAAAAATGGCGCTGCTTGTCATCATCCTGGCGCTTGGATACATGTGCGCAAAAATCAGGCTCGTAGGCCCTGAGTTCAACAAGGGCCTGAGCAAAATGGTCATGAACGTGTTCCTTGCCGGCATGATACTCTCGTCTGTCATAAACAAGGACCTTGACATGACCAAGGGGGACATGCTCTTCGGCATAGGCATGCTCGCCGTCATGCAGCTTATCTGCCTTGCCGTCGGATACATAACTCCCGCCGCGATGCGCATAAAGGGCGGCGATAAGGGCATGTACCGCCTCGTAACGAGCTTTTCAAACCTCGGCTTCATGGGTGTGCCCGTCATAGCCGCGGTCTACGGCGAGAATGCAATATTCTTCGCCTCTCTCGGCAATATACCTTTTAATATATTGCTGTACACCGTAGGCGTTATGTTCCTTCAGCACGGCAGCGACAAGAAGGAAAAGCTTAATCTCAAGAGCATGATAAACGTGCCGATAATCGCAACAGTGATAGCAACGGTGATCTTCGTGTTCGAGATCCCTATGCCGCTGATAGTCGAGGATGTTGCAGGTATGCTTTCCGATGCCTGCATCCCGCTTTCAATGATGTGCATTGGTCTGTCGCTCGGCAACGTCTCTATAAAGGACGCATTTATCCATCCGCGCATTTACGGCATGAATTTTATGCGTCTTCTCGTTGCGCCGATAGCGGTGTGGTTCGTGCTGCGCTTTTTCATAACGGATATAGTCATGCTCGGCTCTATCGTCATTGTCGCGGCCTGCCCTCCGGCGGTCATCTGCGCCATTCTCGGCATGGACTACGGCCGCGACGGCGTTGAAGCCTCGGAAACGATCTTTGTCGGCACGGTGCTTTCAATGTTCACCATACCGCTGCTGATATCTCTGCTCGGCCTGAGCATAGTGTAAGAAAATCACCCCACCGAGCGGCGGGGTGATTTTCGTTTTATTCTTCGGCTTCGTTATCAGCCGGGGCAAAGGCTGCGGCAGTGGCCGCAGGAGCCTTCATTTTGCGGTTTATGTCGATAACATTCTGCACAAGCAGTATCGCCATCATAACAAACTCATACGTCACCCGCAGAACGAGCGGTCCCAGCAGCATGATACCGAGTCCGTACAGGAACGTGCTCTGTGTGAATGTCATGCCGAAATAGCCGTAGTATTCAAATTTTCCGAACATGAGCAGGAAGCCGACGAATATACACAGACATGTCAGCAGAACAAAAATGAATTTGGTCAGCGCTTCGATGTAAAAGGTCTTAAAGTTGAAAAAGTCGTGCATAAACTGTAAAAATTTACTGTCGAGCCTGCCGTCATACTTTTTCGGCAGCACCCTGACGCAGATAAATATTGTCGCAGCGACTGCGAGAACGATCCCGATAATGATTAATGTCTCCATAACGCACCTCCTTTACATATTTAATAATAAGTATATCAGATATATAAAATATCGGCAAGTGTTTAAACGGAACAAGGAATTGGCGCGGATAAAAATGGCATTGATTCAATAAAAGAAAAACAATGGCAATTATACATGCAGAAATTGTGCAATTCATCAAAGCTGTTTAAAAAACCGAAAAAAAGCATTGCATTTCGTGTTAATTTGGTGTTAAATAATAATGTTATAAAATTGTTATTGGAATTGCTATCTGATTTTACGGAGTGACTCATGGAGCTTGTGGATATTTTGCCGGTGCTGGGCGGAGCTGCGCTCGGACTGATCGTTGCGTATGTTAATATGCGCATAAGCAAAGCCAACATGAATGCGTCCGATATGGCGGCTGTCATGGGCGTTAATATGCTCAGGCTACTGCTTGACGCTGCGGCGCTTGCCGCGTGCTATTTTATCTGCAAGGCGTATGAGTTTCCGATGATGGCAACGCTCATTGCCGCCGCTGTCGGCCTGTCGGTCGGCGGAATGGTATTTTTAAGGATCATGGTAAAGAAAACCCAACCGCAAAGCAGGGATGCGGACGGAGGTGAAAGTAATTGAAAGAATTTTTTGAAAACTTTTTGATGCCGACGAAGACTATCTACTCGATGTGGGGCATTATGGCGCTCATCCTGCTGTTTTGCTTTATAGCGACGCGCAAGATGAAGGATGTGCCGGGGCCGTTGCAAAACATAGCGGAAATGGCCGTGTCCGGACTTCTGAGCTTCTTCTCCGGCGTTTTGGGAGAGAAGAAGGCGCGGCACTACTTCCCTATGCTTGCTTCGTTCTTCGTGCTGATCATTGTGTGCAACTACTCAGGGTTAATCCCCGGAGCCGGTGAGCTGTTCACGGTACCGACCTCGGTGCTGACGGTAACGGCGGCGCTGTCGACGATCTCATTCGTGGCAATACAGTCGTCGGGCATAAAAAAGCACGGTGTCGGCAAATATCTGGGCACATTCTTCAAGCCCTTTGCGTTCCTGTTCCCGATTCTCATCCTGGAGCAGTTCACGCGTCCGCTGTCCATGGCATTACGACTGTACGGTAATATCTACGGTGAGGAGCTGGCGGCGGAAACGCTGTTCGGCCTGTTCCCCGTGGGCCTGCCCATAGTCATGCATATACTGAGTCTTCTGTTCTGCTTCATCCAGGCAATGGTCTTTACGATGCTGCTTGCGGTATTTATAAACGAAGCGACCGAGGACGAAGAATAAATCAGTAAACACATACACAATTATAGGAGGAAACACAAATGTCAATAGCACAGGGTCTTATCGCAATAGGCGTAGCGCTGGCCATCGGCCTGAGCACGATAGGCGTCGGCATCGGTCAGGGTCTTGCAGCGTCGAAGGCGCTTGAGGGCATGGCGCGTCAGCCGGATATGAAGGGTCAGCTCCAGTCTGTCATGATCCTCGCAATGGGCTTTATGGAAGCGCTGGCAATCTACGGCCTGGTCATCGCATTCATGCTTATTGCCAAGATGTAATTGAAAAGAAAGACATCTTGAAAGGGGGAGACCGTATTGATTTTAGATATAGTAGGACTTCAGATCAGTGTACCTGAATTCATACTGACTATTATCAGCTTCTTCCTGTTTATGTTCCTGTTGAACAAGATACTGCTCAAGCCTGTCCTGAGCTTCATGGATGCGCGCAAGGCGCGTATAGACGCGGGACTTGCCGAGGGCAAAAATGCCGAGGCGGCACTTGAGGAGAACAAGGCTCAGCTTGCACAGGAGCTTGCGCAGACCGGTGCCGCTGCGAGAGGCGTAATAAACGCCGCACGCAGCGATGCGGAAAAGGCAAAGGGTGAGGCACTCAGCGCCGCCCATGCCGAGGCTGAGCAGCTTCATAAAAAAGTTCGCGAGCGCGTAAAAAGTGAGGAGCAGGCAGCGGTCAATGAAATTGACGGCAGCATGTCCGAGCTGGTAACGCTCCTGTCAGACCGATTGGTCGGCAGCGGCGCCGAGGATAACAAGGCGCTAATAGACGAATGTGTAGGCAAGAGTAAGGAATGATCCCAATGTATAACAGGAATTACGGGAAAGGAGGGATAGTTCTCAAGTGGAAATCTTATGGAAGATAGTTAACTTTATCATACTGTTTGGCGCTCTGTACCTCGTCTGCCGAAAGATGAATCTTTTCGACAAGATGTTCGGCAGCCGCAGGCGCGGGATAGGCGATGAGATAGAAAGCTCCGAAAAGGCCAAGGCTCAGGCCAAAGCACTCGGTGCGGATATCGACAAAGTCCGAGCCGAAAACGAAGAGCGCAAGCAGCAGCTTCTCAAGGATGCCGAGGCACAGGCTAAGGCCGACGGCGAGGCAATAGCGGCCTCCGGCGAGGAGGAAGCGAAAAGCATCCTCGCAAACGCCGAAAAAAGCGAAGACCAGCTCATGGCTCAGATGCGCGACAGAGTGTCGTCCGACGCAGTGCGCCGTGTGGCGGAGATAACGGCAGAGGTGCTTCGCAGCGGCAGCTTTGAGAATTCCAAGCAGGCGCTGAACGATAAGTTTATAGAACAAATAAAAGAATTGGTATCGGCAATGCCGAGTGACATTTTGAACATGAACGAACTTAAAAAACTTGACATTTCAATAAAGAGCGCGCAGCCGCTGAGCGACGATGAAATGAAGAAGCTCACGCAGATCATATGCGAGACCTTTATCTCATGCCATAACGAGGTCGATACGGATGTAATAGGCGGTGTGCGTATGCAGGTGGGCGATACCGTGTATGACGGAACGCTCGCACACACGCTCGACAGGCTCAGCCAGGATGTTGAAGACAACACCCGCCAGAGCGACAGTCAGATGAGATCTATCGCCGACGGTATCAAGCAGCAGCTTGAAAAGGTAAACGGCGATATAGACGTGTTCCAGACAGGCACTGTCCTCACCCTCGGCGACGGTATCTGCCGCGTATCCGGCCTTGCCGATGTCATGGCGGGCGAGATGCTTGAGTTCCCCGGCGGACTCAAGGGCATGGTACAGGATCTGGACAAGAACAATGTCGGTGTCGTCCTGCTCGGTCCGTTCGGACATCTGCAGGAGGGCGACAGCGTCCGTCGCACCGGCCGTATCGTCGAGGTACCTGTCGGTGAAGCCCTTGTCGGCCGCGTGGTCGATGCTATGGGCAGCCCGATCGACGGCAAGGGTCCCGTCAAGACCGACTCCTTCCGCCCGGTCGAGAGTCCGGCTCCGAGCGTCCTTTCGAGACGGCCGGTATCCGTGCCAATGCAGACCGGACTCAAGGCCATCGATGCGCTCGTTCCTATCGGCCGCGGCCAGCGTGAGCTCATCATCGGCGACCGTCAGACCGGCAAGACCGCAATTGCGCTTGACGCCATCATCAATCAGAAGGGCAAGGACGTTATCTGCATCTACGTCGCCATCGGCCAGAAGGAATCGACCGTTGCCGGCGTCGTAGAAAAGCTGCGCAGCCACGGCGCGATGGATTACACCATCGTAGTTGCGGCAACGGCCTCCGAGCCCGCACCGATGCTGTATATAGCGCCTTACGCGGGCGCCGCAATGGGCGAGTACTTCATGTACAAGGGCAAAGACGTCCTCATAATATACGATGACCTGAGCAAGCAGGCCACCGCTTACCGCGAGCTTTCTCTGCTGCTTCAGAGACCGCCCGGACGCGAAGCATACCCCGGCGATGTTTTCTATCTGCACTCGAGGCTTCTTGAGCGTGCGGCACGACTCAATGAGGAGTCCGGCGGCGGCAGCATGACTGCACTGCCCATCATAGAGACGCAGGCGGGAGATATCTCGGCATATATCCCGACAAACGTTATTTCCATCACCGATGGTCAGATATTCCTCGAAAGCGATCTGTTCCACTCTGGCATTCGTCCGGCAATAAACGTCGGTCTGTCGGTATCCCGTGTCGGCGGTGCGGCACAGCTCGGCGCAATGAAGCAGGTCGCAGGCCGTCTGCGTGTCGATCTTGCTCAGTACCGTGAGCTTGCATCGTTTGCACAGTTCGGCTCCGATCTGGATAAGTCCACGCGCGATACGCTGCATCGCGGCGCGCGCATGACCGAAGTCCTCAAGCAGGGTCAGTACGCCCCCATGAGCGCTGCCGATCAGGTGGTCGCAATATTTGCGGTCTCCGAGGGCTATGCAGATGATCTCGAGCTTTCGGATGTTGCGCGTTTCGAGTCTGAGTTAATAGATTATGTAAACCGCAGCTATCCTGAGCTCCGGGATGAAGTGCTCAGCGGCAGGAAGCTGAGCGCCGAGCAGCAGGCAAAGCTTAAAGAATGTATCGTAAACTTCAAGAAGACTTTCTGAAAAATAATGAAGGGAGGGACATAAATGGCTAATATGCGGGCAATACGCACGCGAATAAAGAGTGTGAAGAATACCGAGCAGATAACCAAGGCCATGAAAATGGTCGCGGTGTCGAAGCTGCGCAGGACACAGAGCGGTATGCAGGCCATACGTCCCTTCTCGGAAAAAAGCCAGGAGGTCATGGACACGCTGCTGTCGTCCTCGTCGGTGCCGGAAAATCGCTTCATAAAGCCTCATAAAGAGGTGAAGAAGGTTTGCTATGTCCTGTTTTTGGGCAACCGCGGCCTTTGCGGAGCGTATAACAGCTCGATCCTTCACTATGCAAACTCCGTCATAAAACAGTCGGGCAAGGATTACGGCCTTGTTGTCTGCGGCCGATGGGGTAAGGATGTGTTGGCAAACAGCAGTCTCAAAGTCGTAAAGACATTCTCCGAGCTGAGCGATACGCCGAGTATAGACGAAGCGCTCGATGTAGCCGATTATCTTAAGAGCCTGTACACAAGCGGCGAGTATGACGAGGTGCACCTTATCTACCAGCACTACGTCACGGCTCTTCGTCAGGATCCGATGAACGTTCAGTATCTCCCAGCGATGCCGGAAAAGAGCGAACATAAGAAGGGGCCGGGCAGGATATTTATATTCGAGCCGGACACTGACAGCGTTCTTGAGAGCGTCATGCAGCTCTATCTCAATAACAAGATAATGAGCGTATTGCTTGACTCAAAGTGCGGCGAGCACTCGGCGCGCATGACGGCTATGACCGCCGCGTCCGACAGCACCAAGACGCTCATCGCACAGCTCGATCTTAAACTCAACCGTGCGCGTCAGGCTGCCATCACGACAGAGATTACCGAGATTGTCGGTGGCGCCGCTGCACTTAAAAAGAAAAAACAGTAATTGCTTAAACCCCTTAAAAAAGGAGGTATGTTAATGGAAAACGGAATAATCCGAAGGGTAATAGGCCCTGTAGTCGATGTCCAGTTTCCCTCCGGCAAAATACCGGATATCTACAATGCAATCGAGGTAAAGCTTAAAGACCGCAAGATTGTAATGGAGGTCGTTCAGCATGTAGGCGATAACAGTGTAAGGTGTGTATCTCTGTTTTCGACCGACGGTCTTTCCCGCGGCTGCGCGGCAGTCGATACTGGCGCACCGATAAAGATGCCCGTCGGCGAAGCGACGCTGGGCCGCATGTTCAACGTCGTCGGCGACCCCATAGACGGTCAGGGGCCGGTCAATGCCGAGGAGTATATGCCCATACACCGTGAAGCTCCCGCTTTTACGGATATAGCCCCCTCAACCGAGATTCTCGAGACCGGCATCAAGGTCGTCGATCTGCTTGCACCTTATTCCAAGGGCGGCAAGATCGGCCTGTTCGGCGGTGCGGGCGTCGGTAAGACGGTTCTCATAATGGAGCTTATCCGCAACGTCGCATACGAGCATGGCGGCTACTCCGTTTTCGCCGGCGTCGGCGAGCGCAGCCGTGAGGGCAACGACCTTTGGCACGAGATGAACGAATCGGGCGTTATAAACAAGACGGCGCTGGTGTTCGGCCAGATGAACGAGCCGCCCGGAGCGCGTCTGCGCGTTCCCCTGTCGGGTCTTACGATTGCGGAGAACTTCCGTGACGAGTCTGGTCAGGACGTTCTGCTGTTTATCGATAATATATTCAGATTCACGCAGGCAGGATCTGAGGTCTCGGCGCTGCTGGGACGTATGCCCTCCGCCGTCGGCTACCAGCCGACGCTGGCAACCGAGATGGGCTCTTTGCAGGAGCGCATAACCTCCACGCGCAACGGCTCCGTCACCTCGGTACAGGCTATCTATGTTCCTGCCGACGACCTCACTGACCCGGCTCCGGCAACGGCGTTTGCTCACCTTGACGCAACTACCGTTCTGTCCAGAAGCATATCCGAGCTCGGCATTTATCCCGCAGTCGATCCTCTGGAGTCAACCTCGAGAATACTCGATCCGAACATCCTCGGAAAGGAGCATTACGATACCGCACGTGCTGTGCAGGCAGTGCTTCAGAAGTACAAGGAGCTGCAGGACATTATTGCAGTTCTCGGTATGGACGAGCTGAGCGTTGAGGATAAGGCTACGGTAAACCGCGCAAGAAGGATACAGCGCTTCCTCTCGCAGCCGTTCCACGTTGCAGAGAACTTCACAGGCATTAAGGGCAAGTACGTAAAGCTTGAGGACACAATCCGCAGCTTCCAGGCAATACTCGGCGGAGAATGCGACGATATTCCGGAGCAGGCTTTCCTGTTGTGCGGCACGATAGACGACGTCATCGCAAAGCGCGATCAGCTTGGGTAATGAGCTATGGCAGATAAGATCCATTTTCAGATCACAACGGCCGACGGCGTAGTGTGTGACGCGATGGCAAGCTATGCGCTGATTCCGCTTACTGATGGCGATGTCGGAGTATTGGCAGATCATGCGCCGATGATTGGTGCACTCAATGAAGGCGTTGTTAAGTACGTTTCCGAAGGAGCAGACCACTTTGCCGCAGTAAGCGGCGGAGTGCTCAGCGTGGCTGATAACGAGGTCATCCTGCTTGCCCGTACGGCAGAAAGAGCGGAGACTATTGATCTTGCCCGTGCTCAGGCATCCGAACGAAGAGCACGTCAGCGCATAGAGTCCCGTGCGGCCGACATAGATCTCAAGCGAGCCGAGCTCTCCCTCCAGCGTGCCATCGCCCGTGAAAAGGCGTACACCATGCTCCACAAGTAAGCTTAAAAGCCACGCCTCTCGGCGTGGCTTTTTGATATGTATTTTATTATGTAAAAGCACGCTTCAAACGAAACGTGCTTTCGGTTTTATTCGGTTCGCAGTGCGACGACGGGATCCTTGTTTGCCGCGACACGCGAGGGTATGAGGCCGGCGATGACCGTCAAAAGCATGCTGATGGCAATAAGCGCAATAGCGGCCAGCGGCGGCAGCACGGCGTTAATGGAGTAAATGCCCGTCAGGTGATGGACGATGGCGTTTATCGGGATACACAGCAGTATCGTTGCCAGTATGCCGATAAGCCCGGCTCCGAAGCCGACAATGACGGTCTCGGCGTTAAATACGCTGGATATATCCTTCTTCGATGCGCCGATGGCGCGTAGTATGCCGATCTCCTTTGTGCGCTCAAGGACGCTTATATAGGTTATGATGCCTATCATTATGCTCGAAACGACGAGACTTATCGCAACGAATGCGATGAGAACGTAGGATATAACGTCAATGATCGTCGTGACGGAGCTCATGATGAGCGCAACGTAATCGGTGTAGCTTATCTGATCCTCGGGATCGGCAGTGTCGTTATATTCCTCTATCACCTCGGCGACGGCATCCTTTGCCGCGAAGGTCGAGACGTAAATGTTCACGCCCGAGGGGGAGTCAAGATCGACATAGCCGAGAGTGCGCAGGTTTTTATCATAGCTCGAGCTCGAGAAGGTCTCCGGCATTAGCTCATCGTAAATGAGCTTGTAGCCCGCGTCGGTGAGATAGCACTTGTCAAAGGCCTCGGCGAGGGAAGCGGTCGAGAGCTGGCTCATCTGCTTTTTTACCTCGTCGGCATAGGCCTTCTTTACCTGCTCGGTCATCATCTCGCGCATGTAGCTGATCAGCGTGTCGTCGTCCATGGCGCTGAGCATATCGGCATATTCCGGGTATTTTTCAACGACCTGCTTTTCAATATCCTCACGCGATACGCCGCTGAGCTGCTCGTCGATCACGGAATCAACATACGAATCCGGCGCGAGTGACATGTAGCCGATGTAAAGCTCGGCCTTTTTTGCCTGGTCTATGCCCGCGCAGTAGTCCTGCACGGCCTTTTTGATCTCATCTGCGGAGAGGATTTTGTCTGTCTCCTTAAACGGCAGACCGGTGATGACATCGTGCTGCTTATCCTCAAGCTGCTGCTTTACCATGGGCTTTTGCGCCGTCTGCTCGACAACATATTTTGTAAGCGCGTTGGTATATCCGATAGCACCGTTCATCATTCCGGTAACGGCATCCTCGCTTTGGCGGACAACGCCGACTATCTTGAGCTGAATACCGTTTGAGTACAGTGTCTTGAGGCCGAGCTCGTCGCTGCTTATGTCCTTATATTCGCCTGTCTCGGGATCCTTCTGCCAGCAGTCGGCGGGGAGAATGAGGCTGAAGGTTTTTTTGCAGACATCGGCATAGCTCCAGCTTTCAAGCTTCGAGGTATCTATCTCCTCGCCGCTCATGTAGCCGGTCATGGCAGACAGCATATCGCTTGAGGACTTGAGTCCCAGTGCGTACAGCACCATGTCCGAGACCTCGTTGTTCTCGTCGACTATGAGCACGACCTCGTCGTAATTTTGAGGCCAGCTGCCGTAGAGCACGTCGTACTGCCCCTGCAGCATAGGGCTTATAAGTCCGTCGTCACCGGGCAGCATCTCCTGCCATACGACGAACTGACTCTGTGTGCTGCTCATGCCTGTGGACGAGAACATATCGTTCATTGACTGGCTCACAGACTGCTCGGCGGCATCGCCGATGACTCCGGCGCGCATTTTGCTCATAAGGCTCATCACGTCGGACTTTACGATCCTGCCGTCGGAATCCTTAGTGTACAGATTCATAGGCAGATTGTAGGTATACTGCACGTTCGTCGCGTTTTCCCTGAGCTTTGAGTCCTTGCTCATCTGCTCGTCCAAAAACACCTTGAGGTCTGTGATGTTGTTCTCCTGTATCTCGGCGCTGGTCATGGCATTCATCATCTCATACATGATGGTGTTGCCGTACACAGCATCCTTGTCGTGCTTATTCTCGGCGTTTTCCGAGTTTATGCCCATGAGCGTCGTCATCAGCGAGGACATGTCGACCGATTCCGCCTGAATGGATATCGGGTAGGAGGACAGAGTGTCCTCCTGAACGCGGTCGATGTAGTTATTAACGCCAGTTGAGATCGAAAGGATGAGCGCGATGCCGATTATTCCGATGCTTCCGGCGAAAGCCGTGAGTATAGTGCGGCCCTTTTTTGTCATGAGGTTATTGAGCGACAGCGACAGTGCCGTGACATAGCTCATCGCGGTCTTGCGCTGCACGAGCTCGGAAATCTCGTCGTCCTGCGCCGAGAACGGCATCGTGTCGCCGGTTATCAGGCCGTCCCTGAGCCTTATGATGCGCGAGGCATAGCTGTCGGCAAGCTCGGGATTGTGCGTGACCATGATGATGAGCTTATCCCTGGATATCTTCTTGAGTATCTCCATGATCTGTACGCTCGTTTCCGAATCGAGCGCGCCTGTCGGCTCGTCGGCAAGCAGAATATCCGGATCGTTTACCAGTGCGCGTGCTATAGCGACTCGCTGCATCTGACCGCCGGACATCTGATTCGGCTTTTTCCCGAGCTGATCGCCGAGACCGACCTGCTCAAGAGCCTTCACCGCTCTTTCGCGCCGCTCCGTCTTGCTCACGCCCGAGAGCGTGAGGGCGAGCTCAACGTTTGCGAGCACCGTCTGGTGCGGAATGAGGTTATATGACTGAAAAACGAAGCCGATCGAGTGATTCCTGTAGGTATCCCAGTCGCGGTCGGTGTACTCCTTTGTCGAGCGGCCGTTTATTATGAGATCGCCGCTTGTGTACTGATCAAGACCGCCTATTATGTTCAGCAGCGTCGTCTTGCCGCAGCCGGAATGGCCGAGCACGGCGACAAACTCGGATTTTCTGAACTCAAGGTCAATTCCCTTGAGCGCATGCACTGTCTCGTCGCCTACCGCATAGTCCTTTGTGATGCCTTTTAGTTTGAGCATTCAGCACTTCTCCAATATAAAATGTATAATAGAGCAATTATCGGCTTTTTTGCCCGCAAAGTCAATAGACGCGGCGTATGCGTAACAAAAAATTCAGAAAATACATATATCCTGCCGGTGTTGACAATTCGCGCCGCATAGGTTAAAATAATTTCGTTATGCCTCCGTAGCTCACCCGGATAGAGCGTGCGCCTCCTAAGCGCAAGGTAGTGAGTTCGAGTCTCGCCGGGGGTGCCAAAAGGTCCCGAATGCTTTGCATTCGGGACTCAGCGTGTCAAAAAAGCCAATGGCTTTTTTGCACGCTTCAAATACGCCACATTT
>OLGB01000152.1_pt1 | contig 102921 bp, 114 predicted proteins | sample 1605691 | NCBI WGS metagenome assembly OLGB01 (sample SAMEA3888925, study PRJEB22519) | human gut metagenome | biome: human gut; feature: human-associated habitat; material: faeces | place: Denmark | collected 2010 | reverse complement strand
CGCTACCGCGCGGCGGGGCCTTCCCTGTCCCGTTCTCGCCGATCCTTATCGCATCAGCTCATACCCCCGTGCCCACATAGGTAAAGCCCTTCTGCTCCGCATCGGCACGGCAATAGATGTTCCGGAAATCAAACAGCAGCCGCCCGCGCATCAGCCGGGCGAGCCGGTCAAAGTCGAGGCTGCGGAACTGCGCCCACTCGGTGACGATCGCCGCCGCGTCCGCCCTGGAGAGCGCCTCGTCCCGCGTCCTGCACCAGGTCATGCCCGGCAGACCGGCAAGCGCCAGGCGCGCGTTGTCCATGGCCTGCGGGTCGTACAGGCGGAACCGGAACCTGCCGGTACCGGCCAGCTGGCGCAGGATGTCCACGGCGGGGGATTCGCGCACGTCGTCCGTCTCCGGCTTGAACGACAGCCCCAGCACCGCCAGCACGCCGCCCTCCGGCATGTGCCGCTCGATCTTGGCGGCCGCAAAGCGCTTTTGCTGCTCGTTGGCCGCGATGGCGCTCTCCACGATCGACAGCTGCACCCCGTATTGCCGCGCCGTCCGCGCGATCGCCTTGGTATCCTTGGGAAAACACGAGCCGCCATAGCCCGGGCCGGGATGCAGGTATTTGGGCGAGATGCGCCCGTCCATGCCGAGCGTGCGCGCCACCTCCAGCACGTTCGCTCCCACCTGCTCGCAGAGGTTGGCCACCTCGTTGATGAATGCAATTTTCGTCGCAAGAAACGAATTGGTCACGTATTTGATCATCTCCGCCGTCTCCGGCGTCGTGACGATCATGGGCTTGTTGGAGTGTACAAACACCTGGTACAGCTCCCGCAGCAGCCGCTCTGCGCGGGCGGAACCGACGCCGAGCACAATGCGGTCCGGGTTCAAAAAGTCGGACACCGACTTGCCCTCGCGCAAAAACTCCGGGTTGGACGCCACGTCGAACGGGTGCGACACGCCGCGCGCCGCCATGCGCTCCCGGATGATCCGCCCAACCTCGCGCGAAGTGCCGACCGGCACGGTGGACTTGTCCACGACGAGCCGGTACCCGTCGATCCAGTCGCCGATGGCGGCGGCCGTCTCAAACACATAGCGCAGATCGGCGTTCCCTTCGGCGTCCTCCGGCGTGCCCACCGTGATGAAGATGAGCTCGCCAAAGGCGACGCCCTCCCGCATGTCGCCGGTAAAATGGATCCGCTCCTCCGCCATGTTACGGCGAAGCAGCTCGTTCACGCCGGGTTCATAGATCGGGCACTCGCCGCGCCGCAGCGCGGCCAGCTTGTCCGCATTGTTTTCCACGCACAGGACGTCGTTGCCAAAGTCCGCAAAGCAGACGCCCGCAATCAAACCGACGTAGCCCGTTCCCACGACCGTGATCTTCATGGTGCTCGGCCTCCTCCCGCCATGCGCCCCCGGTATGGGCAGCCGCATGAGACGCATAGCGGCCGTTTCCGGCCGCGGTATGTCCCATTATATCGGCTGGTTTTGCGTCTTGTCAAGCCGGGCGGCGGGCGCTTGGCCGCGCGTCCGCTCCAGGCACGCCGTGAGCCGGTCCAGCACCGCGCCCGCGCCGGTGAGAAACAGGTACAGCAGCCCCATGGCCGCAAGGGCGACCGCCGTCACGACGGCCACCCCGAGCCAGAGCGCCAGCCGGCCGAGCGCCCCCGCGGCGCGCGCGATCATCCCGCCGTCCTCTTCGCGTCGCTGACGATGGCCACATAGGCGCGGGACGTCGCCCGGTAGACCGCCATGTAAAACAGCGCAAACACCAGGTAACAGCACGCCGTGATCACGATGAGCAGCGACACGTCCGCGAGGCCGAACAGCAGGAGCATCTTCTGGATCATCGGGAACGCGAACGAAAGGTGCACGCCCGCGGTGACCAGCGGCAGGAAGAACACGGTAAGCAGCTGCGAGTTGACGCTCCTGCGGATCTCGCGCCGGGTCATGCCCACCTGCTGCAAGATGCCGAACCGCGCCTGGTCCTCATAGCCCTCCGACACCTGCTTGTAGTAGATGATCAGCACTGCGGCGGCGAGGAACACGATGCCGAGCAGCACCCCGAGATACAGCAGCCCGCCGTACAGGCCGAGGAAATTGGCCCGCTGCACCGCCCGGCTCTCAAGGCCCACGTAAAAATTGCCCTCCTGCTGCGCGGCCTGCTTCACCGTTTCGAGCGCCTCCACAAGCGCCGCGTCCACCTCGCGCTGCGCCTCGTCCCCGCACGGCAGGTCAAAGGCATAGTACCAGTGCAGCGCCACCTGCAGGTCCGCGGCGCCGTCCTCCAGCTGCCGCACCGCGCGGGCAAAGTCCGGCACGACGACGTACAGCGACGGGACGATCTGCATCGCGTCGATCGCATTGCTCACAAACGGCTCCACCCGCTCCCTGACCGCGAGCGGCGCCCCGTCCCCGATTTGCAGGGTATCCGCCGGATACGCCATGCCCTTGGTGGCGCACAGCAGCACTTCGCCGCCGGAGAGCGACACTTCCCGCCCGGCCAGGCGGTTATAGTCGTCGAGCGGCACGAGGAACACCTGCCACATGTCCGCGATGGCGTCCGTGCTGCCGTCCGTCACGAGCCGCCCGTCGCGCAGCGGCGCGCCGAACGCCGCCACGCGGTAGTCCAGCTCGTTCTCCGCCGCCAGGCCGCGCGCCCCGGCCGTGTCCGCCGCCGCGCCGCGCACGGCCTGCGTCCAGCCGGACTGCAGCTCCTCTACGGTGTCCACGATGACGTCGAGGTTGAACTGCCGCGCGTAGCGGGTGCGCAGGCTGCCCTCCGCCCCAAAGTACAGGCACACGGTCGACGACACCATGACGAGCACCATCGTGCACAGGATGCAGATCGACGCGAGCCCCGCCCCGTTGCGCTTCATGCGGTAGGCCATGGAGGAGACGGACACGAAGTGGTTGGTCTTGTAATAATAGCGCCGGTTCTTCTGCAGCAGCCGGCAGAGCGTCACGGAGCCGGAGATGAACAGCAGGTACGTGGCGGCCACCACCATGACCACCGCAAAGAAGAACACCACGAGCGCGGCCACGGGGTCCCGGATGGACACCGCAAGGTAATACGCCGTGCCCAGCAGCGCCACGCCGAGCAGCGCCGGCAACCAGTTGGCCTTTGGCGGCTTTTCGCCCGCGCGTTCACTGTGCAGCAGCTCCACCGGGTTTGCCACGCGGATGCGGCGCAGCGCGTTGCCATAGATCAGCGCGTGGATGAAGGCAAACAGCAGCGCCGTCCGCACGGCACTTTCGAGCCCCACCTCGAACAGGGCCGTGGGCGTCCCCTCCATCAGCTTTACCAGCATGAGCTCGGCCAGCTTGGAAAACACGATGCCGAGCGCCAGCCCGGCGCACAGCGTGACCGCGGCGATGGCCCCCGTCTCCAGCAGCAGCACGAGCGCCAGGTGCCGCTTGCCGAGCCCCAGGATGTTGTACAGGCCGAATTCCTTCGTCCGCCTTCGGATCAGGAACGAATTGGTATAGAACAGGAAGATGACCGAGAATACCGCCAGCACGCCGAACCCCAGCCCCAGGATCGACTGCATCGTGTCGCCGCCGCGCATCTCGGCAATGGCCGGGTTGGCGCCGAGGAACGACATGATATAGCACATCATGACCATGCCCGTGCACGTCAGCAGATACGGCACGTACAGCTTCCGGTTGTTGCGGACGCCGGTCCACGCCAGCGTCCGGTAGACGCCCCGCTTCATCTGCCCTCACCGCCCGTCGCCAGCATGGTCAGCGTGTCGGAGATCTTCTGGTACAGCTCCGTTTCGGTGCTCTGCCCGCGGTACAGCTGGTGGTACACCTCCCCGTCCTTGATGAACAGCACGCGCCCGGCGTGGCTCGCCGCCCGCACGGAGTGCGTCACCATGAGGATCGTCTGCCCGCCCCGGTGGATCCGGCCGAACAGGCGCAGCAGCTCGTCCGTCGCGCGGGAGTCCAGCGCGCCGGTCGGCTCGTCCGCCAGCAGCAGCCGCGGGCCGGGGATCAGCGCGCGCGCGATGGCCGCCCGCTGTTTCTGCCCGCCGGAGACCTCGTACGGATACTTTTTCAGGATGTCCGCAATCCCGAGCTCCCGGGAAAGCGGCGCAATGCGCTGGCGCATCTCCTGCGGCGTCTTGCCCGCGAGCACCAGCGGCAAATAGATGTTGTCCTCGATGGAAAACGTGTCCAGCAGGTTGAACTCCTGGAACACAAACCCGAGGTGGTCGCGCCGGAAGGCCGCCACGTCCGCCTCGGGGATGGTGGCCAGGTCGCGCCCGTCCAGCCGCACGCTGCCCGCCGTGGGCCGGTCCAGCGCGGCCAGGATGTTCAGCAGCGTGGTCTTGCCGGAGCCGGACTCGCCCATGATGGCGACATACTCGCCCTCCTCCACCTGAAAACTCACGTTCGTCAGCGCGCGCACCTGGGCGCCGCCCAGCCGCGTAACATAGGTCTTCTGTACCGCGTCGACTTCCAAAATACTCATATTGGCGTCTGCTCCTTCGCTTTGGTGCAGCCAGTGTACCAAAAAGAGGGGATGCGCCGCCATCGATCCGGCTTACATTCCCCTCCGGCCGCCTTACAGTTTTGTAAGGCGTCATTCCACGGGCAGCTCGTCGTGCGCCAGCCGGATGCGCACCACCGTGCCGCCGCCCGGCGACGAGCGGAGGTCGATCGCGTGGCCCAGCCCGTCGCAGATGCGCCGGCACAGGTACAGCCCAAGGCCGCTCGCCTTTTTGTCGCTGCGTCCATTGTACCCGGTATAGCTCTTTTCAAACACGCGCGGCAGGTCCTCCGGCGCGATGCCGATGCCCGTGTCCCGGATGCACAGCGTCATCGGCGGCTCCAGGGCGATCGCGACCGTGCCCCCGTCCTCGGTGTACTTGACGGCGTTGGAGAGCACCTGCTCCACGACGAACGCGAGCCACTTTTCATCGGTGAGCACCCGTCCGGGCAACGGCTCATAGCACAGGCGCAACTTTTTGCGGATGAACTGCCCCGCAAACTTTTTGACCGCTTCCCGCACGATCGGGTCGAGCGCCTGCTCGCGGAACACATAGTCGTGCGTGTCGGAACCCAGCCGGAGGAAGGCCATGACCATCTCCACATACCGCTCGACGCGCTGCAGCTCCTCCGTCAGCTGGCGTCCCGTCGCGGTGTCCTCGTTGCGCAGGATCAGCCGCATGGCGGCGATGGGCGTCTTGATCTGGTGCGCCCAGATGGTATAGTAGTCCACCATATCGCGATAGCGCCGGCCCATGTCCGCCTTGAGCTGCGCCTGCTCCCGCCGCAGCGCGGCGATGACCGCCTGATAGTCCTCCGCCTCCTGCGTGCCGTCCTGCGGGAACCCCTCCATCAGCGCGGCCGGCTGCCGGCGCAGCACCTCGAGGCGGCGATGCCGCTCCCGCGCGCGGCGCACGTCCGCCGCCAGGACCGGCGCGCCCAGCACCAGGCAAAGGCCGGCCGGGTACAGCACGGCAAAGAGCGGCACGTCATAGAGCAGGAACGTGCCGGAAAAAATGGCGGCGCACAGCAGCGCAAACAGCAGGCCGCGCCTGCGCTGCTTCAGATACCGGCAAAAAAAGCGCATGTCCGCCTCCTTTCAGGGGATCAGGTACCCCACGCCGATTTTGGTGGCGATAAAATCGGTCAGCCCCGCCGCCTCCAGCTTCCTGCGCAGGCGGTTGACGTTGACCGTCAGCGTGTTGTCGTCCACAAAGCTGTCCGTCTCCCAGAGCCGCTCCATCAGCCGCTCGCGGCTGACCACCTTGCCGCAGTTCTCCATGAGCACGAGCAGGATGCGGTACTCGTTCCGGGTCAGCGCCACGGTTCGCCCCGCATAGGCGAGCGCCTGCGCCCCCGTGTCGAGCCGTGCCCCGCGGTACTCCAGCGCCGGCGGCGCGGCCGCAAAGTCGTATGCGCGGCGCAGCAGCGCCTGCAACTTGGCCATCAGCACGGCCTGATCGAACGGCTTTGCAATGAAGTCGTCCGCGCCCAGGTTCATCGCCATGACGATGTTCATGTTGTCCGACGCCGAGGAGAGAAACAGGATCGGCACGCGGGAGCGCCTGCGGATCTCGCTGCACCAGTGATAGCCGTTGAAAAACGGCAGCGCGATGTCGAGCACCACGAGGTGCGGGTCATACGCCGTAAACTCGGCCAGCACGTCCCGGAAGTTGCGCACGCGCCGCGGCGCAAGCGCCCACTGCTCCATCAGTTCCTCCATCGCCCCCGCGATCACGGGGTCGTCCTCCACGATCAAAACCCGGTACATCCGCTTCCTCCCGTCCGCGCGCCCTGCTGCCCGCCGCCCCGCCGTGGGCGTGCGCAACCTGGCGCGTCGATGGCGTTCTTTTCCCCTGTGTGCGCCCCGCCCGCCGCGGGGGATGCGCGCTTTCCGCCGCCCCGCCGCAGGGGCGCTCACACCCACAGTGTACCACACCCGCGCCCCGCGCAACAGGGGGCAATCGCGCGCCCCGCCGTGCGGCGGCGCCGGCGGCGACCTCCCCGGCCCTGCACCCCCGCCTTGCAAAAAAGCGCCCCCGGCAGCTGCCGGGGGGCGCTTTTTGGAAGTTCTCCACGCCGGGAGAAGTCAACCCGGCGCAGCTTTCGTTTAACAGAGGTCGGCCTGCAGGCCGGGGATGCGTACCGACGCCTTGGTCAGCAGCTCGCGGCCGACGCGATTGGCATAGTCGCGCTTGGCCGCCTCGTCCACCAGCGTCAGCCGGCCCTGCCGTACCGTGACCGTGCCGTTGACCATGACCAGATCGACCATGCGCGCATCGCCGCTGATGACGATGCAGTCGACCGGATCGTTGCAACCGCCCGCATACTGGAGCTGGTTCCAATCCAGCATGGCGATGTCCGCCGCCATGCCCGGCGCCAGCTGGCCGATGTCGTCCCGGCCCAGCGCCCGCGCACCGCCGGCCGTGGCCATATACAGGATGTCTTCCGCGCCGCAGGAATTGTCGCCCCAGCTCAGGCGGTTCAGCAGATACGCCACGCGGATCTCCTCCATCATGTTGGAAGAGTTGCTGCTCGCCGCGCCGTCCACGCCCAGGCCGATCCGCCTGACGCCCGCCCGCAGCAGGTCGGGGATGCGGCATGCGCCGGAGCTCAGGTACATGTTGGAAATGGGGCAGCTGGCGACGCCCGTTCCCGTTTCGGCCAGCAGCTGCACGTCGCGGTCGTCCAGATGGATGCAGTGCGCATAATAGAAGCGGTTGCCCAGCAGCCCCTGGCGACGGAACCATTCCGCCGGACGGCAGCCAAAGGTTTCGATGGTATACTCCGTCTCATACCGGCTTTCGGCAAGGTGCCCGTGCACCATCACGTCCAGCCGCTCCGCCAGGTCCACCGTGGCGCGGAGGATCTCCTCCGTTTCATACTGCGCAATGCTCGGCCCGATGCCGACGCGGCACATGGAAAAGCGCGAGCGGTCGTGATACAGCCGGATCAGCCGCTCCGCGTCGGCCATGACGCCCTCCGTGGTGTCCACCACCTCCGGCGGCACGATGTCGCTCGTCACGGAATGGTAGGCGCGCACGGGGTGAAACCGGATGCCGATCTCGCGGGCCGCCTCGATCTCCGCGTCCATCAGCTTGGGCACGCCGACCGGGTGCGGATACCAGAGGTCGTTGGACGTGGTGCAGCCCGTCTTCATGCAATCGCCCAGGCTGACATAGATGCCGGCGCGCGCCACTTCCGGGCTGAGATCCTTGTAGACCTCATACATGACCTTGAGCCACGGCTCGAGCGCCATGCCCTGCGTCGCCTTGATGTTGCGGATCAGGGATTGCCAGGTGTGGTGATGCGCGTTGACAAACCCCGGCAGCAACAGCTTCCCGCGCGCGTCGATCGTCTCGTCGATGGTCAGCCGGCCGCGGTATTGCTCTGCCAGGCCCTTGCCAATCGCCAGGATCTCGTTCCCGCTGACGAGCAGGTCCGCATTGCGCAGCCGCGCGCGGGCATCGTCCATCGTGATGATCCAGTCGGCGTTTTGAAACAGTGTCGTTTTCATGGACTTCTTTCCTTTCATATGCGGATGGATCCGTCGCACCCGGGCGGTTTTTGGCCGTCCGGGTGCGGTTTGCGGTCAGGCTTCTTCGTCAGCCGCTTCGTCCTTCTTCTCACGCAGGATCAGGCTCAGCACGATCGCGGTGATCGCCGTGCCGGGCACGCCGCTCAGCATCGTGGACGCCCAGAACGGGAACGCCGCCAGCGCGCCGGACACCATGCTGAATCCCACGCCAATCGCCAGCGACACGCCCACGATCGTCGTCGTCCGCGTCGTCAGCTTGCTGCTGCGGATCACGTTCATGCCGGACAGCAGGATCGTGCCAAACGCCGACAGGGCAACGCCGCCCAGCACCGGCGAGGGGATGGCCGCAAACACGGCGCAGAGCTTCGGGCAGAGGCTGCACAGCACCACGACGCCGCCCGTAATCGCGATCACGAACCGGCTCGACACGCCGCTCAGGCCGCACAAGCCGATGTTGGCGCTGCCGGAGATCGTCGGCACCATGTTGAACAGCGACGAGAGGATGCTCGTCACGCCCTGCGCCAGGATACCGCCGCGGGACTCCTTGTCGGAGGGCAGCCGGTTCTGCGTCAGCATGGCGGCGGACGCCTGGTCGCCCATCAGCTCGACCAGCGCGATGAACGACAGCACCGAAATCGTGATGATCGGCCCCAGTTCAAACCGGATGCCAAAGTGCAGCGGCTGCGGCACGCGCACCCAGCTCTCCGAAGCGATGGACGACAGGTCCAGCTTGCCAAACATCGCCGCCACGGCCGACATGACCAGGATTGCGATGAGCGGGGACGCCTTGGACAGGAAGTTCTTCCGCCCATAATGATTGAGCACCAGCATGATGAGGATCGTGCCGAACGCCAGCATCAGGTTGATCGGGTCGCCATAGTCCGCCGCGCCAGAACCGCCGGCGCAATAGTCGATGCCCACGCTGAACAGGCTCAGGCCGAGCGCCATGACGACCGCGCCGGTGATATACGGCTTAAACAGGTTGGAAAGCTGCTTGTGGAACGCCGCCCAAAGCACCACCGTCACCACGCTGCCCACCAGGCAGGCGCCCGTAAACGCGTCCAGGCCGTACTGCATGCCCAGCGCAATGCCGGGAGCGACGAACACAAAGCTGTTCTCCAGGCAGATGGGCAGCCGCGCCCCGATCGGCCCCACGCCCAGCGACTGGACGACGGTGGCAATACCGGTGACGAGCAGGCAGCCAGCGACCAGGATCGTGATCTCCGCCGTGCTGAGCCCGACGCCGCCCCCGATGAGCAGCGGCACCGGCAGGACGTTGAAAATCAGGATGAGAATGTGTTGCAGGCTGAGCGGAATCGTCTCCTTGATCGGGGGGCATTCGTTGAGCCCATAGCCAACCGGAATCTTTTTCATGTGAAAAGCCATCCTTTCCTCGTTTTGTATATCCACAGCGAGTTCCCTCGCCGGCACAACCGCTTGTATCGGAATCCCGCTCCGGGTGAGAAGGCAGTATAAAGCTGATTCTGGAAGAAACTGGCGACCGACGCAAGAGAGCTGAAATTCCGTCCTTTGTTCATGAAAATCATAGCAATATGAAATGAAAAAGTCAATATAAATTTCACGATATTTTCATTCATTTTTGACATATTGTTGAAGAATCAATCCTCTTTTTTGCACATAAAAACACGAAAAACGGCGGGATTCCCGGCGTTTTCTTCCTATTATGTCAAATATACCTTCTCTGCACTACCGGTCGAGCGCATCAAAAAGGAGCGATGCAATGAGAAATTTGCATCGCTCCCTAAAAATTTTTCAGCGTTTCATTTTTTTCTTTTTCATTTCATAAAGTTCCGGCAGCAGCGAAACGCACAGCCCGCACCCATTGCAGCGGGCGGCGTCCACCGCCATCTCGGCGCCAATCGCTTCCCGCAGGCACGCGCGGCGGCAATCTGCGAGGCGCTGCGCCGGCAGCCCCGCCGCATCTGCGCCCGGCCGCACGGCGGCGACCATCGGCACGGGGTACAGCTCCTCAAACGTAGACAGCGTCGGCAGCGCGGCGCCGACGATCTCCGCATAGTCCGACAGGCCGTGCGCCCGCATCCAGCCGTCTGCCCCCGACACGATCTGGCCGATGACGTCATACCCGCCCAGCAGGATCGCCGAGCCGATCTGGACGGTGGACGCCCCGAGCATCATGCACTCCAGCGCCGACGAAAAGCCCGTGATGCCGCCCATGGCCGAGATCTCGCAGCCCGTCAGCTGGGACAGCATGGCCACCGTCGCCTGCGTGACCGGCAACAGGTGCGTCCCGCTGTACCCGCCAAACGTCGGCACGCGCGATGCGCGGCGCTCCAGATCCACGCCCCAGAGCGCCTGGAACGTTTCGCTCGTACAGATCGCCCTGGCTCCCGCCCGCTCCACCGCCCGCACGAACGCGCGCGTACAGGCCAGGTGGCCGGGCAGCCGCACCGAAACGGGAATGTCCACCGCGTCGCAGACGCGGCGCAGCATTTCGTATATCTCTTCGGGGTTGGTCCGCACGTTCTCCAGCTTGGCGCCGATGGGCGTAAACGGGCAAAGCTCCAGCCCGTCCGCCCCCCACCGCTCCATGTGCGTGGCGATGTGGGACAGTTCCGACGGCGTGCTGCCGCGGATGTTGCAGATCACAAAGCTGTCCCGCCTGTCTATTTGGGCGAGCTCCTCCTCCCAGGCTTCCAGCGGGATGGCGCTGTAGAGGGTCGTGTTGAGCATCTCGCCGTCGCGCGCATAGATGCGCGGATAGATGATGCCGCTGCCCTCCAGCGTAATCGTCTCCGTCACGACCGCGCCAGCGCCCGCATCGATCGCGCGCTGGATCGCCGCGTGGTCGCACGACCAGGGCCCCGCCGCGGCGATCACGGGGTTTTTCAACGGCAGACCCATGTAAGGAACCGGCTTTGCCATGTCGCATCCTCCTATTCAAACAGTTCGTAGATCGTCTTGCGGTTGCCGCAGGACCGGCGGATCCGCAGCCGCCCCTTTAACACGATCTCCTGCGCTTCAATGTCAAAATACTCCTGGTCCTCCAAGATATCGAACAGCCAGCGCGCAGCGGCGATGCCAAGCCGGTACGTCGGCTGTTCCACGCTGGTCAATTCCGGCTGCAACGCCGTCGAAACCGGGCCGTCGTGGAACCCGATGACGTGCAGCTGCCGCGGCACCGCCACCCGCCGCTCCGCCGCCGCCTTCAACACGCCGGCGGCCATGACGTCATATTGCGCCACCACCAGCGCCGGCGCCCCGTCCTCCAGCATATCGCGCGCCGCCAGATAGCCGCCCTGCACACACGGCTCGCACGCGACCCGCGCCAGCGCTTCCTCCGGCCGCCCTGCCGCAAGCCAGGCCTGGCGAAACCCCTCCCACAGGCTCTGTTTGACATCCGAATCCTGCTCGTCGAGCAGCAGCAGCGCCGATGCGTTTCCCGTATCCACCGCATACTGCGCCAGCTTCTGCGCGCTCTCCAGATAGTTGATGTAACACATGGTTTCATCGTCCGATGCGCGGCGTCCTCCTATATAAACGGTAGGAACGCCGGCCTCGCGCAGTTTGGCCCCCGCCGTCTCCGCGCCGCTGTCGGCCGCCAGGATGACGCCGTCCACCTGCTGCGCGACCAGCGCGCGCACGTTCCGCGCCACATCCGCCTCGTCATATCCGGTCACGCACAGCTGCACCCCGCAGTTCTTCATCCCGGCAATGGCGCGCACGCCCGCGAGGACATTGGGATATTCCATGAGCGAGGGCAGGATCAGCGCGATGGCGTGTTTCTTGCGTTGGCGTTTGGCCCTGGGCTCCGCGTTCGGCACATAGCTCGTCCGCTTGAGCACGGCCAGCACCCGCTCCCGCGTCTTTTCCGCAACGATTTCCGGATGGTTGATCACGCGGGATACCGTCGCAACGGATACGCCCGCCGCCTCGGCCACTTCGTGAATATTCATGCGCACCTCTCAGGAAAGCGGGCGTCCTTGCCGGCGCCCCAGAATTGTAACAAAACGAGCGGAACAAGCTGACGTTTCATTTCACATGCCAAGCATACCGCATTGTGCCAAAAATAGCAAGCCTGACCGTTCCCCCGCTCACGCGGAGGCGCGGCCAGGCAGGCCGGAGCCGCCGTCCCGGCGCCAACCGTCCCGGGCTGATCAACGCGCCCGCTTCACCGGCCGCCGCCCGCTTGCCCTTCGATTTCCATCGTCTCCATCTGCGCCCTGGTCACGCCGTTGCGCTCGCCGTACTTCGTCCAGTACGCCGTGGACGCACGGAGGAACAGCCGCGGAGAAAGCGGCATGGTGACCTGCCATGTGCCGTATGCCCCGCGCATGAGGGAGGTCGCAAACCGCCGGATCTTTCGCGCGACGAGCAGGCGAAACGGCGTGTCCCAGATGGCTTCTCCGCTGCCGATCTTCAGCACGGAGCCGAATCGATACCCGTTTTGCCGGCAAAACAGGCGGACCATCTCCACCGCCACGTCGTTCTGCCGGCACTCCAGAAAGCCGCAGTTAATGAGCACGGACACCGTCGGCCTGTGCTTGGGGGGATGCCGTTCCAGCGCTTTCAAAAAGTTTAACAGCGTGACGGGAATGCCGTCCGCATACAGGGGAAAGACGAGCACCACGTCCGAGACCTCCCCCAGTTTGCCGCAAAGCGCCTGATGGTTGGTTTTCGATATGGGAAAATACGCCGTCTCACAACCGCAGCGCTCTTCCAGCATCGCCGCATAGCGTTTGGAATTGGACCTTGCCGCCCGCGGGCTTCCATTTAGAATGAGGATGCCGCCCATTTTCCCACCTCGTACGCGACAGTTTGTTCCAGTTCCGATTCGGTTGTAAACACGACCCTGTAGCTTTCAAAATTCATATTGCGCGCGTTTCTGGCGACCAGTTTTTGAAACACGTCCCTTTCTTCCGCGCCCGCATCGCCATACCCGATAATGGTCGCCTTTTTAGGCGCCACCGCGCGCTGCACATGGTGTGTCTCTCCGTCCACCAGGCGGATGAACGCCTGCTGCACGGGAATGGCGCGCTCGAGCATCGTCTTCATGATCGTGTCATATCCGCCATATCGGATCCTGCTGACATAGAGCAGCGTATCGCTCTTTGCAATTACGGGATACACCGACACCGCATCGTCCCGGATGACGCATTTTCCGGGCGTCCTTGTCCAGCAGCCGTAACAGCCGGTGCAGTTTGCAATCTTCAGCGCCGACAGGTCGATGTAGGTCACGTCGGCGCGCCCCAGGCGGTCGCAATCGATCGGTAAGGGCCTGTCGCTCAAGATCAGTTTCATGCCGTCCCTCTCCACAGATATCTGTCGTTAGTGTCCGCCCCGCCCTCCGGTTCTATGCGCGCCGGGACGGCCGCCGCCCGTGCCACAGGCTTCCGCCGTTTGAGCTCCAATGACAGGAAAGATGTCTTTTATCATTTTTTTGCAATGCAGCGGTATCTTTTATGTAAAACTCGACATATCCACATTTGGGGCAGACCGCACAACAAAGTTCCCCCAATTTCTTCCCATATAAGCTGTCTTTTGCAATCGCTATCGGCCAGCCGGATGCAACTCCGGGGCAACCATTTTCCACCATTTCGATGCCACAACGCAAACATTTTCGCATGCCAAATTCCTCCTTCTTTATTTAAAGATAAATCCCGTACATGGTTGGGAACATAAAAAAAGTTGACAGATTCTATTCAAAATCTGTCAACTGATCATGGAGTGTAAGACCAATTGAGATATTTGCGGAAATCCATGATTTTCAAGGCTTTGCGGGTTTTCACCCATTATTTTTTTGCCGTTTTCGCTGCGATGGCTGCGGATTTTCCACCCGAGGGTCAATTTTAGTGTTCGACCAAAAAAGATGTCCGCTTTATCCATGCCGAAAGATTGACTGAGAGAAGCGCCTGCTTCATCGGGCACATCATCCAAGGAGTTCGTCCAGCAGGTAGTTGTATTCCGGCAGCTGATCCGTGTACTCTTTCATCCATTCCCGCATAGCTCGCTTTTCCAGATTGGTTGCTTCCGTGTAATCCTCGCTGTGCCCTTCCTGCTCCATAAAGTCGTATGCGAGATTCTGATAGATCTCTTTCACCAATGTTTCGGGATCTTCCAATCGTGTTACATTGGAGTCATCAATGGAATCCGCCGCAGGCAGGCCAAGCAGAACATACCCGAACTTTTTCGAATAGACCACATCGAGCAATTCAGAGACTTCAATGTAGTTCTGGAATACCCCAAGGACCCTCTCAAGCTCACTTTTCTTTTCCTCTAATGAACTCATGGCAACATCTCCTTCCTGCCGGAATGAGCAACTTTCCCGGTCTGGTGTATGTGGTTCCTTTATTATACCGCATTTTCTTTGGCCGTGGAAGAGAGGTGGGACGGGAACTTTTCCCAATCACATGGTCTGTTCCATCGTTGCCACCCGGAAATAACCATGAGAATATGCGGGGGCCAGATCAATTTCGCCATCTGGGCAATAGACCCGAACTCCTGCTGCGGTCAACTTTTCTCCAATCGCCGCCAAACCTTCGGCGTCACGAGCCAGACGGTCGCCGTTCATCACCAGCACCCGGTCATAGACTCCATGTCGTGCATCACGGATCAGCGTTCGAATGCTCTGTCGGTTTGCGTCCAAGCCGCTCTCATATTGGAGCATCTCTGCGGAAATCGAAAAGCCAAGCTGGCCGGCGAGGCTTCGGAGTGCGGTGAGCTGCTGGTTTATGGCGAGACAGTTGCTTTCCGTAGACGCTCCATCTACCCGGCAGTATAGGCAGCACTTAGACATCTGATTTGACCTCCTTGAACGAATTTGGGGAGACGCTAACATTCAGCCCTGACATTCATCCCGGATGAAATCATACAGGGATTCCGGTTCCTTCAGGCACCACTTAGTTTTTTCATCATCGGTCCAGACTTCATAGTCCGGGGCGGCATCGTAAAGCCACCAGCTGATATAGTCGTACTGGTCGTTGACCGCTTCCTTCAGTACATCCAGCAAGGCGGCAAGAAGCGGCGCTCCGCCCTCAAATACGAAATGTCCGTCTCCCATCAGGGTGAGTACCTTACTGAACTGTTCGTCTCGATTCTTTTGCGCTTGGATTTTTCGCAGGGCTTCACAGAAGGTTTCTTTGGACAGCATTAAATCCCCCTCCCAGATTCTCCCCCTCCGCTTCCTGTTCGGCTTTCCATTTCAGAAGCAAGGAGATGGCCATCTCCTGAGTAGCGGGATCGACGCAGAACTCGAAGAACTTCACAGCCAACATTTCTGGCGTCAGCCCCATCGGGGCGATTACCGCTTTCAGTTGCTCCAGAAGTTCCGCATCTACTTGGATTTCCATGAGCTCATATCGCTTTTCATCCATGGTGCGTTTCCTCGCCTTCCGGAGATTCCTTCCGCAACTCGTCCAGCCGCTGCCGGAACAGCTCCTGGAGCTCCTTCCAGACCTGCGGCTGCTTGAGGGGCGCTATCGGCTGGTTCAGTTCCCGCTCCAGATCGGCGACAGCCACCGACAGCGTCTTTTCATCGAACAACTGGTAGTGGCGACGAAGATACTGGACGACCGCCGCACTCTCCTCATCTTCGCTGCGCATGGCATAGCGGAGGGCGCTGTTGATGACACAGAAAAAGTCATCCACATAGTCAAGGTTGAACCAGGAGGCTGGGCAGAGAACCAGGTCATCTTTGCCTTCCTCGGTGATCACCAGCCCAATGTCCTCGCGGCTTATCCTTTCCAGCACGGTGTCCAGGTCATCTGCCAGTACTTGGCGTGAGATGCGTTCCATGCTTTCCAGAGGTTGTAAAATCGGCATCCTTTCCTTCCTCCTATCGTCTTCTTTGATTTTGCCAGATGTGAGCACCCGACTCAAGCTGTGCCACAATCGAGGATATGGCTCCTGTTCTCCATATCGGTTTAAATGTGCGCGGATCTCTGCCACAGCGGTGGAACGGGTAGCTTCGTCCAGACGGCTCAGGTTCCGGCAGGTGAATTCTGCAGCTATGCCGGGCATATAGGTGTGCCGCCCCAGACTGTACTGGATCGCTGCCAGAACGATATGCCGCAGCCCTCCATTCAAAATGGGAGCGAGGATTCTCACGGAGAACAGCAGCCCGGTGCTTCCTTTTTGGGACTGGAGAGAGAGGCTGTTTCGCTCGGCTCGTTCCATCATGTGCGTCCAGTCCTGCTGTGCGATGAAACCGGCTACAGGAGCCACCTCATAAAAGCCTCTTTTATGTCTCACGGCTGCACCTCAAGCCCGGATTTTGACTGACCTTTATACAGAAAATTGTTGGCCTCCATCTCCTCAAAGGTGACCGGCTCGAAGTGATTGACATCCACTCCGGCATTCAGCATTCTCTCGTTTGCCTGGATGAGCGGCCAGTAATCCGCGTCGGTATTGCCGTGGATGTGGCCAAAGACCATGTAGCAGCGCATGATGTGAGGCCAAGACATCATGGGGTAGTGACAGAGTGTGTACTGCCGCTTCCCGTCTGCGACATACAATAGGTTATTGACACTTTCAAAGAACTGTTCCGTCTGACAACTCCTGATCCATCCCCTGTCATGATTCCCAAGGATGAGATGTTTCTTCCCCTGCAGCCGCCGCAGGTATTCCTCCGGCGGCTTTTGGCTGCGGTAGATCAGGTCGCCGAGGATATAGACAGTATCCTTCCCTGTGACCTTATGGTTCCAGTTTTCGATGAGAGTTTCGTCCATCTCCTCGATACTGGAAAAGGGCCGATTGCAAAGGCGGATGCAGTTTTCGTGACCGAGATGTAGGTCAGAGGTAAAGAAGATCATGGGGTTTCACCCTCCTTCTTCATCCTGGGAACTGGGATTGGCTGCCATCGGCAGTATTTTGCAAGTTCATCCTGACGCTCCCGAGGCAGGTTCATAAAATCGACAATGCTCTCTCCCGGAAACCTGGCGTGGCAGTAGGCGGGAAAGACTCCCTCCGGCACGATGCCGATGGACTCCGCTCCGGTCAGGCGGGCCTTCAGTTCCTCTGCGTTTCGGATACATGCGGGAACGCCTGCCCGATGAAGCGCCAGAAAGAAGCGGACCGCCTCAATCGTCCGGGTCTCCGCAAGACCGGCCACCACCAGATAGTAGCCATGTGCATCCCGGTGTACGATGCAGTCAATGTGGGTGCTGTTGCCGCCCCGGCATACCTCCCAGGGGTGGCCGGTGCGGGGACGCTCTTTCAGCCACCGGGCAAAGGCTTCGGGGGAATCTCCGTCCAGCTTGGACAGTCCCTCGTCCCGCCCATCGGCGTGGAGAGCGTACTGCTCTTTTTCCGATTTCTCCGTTCCGGTGTAACCCATAGCCCGATAGCCCAGAGCACAGAAGTGATAGAATTCGTTTGCGGTCACGGATGGGAGCCGCTTGTTATTTCCCAAAGGATACCCCGCCGCCGAGGTGAGAAACTCCTCCACCTCCTGCTGGGAGAAGTCCTGGAAGAACTCCTCCTTCCACTGTGGGAATACCCTCCACAGATCCCGGCGCAGGATGGTTCCGGTTCGATGCCAGATGGGCAGCTCCCGTTCCACCAGTTCCTGATAAGAACCGGTTTCCACCATCTGAACGGCGTCCCGTACCGCCTCCTCCAGCCAAGCGGTGAATTTGGAGATATCGTTGGGGAAGGAACGTTCTCTGCGGCCATCCACTTCCAGCACATGCCGATGCCCCAAGAATATTGCCCGATACCCGATCTCTTGATCCTCGCCGGCGGCAAAGTGGAACCACGCTGCCTCCTCCGGGAACTCGGAATGCCACCAGGTTTCAAACTCCTCAAAGCTCTCCACCTGGCCGTCCGCCCGCAGCTCCTCAAAGCTACCGAAGTCTTCGATGGTACCTCGCTCCGCACGGAGCCATAGTTCCCAGCTTGTGTTCTCCGGGCCTGGCTCCAGCCGGTGGAGAAGGCGGAAGATCCGGTCGATGGCCGCATAGGATGTCTCGTCATAGGTGAAGGAGCAGTTGATGTTTCGGTATTCCACCCGACCCAGCCAGTTGATGTAGTGCTTGATCTCCGGTGCTTTCATGTTTTCACCTCCTCAGTATCCGTGTCCCCATCCTCCGTTTCCTCAAACTGGAGCCGGAAGAGGGCAGTGTGCTCTCCCACAAGAGCGGGGTATTTGTAATAGACATGGCGGCAGAGGGTTTTGTACAGTTCAAGGAGCCTCGGATCATCTCCGAAGTCCACAAGCCCGTCCATGATTCGCTCGATCTCCCGCTCCTCGGTGATCCTGCCGTTCAACACCTGTTCTACCAAACGGCTGTATTGCTGATACGCGGCGTCCATTAGGCGGGAAATCTCCTGGATGATCTCACGGATTGCGGCAAAGCACGCCTCCCGCTCCTTGGCCTCCGGTCTTTCTTCCTCCGTCATAATGCGCCCCCTCCCGTCAAGAGCTGCGGCGCAGCCTCCACGCTGTGGAAGAGGAAGTGCATCCGGTCGATATGCTTGTCAATATGCCAGTGCCCACAGAACCAGTGGTCGTATTTGAGTTTCCGCTCGATCTCTTCCAGCCATTTCTCGGTAGAGTCGTCCACGGTACTCTGGTCGATCATCGGAAGAAAGGCCTCGCGAGGCTCATACGGATAGGGACAGGTGTGGGAGAGGACGGTATCTACCTGCCACCCGCAGGCGTCCAGCGTCTGGATAACCTTGTCCTTGATCTCCTGGGAGGGCTGCTCATCCGGCCACCAGCCGTAACCTCTGGCCAGCCGGTAGAATTTGTCCACGCTGTAAGCTCCGCCGATGACCAAGTGTCGGAGCCCTTCCAGATCAAAGATCTCACCATCCATAGCAAACAGCAGGCGGGGAAAGGCTTCCTCTACCCAGACTGTCCCGCCGTTCCACTGCTTCGTCCGATAGGAAGGGATGCTGGTCGGCCGGATCTCATGGTTGCCGTGGATGCAGAGCATCGTCGGCTTTACGGCGGTAAGAACTTTCTTCATCTCTGTGTCTCGCCGGTTTCGGTAGTAGTTCGCTCCTACATCCCCAAGCAGAACCAGAGTATCCTGCTCTGTCAGCTTCTTGCTGTCGCAAAACTGTATGACCTCATAGGGGTCTCCGTGGATATCACCCGTGTAATAGATCATTGGTCATTCCACCTTTCTTTTCTCATTATACCAACTCGGAAGGCCCATATCCGGGACTTTCCAAAAACATATCCACTGTTCCAAAAATATATCCACCTTTACTGGCATAGATCGACCGGCAGTCAATGCTCGTGACTTCCGGTTGATTGCTTTCTCAGGTTCAGACGGTAAAATCAAAGTTATCTGGTTTACCGTATCTGCCTTGATGCTCTTTCAAGGAAGCTTTCAGCGATTTTATAACATCCAGGAGAATCAGCATCTCATAGGTGCTGCAATCCGAAAGGAGTAGAGCGATTTCTTCGCTGGCGCACCGTTCAGTGCTGATGATTTGCTCCATCAAAAGCCGGTCGGGAGATACGCCCAAGGCATTGGCGATAAGCACAAAGGTGTCAAGGCTCATGCTCTTGATCCCGCTCTCTATGTAGCTGATGTAAGATGGCGTTTTATCCACCAGTTCAGAGAGCATCGCTTGCGAAAGGTGGTTGCGCTGGCGGACTTCACGGATGTGTTTTCCAATGACTTTGTAGTTCAGGCTCATAATAAGACCTCCAAAAAAATTTTGCAGTCTTATTATAGTGTTTAGATTATATCATCAACTCGGCCTTATATCAATTTCACCTCAAGTTGATATACTCTTAGAAATAGATAATCTGGAGAATATATTTGAGGGGGGAAGCCGATGACGGAACATGATTTGACCGAGAGCCAGCTGATCGGCTCCCGTATTCGAGATGCGCGGATCAATCGCCGGATGAGCCAGGCCGATCTTGCTGCGAAGGCCAATATCTCGCTGCCGCATATCAGCAATATCGAAAAAGGCAAGACGAGCATGAAGTTGGAAACCTTTATCCGAATCATCGAAGCCTTGCAAGTGTCTGCTGATTCCCTTCTTCGGCCTGATGTGCCGGAGGTAAGAAGCCTATACCAGAGCGAGTTTGACGAGCTGCTGGCCGACTGCTCTCCCAAGGAGCTGGATTCCATCCTGAAGATCGTTCGTGAGTTGAAATCCACTATGGCCAGACGGGATGACAATACCTGAAAAATTGCGAGCTGGAATTGTCGGCTCGCTTCTTTTTTTCTCATCTATCGACCAGAAGTCAAGGTGTTGACTTCTGGTCGATTTTGTTATTAGTCTGCAGATTATATAATGGCCTGGAAGAGAAATAACACAGGGGGAGCAAATATGTCAGATCTGGCCGTTCAAAATAGAGAGTCAGAGCAGGAAGTTATGCCCTCATTTGATTTCCTGCTGGAGAGGGAGACGGAACGAAACACCCTTTTAGCGGAACATCGTGCCTGGTTAAAGGAAATCAAGCGGGAACGCCCGCTTCCCAAAACACATTACCGTGTGGCGGTATACATCCGCTACTTTAACCAGACCCGCTATGAGGACTATCTCTCAGCTCATAAAAAGCAATTTCTTGATACACTGGCTCTCTGCCCAAACTGGAAGTTTGCCGGTTTCTATGTGGACGAGGGCAGCACTGCGCCCAATATGGAGAGCGCCCCGGAGTGGTCAAGGCTCCTTCAAGACTGCTACGAGGAAAAGGTCGATCTGATCATTACCCAGAAAGCAAGCAATATCTCGAAGAAGCTCTCCGAGCTCTCTTTCTGTACGCGCCTCTTGGCAGCACTCCCAAAGCCAGTGGGCGTTTACTTCGTTTCGGAGGATATTTATACGCTGGCTTCCTATTACCAGGAGGATCTACACGACCCGTACTTTTTGCCAGATCCCGGTTGGAAGATACTCCCTGATGACGAACCCCGGAGGGAAATGCTACATGATTGACAAGTCCACACGCAAACAGCTTGCGGAACGGAAAGAACGGGTCCGCCGGCGTATCAACACAAAAGTTGACCCGGAGAACTATGAATTCATTCCGGCCAAAAAGCCCATCGACTATTACGACAACGATATAAGGCAGCGGGTCGCCGTGTATGCCCGTGTTTCCACAGACAATGTCCAGCAGACTTCCTCCTATGAGCTGCAAAAGAAATACTATGAGGATTTTGTTGTGCATCATCCCAACTGGACATTGGTCAAAATCTATGCGGATGAGGGGATCAGTGGGACTTCTCTGGCTCATCGGGACGAGTTCAACAGCATGATCGCCGATTGCCGCAGCGGAAAAATCGATATGATCATCACCAAAAGCGTGTCTCGCTTTGCCCGGAATGTGGTGGACTGTATCAGCGTGGTTCGTATGCTTGCGGAGCTGCCCAGTCCCGTCGGGGTGTTCTTTGAGAGCGAATGTATCTTCTCCCTCAAAGACGATTCCCAGATGGCGCTTTCGTTTCAGGCCACCATGGCTCAGGAGGAGTCCCACATCCGCAGCCGGAGCATGGAAACCTCCTTGCGGATGCGGCTGGACGGAGGTCTGCCATTGACGCCCAAACTGCTGGGGTATTCTCACGACGCAGATGGAAACCTGGTCGTCAACCCGGATGAAGCCCCCACGGTAAAACTCATCTTCTATATGTATCTGTACGGATATTCCACCTCCGACATTGCGGTGGCGCTCACCGAGTTGGGCAGGAAGACTTATCTGGGGAATGTCAAGTGGACATCCAACTCCATTGTCCAGGTCCTTCGCAATGAGCGGCATTGCGGGGATGTACTGACCCGGAAGACCTTCACCCCTAACTATCTGAACCACAAGGCCAGAAAGAATCGGGGGGACAGACCCCAGAGCCTTTACCGGAACCACCACGAGGGTATTGTTTCCAGAGATGATTTTATTGCGGTTCAGCATCTTCTGAACAACTCCAAGTATGGCAACCGCTCCATCCTCCCGGAGCTGCGGGTGATCGACAGCGGCCTGCTCAGAGGGTTCGTGACCATCAATCCCCGCTGGGCTGGATTTAAGCCGGCGGATTATTACCAAGCGTCCGCCAGTATCCATCCGCCCGATGAGCAGCAGGCGGATGCATCCCTGCCCTCGAGCATCACATTGGTTCCGGGAGATTTTGATATGAGAGGCTTTGAAATCGCCCGCAGTGAATTCTTTGATAATTATCACCGTCCCTACGTACTGTTTCAAGATAAGAGGATCAAGTTCAGCACCACATGTGTTCGGTCTTTTGGGAAAGACAACCATGTGGAGCTGCTGGTCAACCCTGTGGAGATGAAGTTCGCCGTCCGTACAGCGGCGAAGAGCAGCCGCAACGCAGTCGTGTTTTCCAAGCTGTCAGACGGAAAGTATCAGCCCAGGGATATCGCCGGTGCGGCCTATGTAGAAACGCTTTTTCAGTTATTCGGCTGGAGTCCGGATTTAAAATACCGGATCGCCGGAGCGCTGTTTCAAACCGAAACTGAATCTGCGTATATTTTTGATGTCAATGATGCGGAAGCGTTTATTAAATCGTACCTGCTTTCCGGTTCAAAAAGCACGGAACAGGCGAAGGAGCCTGTACAGCCCCTTTCTGTCTCCGGCAAACGGGTGCGGGCAGTCCCGGAGGAGTGGATCGGCTCTTTTGGCAAGCAATATTACCTCCACCAACAGTCTTTCCCGCCCGTCTGCGATCAGAGTGAGGAAGACTGGAAAATCCGCATGGAGGGCCAGTTGTATGAAACCGGACAGAAACTCCGCGTGACAGGATTTGACGTGCTGCGTGACTATATCTGTCAGGAACTCGGTCAGCGCGGGAAGGAGGAATCCTAAATGTTTGAAGAAAGTCGGGAAAATACCGGCGGCGTAATCGCCGGAATGCTTCGTTCCCTGGAGGACGGGCATTTGGATATTGTTCCGTCTGCTGAATTAGAAAAAGCGGAACCGGCAGTTTCTCCCGCAAACAGCAGTAGTGATGAGGTTCTGGAGATGGCCGGTGACTTTAACTACGATGGCTACCAAGTGGTACGCCGTGAGTTCTTCGCCCATATTAATGAGCCGTCTGTAACGTTCAACAATTACAAATTTTATGTAAATACCGCCTGCCTGAACCGCTTCCCACAAGTTGATTATGTGCAGGTATTGGTCAATCAGGAGAGCAGGATCTTGGCGATCCGTCCCTGTCGGGCGGAAGATCGGGATGCCTGCGCCTGGTGCACCAACGGCTCCGGCAGACGCAAACCGAAACAGATCACCTGCAAGATTTTTTTCGCCAAAGTGTTTTCACTGATGGGCTGGAATCTGGACTATCGATATAAGCTCCTCGGGCGGATAATCCATGCCAGGGATGAGTGGCTCATCGCATTTGATCTCACAGCGACCGAAGTGTATCAGCGGGTGCAAAAAGACGGCCAGAAGCCCAAGTCTTCTCGAACTCCCGTGTTTCCGGAGGGCTGGAAGACGCAGTTTGGACTCCCGTTCCGGGAACATCAGAAATCTATGCAGGTAGACATTTTTGAAGGATATGCTGTATATGGGTTGCGCGATAACATCGCTCCTGCTGCATCAGAGCAGTCAGACGAGGCTGCCTCTGATACTGGTAGTAAGTCCGTTTTGGGAGGACAAGGACATGAATCATGAAAATCAATTGCAGGCTTACTTAACGCTGGACCCTGCGCGAAACCGGATTCGAATCCACCGGCAAACGATTCGTCTCTTGAAGAATCCTGCGTATGTGCAATTCCTGGTAAACCCTGAAGAACTGTATATCGCCGTTCTCGGATCGGACAAACCTATTTCAGGCGGGACCGCAAACAAGGTTCGGATGTCAAGTACATCCCAGCAGTCTATAGAATTCTATAGTACGATCCTTATCAAAAACTTTTCCGAACTGCTGGGTGGCTTTGACCTGAGATTTAATTACCAGCTGACCGGTGAGATCGATCAAGTCAACCGGGTCGCATATTTTTCCCTCAAAACCGTCAAACAGCTGGAACGCAGGAGGCTACATGACAGAGAAAGCATTTAGGCAGCTTAACATCGATCCGGAATTCAAAAACTTGATTCGTCCACTTCGCCGGGAGGAATACCGGCAGCTGGAGCTGAATCTGGTCGTGGAAGGATGCCGGGAAGATATCATCGCATGGAATGATACCATCATCGACGGTCATAATCGCTATGAAATATGCAATAAAATGCGCATTCCTTATGGAGTCAAGGAGCTGGATTTTCCAAGCAGAGATGCTGCCATCGCCTGGATCTGTGCGAACCAACTCGGACGACGCAACATCTCAGAAGAAACCAGGAAATATCTGATTGGGAAACAATATGAAGTGGAAAAGAAAGTACAGCGAAATAGGAATGGCTATAATCAGTACCGTCCGAACCCCAACATTGCTGTGGGGAGAGGCCGCCCAATAGATGAAGAGAGCGGCCGGCGAACAGCAGCCCGGCTGGGAAGGAAGTATCATGTGTCCGGCGCAACCGTACAGAAATATGCGAAATACAGTGCAGCATTAGATACCATTGAACAAAATGCTCCTGAGCTTGTTCCGCACATTCTTTCCGGGGCATATAAGATTTCTTTCGAAAATATCGTTGCTCTATCAGAAATGGAACCCGAAGAATTGAGAGCACTTAGTAAAAAAATCGGAAAAAATCCCTATGCTTTCGCTCGTTACAGTGAATCGAGACGATGCCTTTATTCCGACGCTTCTGCCAAGCCCGGCACAGCGGCGGCAGAGCAGCCGGCAATCAAGACGATGCCCGCCTATGACCCGGATGCGGAAGTTGCTGGACTTACTCTTACGATCCCCTCCTGGATGAGCTCCATCGACCGGACAAAGTCCATGGCACATTTGGAAGCAATCTCACCTGCTGCCAGACAAAACCTCTTGGCGGCGTTGACTGAATTAGAAGGAAAAATCCAGGAAATGCTCAATGCAATTGAGGGGGAATCCTAATGGAAGATTATAGTATGTTTGTTCCCAATGTTCACTTCGAACAGATTCCCATCAAGAACCTCGTATCCAATCAGGAGTACCAGAGGAATATTTCCGAACAGCATGTGCTGAATGCTGCGGCACACTTTGATCTGTATCAGATCAACCCTGTGAAGGTGAGCCGTCGAAATGGGGTCAACTATGTCTTCAATGGCCAGCACACGGTGGAGATCGTCGCCCTGGCCTCTGGCTCTCGTGAAACGCCAGTCTGGTGCATGATATACGATGATCTGAACTACGAGCACGAGGCAGATATCTTCGCCAACCAGATGAAGTTTGTCAAACCGCTCCGTCCCTATGAAGTGTTTATGGCAAATGTGGAAGCCGGGAATCAGGAGCAGCTTATGATCAAAGATCTGGTAGAGTCTTATTCTCTTTCCATTGGCCAGGTCAGAAACTATGGCGTTGTCTGTGCTGTCTCTACGCTTGAAAATATATATGAGCGGTTCGGTTACCACGTACTTGATCGAACACTCAGACTCTGCGTAGGCACATGGGAGGGCGATATGAATTCGCTGTCCGCCAATATGCTCAACGGAATCGCCAGATTGGTCTACACATTCGGCGATGCCCTGAAAGATGAGACCTTCAAGGAAAAAGTAGGGGAAATGTCGGTCAAGCTGCTTTCGAGAACAGCCAAGGAACGACGCCCCGGTTCTATGGGCTATGCTGAGGCGATGCTTCTGGCCTATAACCGCAAATGCAAATATCCGCTCAAATGGACCAAGCTCTACGAGAAGAATGTGGGGAACAATGAAGGACTGGACATTGATACGGATATGGACGAGGATGAGGGCGGGGACTCTTTTGAGGGAGCCGCCAAAGAATAAGCAAACGGACGGTTCCACCAGGAATCGTCCGTTTGTGATCTTATCATGGAAGGGAAAAGGCGGGGCGCATATACTCTATCGCTCCCCGGCTGAGACCATACTGTCCGGCCAGCCGTTCCCAGTGTCCGGATACTGTTTTGCAGACCTCCTCTGCAGCCTGTTCCGCTTCCTGCGGGGCAAGGCCGAAATAATCGGCTACTTCCAGAGCCAGTTCCAAGTCAATGGTGTTATCATACTCACTCACATTGAGGGAAAGCCGGTCCCCCGAGGGGACTGGCTTCACATCATAGAGAGGGGCCAGCCGCCAGCCGGTGGGTGTCAGAAGGAAACCATGGTTGCGCAGGTGGTCGTCAGTATTGGATACCGCCATGCTGAACACGATCCGCTTCCACAGCTCGGCCAGATCCTGCCGGGGTGATGCCCCGTTGGCCCGGATGAACGCCGCCAGATCCAGATAGCTGCTTCCGTCCGCTGCCGAGGCTCCATCGGTCTTGCCCAGCAGGGTCATGGCGGAGGCGAAGTGGATGCGACGGCTGCCGTTTCGGTCAAATCGCTTGACAAGAAAGGTGCTGCCGGTCTTGGAGAATGTCTCCAATTTGGATTCCGGAACATCCAGCCCGCAGAGCCGTGCCAGGTCATGGACGACCTTCTCCCATGCGCCGCTGTTATATTCATCATGCTTGGAAGGGAACTTGGCGATCCACAAGGCGCCATCCGTGGCCTGCACCGTCGCTTTGGGTCTTGCGCCTCCCAAGGAGGAGCCGGGGGCCAGAAGTTCACGCAGCCATTTTTCATTCAGGCCGCTCTCATCGCTCTCGAAAGCGATAGAGGCGTTTTCCAGCGTCCGAAGGTTTACCCATGGAGGCGTCGCAAACGCTTTATCGTTCGAAAGAAATTCGCCCCCTTCTTCCAAGCTGAACCGCAGCGCACCCATACGGGATTCATCGTAGACCCCCAACAGGAAGTCGCTCTCGGTGAGCTTACGGGGCTTGCGGTCCTCTTTGCGAGCGTCGATGGCCTCCTTGCGCTTCATCAGCAGACGCCCCCAGCGATCCGGACAGGAGTCGGAAAACAGGCCAAAGAGCTGCTTGTTCAGCGGCACATACTGCCGCCCGCGGTAAAGAGCCAGATCCGGGTCCAGAGAGAAGGAACTCTCGGCGGATGACAGCCAGGCTGGATCATACTCAAAGGAAAAGGTTTCCTGTCCGCGGACGAAGCCGCAGCGCAGCCGCCCCAGCAGAGTGGGTGCCTCTCCACGCCAATTTTCATATACATAGATGGTCTTTTCGTACTGCGCCATGGGCTACTCTCCTTTCTTGGGTGCCCGCCGTCTGGTGGGCAGCGCCAGATCTTGTAGCTTCCTGCCGAATTCATCATCTTTTGCAATAAGCAGCAGGTCGCTGTCCATATTGTTTAATGCGTGCAGCACAGCGGCATAGGAGCCGATGGATACCGTAGGGGTGCCTTTCTCAATGGATATCAGAGTGGCTCGGCTGATCCCGGCACGCTCTGCTACCAATTCCAGGCTCAACTTCCTGCGCAGGCGGGCCAGGCGGATCTGCTCACCCATCTGTGCCAGGATCTCCCGTGTTTGCGGCATGATGACCGCAGCTTTTTTTGCCATGCACAATCGCCTCCTAACATAAATTATACTATATTATTTCGGCGATTATGTCAATTATATTTGAAGTTATCAACTTTCTTTTTCCGGGCGTTCTTCGATAAGGTACCCTCCTCCGAAGATAATGTCCAGTCTCCCGTCGGGATACACCTTCACACACTCAATCATTTGGTGGACGATGGTATCGTCGTACTCCATCTTTTTGGATGCTCGGTCGGCGATGATCTGCTGTAGTTTAAGGATTCGGCTGTCATTCACCTGATCGGAAGCAAGTGCTTCTTCGAGTTTCTGAATCCGTCCTTGCAGGAGTTCAATGGTATCGGAAAGTTCTTTGAATTCAGCTTCGTGACTCTCGATACCCTCTCCGCTTTCCACGCTCTCATTGATAAGAGATACCATTTTCCGATTCAGCCCATCTATTTTCCGCCGGAGCAGGTCGATCTCATCTGTGCCTCCGGTTAGACCGATTGCTTCACCAATGGTTGCCCGCATGAGTGCCATATAAGTGGACTCGTCTTCCTCGTTGAATCGGTTGATTGCCCGAACAATAGCGGCGTGGAGGGCGGTCTCATCTACCGTGAGCGAGGTTTTGCAGTAGCGCTTTCCATAGTCTAAGCGGCTGATGCAGCGCCAGACAACTCGCTTTTTTCCTCGGGATGTCCAGGTCACGCGCTTATATCGACTTCCGCATTCGGCGCAGATCATCACATTGGATAGTGCGTACCGGGAGTATTTTCCGGTGGCTGTGGTAGCCGTTTTGGTGGAATTTGGCTCCCGGCTCATCCGCCTGGCGAGTTCTTCCTGCGTTTTGTGAAAGAGCTCTCGGCTGATGATACCAACATGGCTATTCTGTACATAGTACATGGGTGCCTCACCCGTGTTTTTGCGGCGAACCTTGCCAATACAGTCAATTGTGACCGTCTTTTGAAGGATGCTGTCCCCGCAGTATCGTTCATTCCGGAGAATACCCTTAATCATACTCGCAGAGAAGGAAAATCGTTTTCCTGGTATCTGGAGATTTTCTTCTCTGAGTTTGGTTGAGATCCGGTTGATGGTTTCACCTGACAGGTACATATTGAAGATCCTCTCCACGATGGATGCCTCCTCCGGGACGATCTCCGGTTCTCCGTCTGCACCCTTGCGGTATCCCAGGAGGCACTTATAGTTGAATATGGGCTTGCCCTCCTGAAATCGCTTACGAAAAGTCCAGGTGACATTCTTGCTGATGCTTTCGGATTCGGACTGTGCGAACCCTGCGTAGATGACCAGATAGAGTTCGCTGTCGATTTGCAGTGTGTCTATATTTTGCTCCTCGAAGTAGATGCCAATCCCTCTTGCCCTGAGCATTCGGACATGGTCCAGGCAGTCCACTGTATTACGGGCGAAGCGGGAAACGGATTTCGTGATGATATAGTCGATTTTCCCAGACAAGCAGTCGTTGATCATCTTCTGGAACTGGGGGCGCTTATCTGCACGTGTCCCGGAGATGCCCTCATCTGCGTAGAGTCCGGCGAACTCCCATTCGGGCTTAGCGGCAATCATCTCGGTATATACCTTTTTCTGGTTGGTATAGGATGTGAGCTGCTCCTCGCTGTCGGTGGATACCCGGCAGTAGGCAGCAACCCGCCGCTGATGATACTGCTCCCTGTTGACGATCAGAGAGCGTTTTGGCTCAATAACCGATATTGTTTTCTTGGGTATCTTGGTTACATTCATTTTCCTCATCTCCGATCTCGACATCGGTCTTGGTATGTAGGATCACCTTTCCTCCGCTGCCAAGCGTCAGGTAGGCGGCGATGTCACAAAAGTAAGCCGGGCTGAATTCCTCCTGGGGAGTCATCAGACTTACCCGCTTTCGGGCGATGGATGCGGCGATCTGCAGATGGGTATCGCTCTCAGCATAGAGCCGCTCTGCCATTTCGATTGTTTTGACGATAATCAGTGCATCGCTGGGGTCATCCCGCTCCAGCTCGGCATCAATTTCCCGGTTGATCCGCTGGGCTTCCGCCGACAGCTCTTTTCGCTTTTTGGGGCGGGGGATGAGCAGATAGCTATTGGCGATGATGCGGTTCATCAGGATTGTCACCTTTTCCAATAGGTGTGTATCGGAGATCCGGATGCGCTGACCGCAATCAGGATCGGTGCAATCCCAACTCTCGCGAATCCGGTGCTTGCTGCTCACCCTTCGCCGCATAGGAGCGCCGCACTCCGCACATCGGACCAAATCCCGAAGCAGGTCGAGCCCCTCCAGATTTTTTTCGAAGGTGTTCCGCTGGCGGGCTGTTTTCACGGCAGCCGCTTCCTCATACTGCTCTTCCTCAATGATCGGGTCATATTCCCCATCGCCAATGTATTTGGCGTTTCCGATGATTCGTGCGATACGAGCTTTATCCCACACATCCGTTCTCTCACTGTAGGGGATCTTCCTCTCAGTCAGCAGCTCGGCAATACTTTGGAGGGATGCGCCGTTGATGTAGGCGCTGAATATCTCACGGATGACCGCAGCTTCATCCTGTGCGATGACTGTCCTCCCATTTCTCATGGTGTAACCGTATGGGATATAGCGTATCTTTTTCATGGCGAGGTTCCTCTCTGTCAGAGCATTTCAGTGAATCTCAGCCCGCCGATGAGGGTGACTGTCATTTCATCTCGGTGGCTGATACTGATGGCCTGAACGATCTCAGTAAACAGCTTCTCATCGAAGCGGTCCAGTGGTTCCTCGAGCTCTTCCAGCAGCTTTTTCAGCCGCGTCAGTTCCTCTATCATATGGGTAATGCCCGAGGAGAATTCACATTGGCGCTCCCGCTTGAGCTGGCGCAGTTGGTCGTTAATCTCCCGCACCTGAGCTTTGTGGACCTCATCTTTGAGGTATCCCTTTGCATGGAGCTGCTCCACCATCACCAACTTGGCGTTCAGATCTGCAATGTTCCGGCTGAGCTCCCTTGCGGCCGTGTTTTTCTGCTTTCGCTTCAGCTCGGCGGATTCCAGACGGAGTAGCGTCTGACCCATGATGTCGTATTCAGAAAACCGAAGCTTATTGACCATGGCGACGAAGGCATCGTAGATTCTCTCCTCGCTGTAGTAGTTTGAGCTGCACTGGGTACGATCCTGAATGTGTTTGGAGCATCCCCACTTTACTGCCCCGGAAACCTGCCTCCTGCGAAAATACGAGCCGCACTCAGAACACTGAATGCGGCTCGTAAGAGGGTAGATATTTTGCGTTGTGGATTTCCCAAAGATATCCTGACGCTTTTTCAAGAGGAGCTGGACCTTGTCAAAGGTATCTCGGTCAATAAGAGGAGCGTGGGTCATGGAGGCGTAGAACATATCCTCCTGACCTCGATTTCGGAACTGTTTGAAGGGGACTGTGGTGTCGCGGTAGGTTTTCTGATATTTGCAATCGCCGCAATACCGCTCATTTCCAAGGATGTATGCCACCTTGGTGGAGCGCCAGGTGGATTTCCCGGTTTTGGTTTTGATGCCGCGGCTGTTGAGATCCCGGGCGATCTCCGATGTAGACTGGCCGCTCAGGTAGTTTTCGAACATCATGCGGACGATGGCCGCCTCCGGTTCATAGACCACCAGCGCCTTATCCACCAGCCGGAAGCCGTAAGGAGCGTTGCTGTCCACATATTCCCCAGACTGCATCCGCTTCACGATGGAAAGCCGCTGGTTCTGGGAAATTGCCTTAGACTCCTCCTGTGCGATGGCAGAGAAGGTATTGAGCAGCATCTCATCTCCGAGGGCCAGAGTGTAGATTCCCTCTTTCTCAAACTGCACCCCCACGCCGAGCAATTTCAGCTTCCGGACATATTCCAGAGACTCCTTGGCGTTTCGGGCGAAGCGGGAGACGGATTTGGTGACGATCAGGTCAATTTGGTGCTGTTCGCACATCTTGATCATTCGCTGGAATTCGGTGCGGTTCTGTGCGTTCATGCCAGAGAGCCCTTCGTCAGCGAATATTTCCACCAGTTCCCACTCTTTTTTCCTCTGAATGAGGCTGGTATAGACCCGGATCTGGTTGGCGTAGGAGTTCTGCTGATCAGCCGAATTGGAAGATACCCGGCAATAGGCGGCGACTCGAACTTTGCGGATTCCCTGCCTGGTGATGGGCGAGATGAGTTTGACCTGCGGCATCAGCAGAATCCCCTTTCTGGCTGAATTTTGGATTGTACTACATTTTGGTACAATCCACTTTTCCGGTTCAAGCAACATTATATTCAACGACAAGACAAAGTCTATTGAAAGAACCGTTGGAATGTCAAAATCTACATAGTCAACATGACACGATGCCTTGTTTGCATCATTTTGGGCGGTTTGACTCTAACCTCTTAATCTGCGATGACGAGATCGGAGCCGGTGAGTTTCTGGTAGTAGCGCTTTGCTCGCTCGTACTCGGCCAGAGTAATCACGCCACCTTCTCGCATCGACTTCAGCACGGCTACGATAAACAGATAATTGGCACTCTTGGTCTGCGACATAGTGATCATGGTGCGATCCCTCCCAATGATGAATATGAATTGATACCACAAAAATAGGGGTCACCCGCTTTGGTTGTGGAAGCCTCGGCTTTCCTACTACATGATGGGCGACCCCCATTGCTTCTGATATCAAGACAATTGAATGTCTTTATTTTGCCTGTATTCGACACTACTTCCCCAGGCCAGGGCGGACATCTAAACTGCGGCGGGCGCCGCACTCCGGGAATCGAACCCCTCCGAGGATCTCTCCGAGCTGCCCCCATTGCTTGAGACTGTGGCTGGGCAGGGGTACCATTGTAGGCGGATGAGGTCTTGACGAAACAGACTGCCACGCCTGCTTTTGGATCGGTGGACCCGCTGGGCACCTTATTGGCCGTCATTGATAGAAGAGAAAGAGGGCTTTGCCCCTTTCTCCCCTACAGGTGGTCATCGCGCACCGTCCGCATCGCTCGCTCATCCGCTGATGTTATTTAGCTGCCGGATATTCAGTTGAAAAGGTTCAATGAAGGCGTCCGAAGAACCCCTTCACTTTACAACGGACATTTTTTCAGCAAATCACAACCATCACCCAAAAATATTTTTCGCTTTTTTCTGAATGAGTCGGATTGCATTCTGGACGCTCTGATAACTGACTCCCATTTGATCCGCATAAGCCTTGTAACTGATCCCATTCAGAATGCAAGCCTGGTAAATTCCATATTGGGTAGGAGTCAGGCTCTCTCGCAGTCTTTGTTCCAGCAGCTTCGTGGAGATTTCTTCTGTGTAATCGACCGTATCAGCCAACCAGTTGGAGTCTGTCACATCTTCAGGGAGCACATCCAGCGATAGAATCGTTGGTTTGGATATGCCGTCTCTATCCGCTTCCTGATCCAGTGACATTGCTCGACGGAACCGCTTTTCCTCCGAACGCAACACCTGCATCACAGTGCGCTCCACCTCTGTTACCTCGCCAGTAGCCTTGATCCGCACCATGCACTTGCCGTCCTCCGTTGTCCAGAGGTCATAGTCGAACTCGACTGGGGTTTTCGGGATTCCTTTCATTGCTTCGTCCTTTCCGCTGGTGCGAAGCAGCGGAATGACGAGGCAACAAAAAGAGCCGCATGACGGTGAGCGTGTAATTCCATACCGATAAATCAGGTGTTTCCATTTTGGAAACATCTGATCATGCGGCATTAGGAAGACTCACCAGTCAGCGGCTCCACAGCACAGCTATCAATATTTATTTGTTAATCTCTGCCCTTATCGGTCTTGATAAAAGCGAAGTTTTAACCGTCTCATACTGAGGACATTAAAGACGGTCTCCTGTCCACAGCGTTTGCACTTTGCTTGGACATGGCCTCTGGTGTCCTCAAATACAGCGATTGAATTGTGTCCACAGAAGGGACATTTCACCATCCTTGTTTTTTGGTTTGCGATGGCATGACGCGCTTTTCGGATCTTCTCCATCATTTCCTCAGACGGCTCAGAGATGCGGATATTCTTTTTCATGCCCACACCTCCAAGGGATCTGAATATTCCCGGTACGGACGATCCTCAATGTAACCGAGATGTCTCAGCCGGATTACAGCCGCCGACTTCGACACGGCAAACTGCCTACACAAAAGAGACAGTGATAACTTGTCACGATATGCGAACACCCCCTCGTAATTGATTAACTTCTTGCCACCGGCAAAATACCACATGGCAAGATCAATTTCTTTTTGCGGCATAAGGATGGCCGCGCCAAGGACATTAGCCTGCCATTCATTCCAGTCCTCGCGAGTCTTTAAGTCGCGGAGCGAATACACTGTCCGTGCCGAGTATTTCTTTGCATAGGCTGACTGCGCAGTTTCACTTTCCATCTGGAACAAAATCTGATGTGCGCACTCATGGGCAAGGGTAAAGCGTCTCTTGCCGCAGAGCTTTTGGACTTGTCCGGGTTGAATAAAGCTGGTGTCCATCAGAATTTGATTTTTCCTGAGTGGGATGGTTCGCTTCACGCCCATCTCTTCCGTGATATACTCGGTATCCGCATAGGCGGTCAGACCACAGATGCTTCCATCCGGGGAAAGATGGGCAAACGACACTTCCAAGCCAAGGTATTCCTTGGCGAACTGGTCAATCGGTGTCCCTCGTGCCATTCGTCGGATGTCCTTGGTTTCGCTGCCGAAAAAGAACTCATTGAAATCCTTGGTTACGGCTACTGCAATTTCTTCGATTTTCTTCTGGGATAAGATCATCGTTAGGTCTCCTTTGCTTCAACAAACCACTTGCTGCCCTCCTGAAACAGATAGGATTCTCTGCCACGGATCAGCACCGTATAGCGAATGCCGCCGCCACCCACCTTTTTGGAAGAGGCACGGCACTTATAGAGTACCTGATCGATCTGAAAAATTAGGCCGTTTTTCCACCGGATGAAGCGCGGATGGAATACGCCCTCCTGATCCACATCCAGATTGACCGAGACATAGGCTTTCCTGCAGTGTGCACTCATGTTTCTCACTCCTTGCTACACATAACGGGCACCGGCAACTTTCTCGTTGCCCGGTGTCCGTTACCAATTTCAGTCCAAACGAAAACGAACATCACATTTTGGTCTGCGCACTCTTGACGGGACACGCAAACCGATATACAATAAATGCGTAAAGCGATTGCGTATTATCATTATATGTAAACGGATTGCTTGTGTCAAGCACTTTTAGGCGGAAAACGCAAATAGATTGCATATTATCACGCTTACAGGTAGGAGGATATACTATGAGGTTCGGAGAAAAGCTCCGCGTACTGCGCAAGGAAAAGGGACTTACTCAGGCGGAACTTGCGAAACTGGCGGGAGTAGGACTCAAGACGATCACCAACTATGAAAAGGGCAGCACATACCCCCAGAACCGCGAGGTGTATGGCATTCTTGCCCGGATTCTCGGCTGCGATGCAGACTATCTGCACAACGAGGGCGACGATTTCATCGCAATGGCGGGGCAGCAATATGGCTATCGGGGCAAGAAGGGCGCCGAGCGACTGCTAAAAGAAGTAAGGGTAGCCTTTTCCGGAGGCGAGATGGCAGAAGAAGATATGGATGAGATGATGCTTGCCATTCAGGAAGCCTATATCGATGCGAAGAAGCGAAACAAGAAATACACGCCCCAAAAGTATCTGAAACAGCAGGAAGGAACGAAGTAAGCCCGCTCTATGGGACTTTTCATCTGTTATATTGAAACAGTACCATTCTGCCCGGAAGGGGTGATACCACTATGCTGATTCGAGCGGAGGAAGCCATTCAAAAAGCCAACCGTATTGTGCGGCAATGCGGCACGAGAAATGCTGACCGGATCGCAAGGGAGCTGGGGCTGATCGTCATGTCTCGTGATTTCTCCCGTCAAAAAGGCGCATACATGGTCATTGAACGAAACCGCTATATCTTTATCAATAAACATCTCGACCCCGTGATGCACGACATTGTTCTGCTCCATGAGATCGGCCATGACCGCCTCCACCGTAAAGATGCAATCCGTGCCGGCGGACTGCAGGAATTCAATATCTTTGACATGAGAGACAAGCGCATGGAATACGAGGCAAATATGTTTGCCGCACAGATCGCCCTTCCAGACGAGGAAATTCTGGAATACATATACGGCGGCTACGATGTGGGCCAGATTGCGCGGGCAATGTCTTCGGACATCAATTTGGTGGCGCTCAAGGTCTCAGAGCTGAACACGAGGGGGTATCGCTTCCGTGAACAGGAACACCGAAGCGATTTCTTAAAATGAACGAGATGGTTTTGCCGGGACAAGCGAAAAGGAGAAAATCAAGATGAAATATTTGCTGTATCGTTCCTTCGGGAATCTGGACAAGGATGTGAAGAAGCACGAGCTGGTGGCTGTGGAGTATGGAAAAGACATCTACGATGTGACCGACGCACTCATCAAGGCAGCTGCGGATGACCTTGCCGGTCTGTCGGAATACGAAAAGTATGAGACCGCCGCCTTCGCTCCGGAGCGGACAAAGGATTTCCGTAAGACCAAGCGGTACGCCTACGAGATGACCGGCATTGTCTATCCTACCCATGCTGACAAGAATATTCTCATTGACTTTGGAATCGTGGAGGAAGCGGAATGAGCAGAGAGGAACCCTATTATATCCCGATGCCGGAGATATACGGGCGAAGAAAACTGAACGCCCTCTATCGGGAGATCCCGCTGAAGGACGCCACTTCCCGGCTCCTGCGGAAGTATTTTAATGCCGCCGCCAATCTGTACGGCATTATCCCCCTGCACAAGCTCTATGGGATCATCGCCTCCCAGAATAAATCCCTTGTAACCAGGGAGGAGTTTCTGGCCTTTGCCGAAATCGCGCGGCATGAGTGTGAGGACTACTACATCCTCGGCAAGTCTGAACTCTATTACGACGGCCCCGAAACGGAGCTGATGGAATATGAGGTCATCGACGTGCAGCTGATCGACGAGGATCTTGATCCCTATCACGAGGTCTTACGGGGCCATCAGGGAAAACCCTACTATGTGCCGGACAAAAAGGAGCTTCTGGCCTACGACAATCCCTTCTACTGGGAGAACACCCCAGAAGCGGAAGCATTCCGCACCTTCCTCCTGACCAAAACCACCGTGCCGGAGGACAAGATGGAAGCGGTTTTCGTAGACATCTACTATGGCCTCCACTGCATGAACGCCGGATTGGAGGATGTGCTGAACCGGTTGGATGAGATTGGCGTGGAGTTCCGCCGCAAAGTGGATGTAGGCGATTTTGCCGAGGTCTATACCCCCTTTCACAACCATGTGCGGATGCAATGCAACCGAGGGCATACTCCTGATGAACTTTTTGCCTTACTTCCCCCGGAAGAACGCATCCCCAAATCCCTTTCCTTTGGTCCGAACATCCGTCAGGCCATTGCGGACGGAACCATGAATCCCGAAGAGTTGCGGCAGGGGATCTTGACGATGGATATGCCAAGTGAAGAACTGCGTATGAGTTTATTGAAAGAGATTGCAGCGGCTCAAACTGCTGCTAAGCCGAAGAAGGTGGGGCGGAATGATCCCTGTCCCTGCGGCAGCGGTAAGAAGTTCAAAAAGTGCTGCGGACGGTGAGCATATGAAAATCAAGCTGCAAACAGTCATAGACGCAATCGAACAGGCCAGCGATGCCTACACGATGCTCTACGACACCAAAACCAACGAAACGGTTTATCTGCCCGATGCGTGGGTCACTGGTGAGACCGACGAGGCGCTTGCCGCTCTGGTTGAGAACGAACCGAAGCGGTTCCTGCATTTTCCGACAAAATATGATATCCACGAATACAGCATCATGGACTCCTTTGTGGACTACCTCCCGCCGGGAAGGATGAAAAACGAACTCGGCGCAGCGATCCGGGGCAGGGGTGCATTCCGGCGCTTCAAGCAGACCATCCGCTTCCACGGCATCGAGCAGCTGTGGTACGACTATCAGGCGGATGCCTACCGGGAGCTGGCAGAGCGCTGGTGCCGGGACAACGATGTGGAGTACGAATAAATTGGAAGCTGTATCAAGAGCAGAAAAGAGGTTCCGGATGAAAAACATTCTCATTATCCAAGGGGGCGGCAGACCCAACGGAAATACTGCCCAGTTGGTGGAACACTTTGCCCGTGGTGCGAAAGAAGCGGGGCATACCGTAGAAGTTATTTCACTGAGAAAACAGGAAGTAAAGGGCTGCATGGGATGCAACGCCTGTCGGTATGGAAAGCCTTGCGTACAGAAGGACAGCTTCAACGAGCTTGTTCCCAAAATTAAGGATGCAGACTGCATTGTCTTTGCCTCACCCTTACTGTTCTGGACAATTTCCGCTCAGCTAAAGGCGCTGATCGAGCGCTTTTATTGCATCGCAGAGGAAGATCCCAACCCGCCGTTGGGACGGTATGAGAAATACCCCTCCAAAGACTGCGCCTTGCTGATGACCTCCGCTGACAATTTCTTCTGGACATTTGAGCAAGCGGTTTCTTACTATCAGTTTACCCTTGTCAACTACATCGGATTCCATGACAGAGGGATGCTATTGGCCGGAGGCTGCGGCGACACCAACGGCAAGCCACAGATTGACAAGACCGACCATCTGCAAGAGGCATATGAATTTGGAAAACACATCTATTGAGCAATGCAGCGGGAGGTTTGCAGAATGAATCGGGGACAGTTCAAGCAATATATTCTTGAAACCTATCCCTGTGAGGCAAACCACCCGTGGATAAAATACCCCAACAACGAGGTTTTCCGGCATCCGGGCAACCGCAAATGGTTTGCCCTTGTGATGGATGTTCCCAAAAACAAGCTGGGTCTGGCAGGCTCGGATGTTATTGATGTGGTAAACCTCAAATGCGACCCGATCCTCATCGGCTCACTGCGGAAAGAACCCGGCATCTTTCCGGCTTACCACATGAACAAGGCAAACTGGATCTCGGTTGCCTTAGACGGCAGTGTGCCGGACGAACTGATCAAAATGCTGCTGGATATGAGCTATGGCGCAACAGCGCCCAAGAGGAAAAAGAAAGCCAAGAAAAGCTGATGCCGCTGAAAGGAGGCGTACCGAAGCATGAAGCAGCGCACTTACATCGCAATCGACCTCAAGAGTTTCTACGCTTCGGTGGAATGCCGGGAGCGCGGGCTTGACCCCATGGACACCAATCTTGTTGTGGCGGATGAAAGCCGCACTGACAAGACCATCTGCCTTGCCGTCACCCCAAGCCTCAAAAGCTATGGCATTTCCGGCCGGGGGCGGCTCTTTGAGGTCAGGCAGCGGGTCAGGGAGGCCAACGCCGGACGGCGGCACGACGCTCCGGGCAGAGTGCTGGAGGGCAAGTCACACTTCATCTCTGAGCTGCAACAAAACCCGAAGCTGGAAATCGACTTCATCATCGCCCCGCCCCGCATGGCCTACTACATGGAATACAGCACAAAGATCTACGAGGTCTACCTGAAATACATCGCCCCGGAGGACATCGTGGTCTACTCCATCGACGAGGTATTCATGGATGTGACCGACTACCTGAATACCTACAAGCTGTCTGCCCATGACCTTGCCATGAAGATCATACTGGATGTCATTGAGACAACAGGCATCACGGCCACGGCGGGGATCGGCACCAACCTCTTTCTCTGTAAGGTGGCCATGGATATTGTGGCGAAGCATATCCCAGCGGATGAAAACGGGGTACGCATCGCCCAGCTGGACGAGATGACCTACCGGCAGACCATGTGGTCGCATCAGCCTCTCACCGACTTCTGGCGGGTAGGCCGTGGCTATGCAAAGAAGCTGGAAGAGCATGGGATGTTCACCATGGGCGATGTGGCGCGGATGTCCGAGCGCAACGAGGACCTACTGTATCAACTCTTTGGGAAAAATGCGGAGTTGCTCATCGACCATGCGTGGGGCTGGGAGCCGGCCACCATTGAGGCGATCAAGGCATACAGGCCAAGCTCCAACAGCTTAGGCTCCGGGCAGGTGCTTCACTGTCCCTACAATGCGGAGAAGGCACGGCTTGTCCTGCGGGAGATGGCCGATATGCTCTCGCTGGATCTGGTGGACAAGGGGCTTGTCACCGATCAGCTGGTGGTGACGGTGGGCTATGACATCGAAAACCTCACCGACCCGGCCAGAAAAGCAAAGTACCACGGTGCGGTTGTGAAGGATCATTACGGACGCCAGATCCCCAAACACGCCCATGGCACCATCAATCTGGACGGACACACATCATCTACACGCAAAATAATGTGCGCTGCGGCAGAGTTGTTTGATTGCATTGTAGGCAAAAACCTTCTCATCCGAAGGCTGAATGTGGTGGCGAACCATGTCCTTCCGAAAGAGTCTGCGCCGGTGAAAAACGGGGGCTTTGAACAGCTCGACCTGTTTACCGACTATGCCGCACAACAGGCGCAGCAGGAACGGGAAAAGCAGGAATTGGAGCGGGAGCAGAAAATGCAGACGGCTATGCTGACCATCAAGAAGAAGTTCGGCAAGAATGCGATCCTCCGGGGAATGAATTTGGAAGAAGGGGCAACGGCCAAGGACAGGAACGGGCAGATTGGAGGGCATAGGGCGTGAAAATTGCCACATGGAATGTGGAGCGGCTCAGGCACAAAAAACAGCTCGACCAGATACAAGGCTTATGTGATGGCATCCATGCCGACATCCTTGTGCTGACCGAGACAGACAAGCGGCTGCATCCCGATTATGCCTTCTGCTGCGAGACCACATCATTGATGGGAGATAAGACCATTCCCTATGCCGTCACAGAAAATCGCGTCTCGCTTTACACCAACTATCCCGTTGTTCGGCTGCATCAAACCTATGATTCGCGTACCGCCCTCTGTGCTGAGCTAAAGACGGAAAAAGGGAATCTGCTGGTGTATGGGACAATCATAGGTACGCTGGGCAATCGTCATTCTTCCTTCATGGAACAACTGCACCGGCAGTGTGATGACATTCGCCGCCTGTCCGAATTGGGCGATGGGATATGTGTCTGCGGAGATTTTAACTGCTCCTTCTCGGATAACTACTGTTTCACACAGGCCGCAAGGACAACGCTTCTGGATTTGTTTCGTGATACAGGATTGACCCTTTTGACCGAAAGACAGACAGAGTGCATTGACCACATTGCCGTGTCAAGCAGTATGGTTACCACCAAACGGCCAGTTCTGGAAGAATGGAATGTGGACAAGCGTTTATCCGACCACAAGGGAATTGTGGTCACCTTTTGAGGGGGGCAAAAATCATGAAAACACAGTATGATGACATCATCCATCTGCCCCATCATGTCTCCAAAACAAGGCCGCAGATGTCCATGCTGGACAGAGCGGCACAGTTTTCCCCCTTCGCCGCTCTCACCGGCTACGAGGATGCCATCCAGGAAACCGGACGGCTGACAGATACAAAAGTGGAGATTGGGGAGGAAGTGCGGGAGGAGCTGGACCGGAAACAGCAGTACCTTCAGGACATCATAGCAGACCGACCGGAGATCACCATTACCTACTTCGTCCCGGATGAGAGGAAGGCCGGAGGCTCCTATACATCCCACACCGGCAGTCTGAAACGGATTGACTATTATGAGCGAGTATTTGTTCTGACCGATGGGACGAAAATCCCACTGGATGAGATCGCCGATATCGAGAGTGAATGCTTTCGAGGAATTTTGTGATTACTGCTTTCCCTGCGACCAAACCGAAGAAGAGTCCTCCTATATGGCTGGGAATTTCTGTTCTTTGGCACCAGTATCGATGCGGTGGAGACTACAAGGCATTCGGGCATCGGGGCGGATCGTGTTGTAAACTATTACTGCGGCAGCGCCAGGACAGCTCGACCATGAGGTCTTGCGTGAAGCCATCTGCACTGTTCGAGTCAGTGCGCCGCTGGATGCAGATTGAAAAAAACGATTGATTGGTGCGTGCTATCAAAAGCGCAGTCAATCAATACTGCCTTACCTGATACTCGATTTTTCTATCTTTGCTGAAAGTTATCCGCGTAAACAGTTCTTTAGAATTATACCTCGTTCTTTGGATTCTGTATGAATCAGGCCATCACCACTATACTATTCTTTAGAACAAAAGCGAGTTCTAAAGGAGGCGGTGGCAGGATGGATGCAAGAGCAGTTGGACAAAGAATCAAGGCTGCAAGGGAGAAAAAGAACATGACACAAGAAGATCTTGCCGCCTGCATTGACATTAGCCCGACCCATGTGAGCGTGATTGAACGCGGAACCAAGATTCCGAGGATGGACACTTTCGTAGCGATTGCAAATGTGCTTGGCGTATCTGCGGATGACCTTCTGGTGGATGTGGTGGATCGAGCGACTGCCGGAGTTGCTTCGGAGCTTTCTGCCGCCATCGAGGCGCTCCCTCACGAAGAAAGGATGCGGGTCTTAAAAGTAGTGTCTGTATTGGTAGATAGATGAGTGTGGAAGAGCTTTCGGCTCTTCCACGCTTTTTCTTTTTCCTCTGTCAAAATGTGAGTGATTTCGACATTCTTATGATGTTATACTTGCGCCAAAGAACAAGAGAAAAGTCTAAAGACGGAGGAATATCCATGAAAAACTTTGAAGAGATTATTGCGAAAATTGCCAGGGAGAACGGAACCACGCCAGAAAATGTACTCCGTGAAATGCAGTTGGCTATTGATCATGCTTACGATCACCATGACAAGGAGGCGCAAAAGTTATGGGATATGATGTCATTCAAAAGCGACAGACCGACACCGGAAGAGTTCATCTTTCAGGTGGCAATGATGCTGGATAAAAACGGATCATTACATTAAATTGGATGCTCTGACCATGTTGTAGCGGGTTTCCCTCTGCTATCTTCTCGGTGGCTTTATAGCCTTAGTCATTGAACAAGGCATCGTATTCCTTAATTCGATCTATCCAATCCAGTTCCCTTTGCCGCTTTGCATTATCATCTATGACAATCGCCTCGGGATAAACCTTCAGGATTGCCTCCTTCATCTTGCGCTGTTCCGCCTTTGTGGTAGGAATCCGTTTCTTGCCGCCATACCAGGTTTTCTTCAGCTTTTGCGTCACATCGAAGGCCGGCGCAGGAGCCTTTTTCTTTTTTCCAAACATCAATGCACCTCATCAATCCATGCTGCCATCGCCTTTGTTACCTCCAAACTCGCAGCCGTATTGATGACCGTGGCCATAGTACCATCGTCCATAGCGATACCCATAGTGGGGAGGGCAGTTGGCGCAGTCCCCGTTACAATGTCCGTTATGCTGGTGTCGTTCGCTGTGCCGGGAAACTGCATTGATTCCGGCAATCGCAGCGAATAGCGTTCCCCAAAAGCCCAATCGAGGTGCTGCGGATTCCTGATAAGATATGTCCTCGTAGATGGGCTCATTGTGAAGTTCCAGATGATGCTTTTTCGCAATCTTCAAATATGTATCGTCTGGGAGTACATCATACAACTCCTCAGCTTGATTGGCATCAAATGTCCCTTGGGCGGTCAGCGACATTTTTTCAATGAGGGATTCCGAAATTCCAAAATCGAGCCACTCCATGATTTGCTGCGGAGCGAACCGCACCTTGCCCTGTAACGATTTCTCAATCAGAGTCTCGATAGTTGCCTGGTCAAGATAATCCCTCAAAATATCAAGCTGCTCAGCGTCAAAGCATCCCGTGACTTTCATTACCATCGTTTTGAAGGTCTCTTCATCTGCGCAGTCAACCAACTCCATAATCGTTGCCGGTGCATATTGGTCGCTCGTAGCCTTTTTCAGAAGTGTCTGGAATACTTCATCATCCATGCAGCCGGTGAGGGTATCCAACGCTTCATCGGAAAGTGTTCCTTGGACGGAGGAAACGACACGCTTCATCGTCGCTGTATCCACGCAGCAATTCAAATCCTCAATATTCTCGACTTGAAAGGTGACACCGGCATCCAAGGCTCTGTTTATCAGCCGACTTGCGGCCTTTTCATCACACAATTCCATAGCTACTTCGGTGACTTCAGCCGGGGAGCCATAGGAGGTGAGGGCGGAAAGCCGTCGAATCTGTGTACTCGTCGCCCAGTCATAGAACTTTTCGTAATATTCATCCCAAGTCATTTCCGCACCTCACATTCTGATTATCGAATCTCCCAGACGAAAGTGGCTGTGTCGCTTACATCAATGTCATCCGGTTCGATGTCCATATCGGCCATGGCTCCCATCGGCATCGCCAAGCACTTTTCATCAAGCATATATTCAGTGCGTGAGACAACATTGAGTTCGCCCCAATTATAGTCGATGGCGAGCAGATCTCCCAGCGCCACATTCGAGGCTTCGCAAAGAATTTCCGCTTTTTCCCGTGCGTTGATCGTTGCGGATTTCAAAAGCTTCTTGTTGACCGCAGACGGGTCTTTTACTGTGAAGGCGATGGACAGCTCTGGTTTGGCAAGACATTTTGAGATTGCGGAAAGGGACTGCGCCAGCCGCCTTGTGTCGAAATCAAATTCAACTTTGAGCCGGTGATTGCAGATATATCCGTTGAATACGCTTTTATAGTTGCCGTTTCTGTCTTTTACTCGTTCATAGTCTGTGCGAACATTGAAATTCACGGTTTTTACAGACTTCTTCTTAAATCCGACAGATTCCAGCGCCTTGTTTAGATAGTCAATCTGGAGTGCGGCCTGTTCCATCGCTTTTTCGTAGTTCGTATCCTGCGCTTCAAGGCTCATGGAGATGACGATGTAATCCGGCGGAGTGGAGACTCTGCCAACTCCTTTTACGGTTATCGTCCTTGACATCATCACACCTCTTTTCTGTTTTCCTTGTCACGCTCTGCTTTCCACCGTTCAAATTTCTCAACATTCTTGGGGTCGGAATAGAACTCCCTGCAAGATTGCAGCAGTGTACGGCAGAGGGCTTTCATTTCATATTCTGGGATTTGGCTAAAATCAATCAGGGGTTGTTCTTCGCTCATCATGACACCACCTTACAGGGACTTCATCACATCCAGCAAGTGCTGATGATTGTTATCGTATTCAATAGAAGCTCTACTTCAAAATTCGCAAAAGTGCATCAACGATTTCGTCGATATCGCCTTCTGTATTGTTCTTTCCTAACGACAATCGTATTGTTCCCTTTGCCAGTTCTGGCTCCAGTTTAATCGCCTGCAACACATGGGATATTTGTGTTTCTCTGCTATTGCAGGCTGAACCAGTAGAGACACAGATTCCCATCAAATCCAATCGGTGCAAGAGGGCTTCACCACTGTAGCCGGGGAAAGAGAGACTGATGTTCCCGGGGATATGTGCTGCGCTCCCATTTCTGGAAAATCGTACATTCGCATCTGACAAGCCCATGATTAGTTTGGTTTCCAGCCGAGTTAAATGCTCCGCTGTATCTTTCAGTCCATCTACACATTTTTTTAATGCAGCCGCCATACCTACAATAGATGCGATATTCTCTGTGCCCGCCCTCATGTGGTTTTCCTGACTGCCGCCACTTGCGTATGGAGCCAGCGGCGTCCCTTTTCGGACATACAGGAAGCCGATACCTTTGGGACCATGGAATTTGTGGGCGGAAGCAGAAAGCATATCTACACCAAGATCGTTCACATCTATTTTGATATGTCCAACCGCCTGAACAGCATCGGTATGAAACATTGCGCCAACGGAATGAGCAATGGCAGCTAACGCTGGAATGTCCTGAATGGAGCCTATCTCGTTGTTGGCGGCCATAATAGAAACCAGCCGAGTATCCGGTGCAATGTGTTCTGACAGCGTTGCGGTATTTACTTTGCCGGTAGAATCTACCGGCAGATAAAAAACGGGATAGCCCATTCTTTCAATATCAGCGCACGGACGCAAAATCGCATGGTGCTCAATGGCTGATGTTATAAATCCGTGTTTTTCCGGGTCGAGAAATGCAGTTCCCTTTATTGCCCAGTTGTTGCTTTCCGTACCACCTGAAGTGAAAAATATTTCGTCAGGTTGAGCGCCAATACACTGGGCAATGATTTCCCTCGATTCCCGCAGAGCTTTTTTGGGCGCTCTCGCAAATGAATAGGGCTGCGAAGCGTTTCCGTATTCTTCTAAAAGATATGGTTGCATCGCCTCAAACGCATCAATATCCAGTTGTGTTGTGGCTGCATTATCCGCATAGATAAAACGCTTCACAATCCCACCTCATTCAAATAATTTACAGCCTTCCTCTTTGAACTCCTCGATTTTATCAAGCAATTCCTCAACAGTACACCCAAGATATTCGGCAAGGCAATCCATACAGTAGAAATTCTCCATGTCTTCGCCCAATAGTTTTTTGTTAATACCGATGGTGTTCTTGTTAAGATTATTTTTACCGCAGATGATACAATCAATTTTCATAAGGAATCTCCTTCAGCGAGAAAGAAGGCACATCCTTACCCTTGAACTCCACATCGAGAATCCCAAGCTGCCGTTTGATGATTTTACGCATACGGACAGCAGGACGAAGGCAATATTGCTGGAATCCCTTTGGATTGATGTCCCGTGCGCTCCGCACATTCGGGAACAACAGCTTCAAATATGCTGTTGCAATGCGCTTTACGGCCTCCGTGTCACGGGTATCTGCCCTATCAGGAACATCAATAATTTGATCAACAATCGCTCTATAACTCACATCATTGCGAAGCTCGTGCAAAATGGTGCAGAAGTATTCTGAATTTAACGCCCAGCCGGACAGCTTCAAATCATCATTCATTCTTGGTATATCCCAACCCTTGATGAAACCATGGATTCGGTCTACCAATGCACTTTCTTGAAATAGTGAGGGCAGCTCGGAGAACATATTCTGCCACTCATCCATATTATCCTGTGCGATGTTACCCAGGAAGATGATGCCTGCATCAGATTTCCCCTCGTAGCCACCGATGTTAAACTGTCCATACTCCATATATCCCTGCATGATAGAGCGCATTTCGTTCACATCGCCAAACTGCACCAACTTTACCTCATCTATTGCGATAAAGTCGTGGCCGGTAACAAAGCCGGGAGTCTTCCGAGCGGTATCATAAAACATTTTTGCCCGAGTTACCTTTCCGCCATCTGTTAGAAGACCATATTTACTCACATGGCCAAATACATAGGACTTGCCAGTTCCTTTGGGTGCAAGCTCTATCAGATTGAGGCGTTTCTCCACAAAGGGAAGAATGCGTGTCAGCATGGAAAGCTTTTGTTCCTCACTTTCATACCCGCCCGCATTGTAATCTATGGCCCCTAACAGCACATCAATCCACTCGGAAGTTGTAAATTCATTCCGAACATCCTTGTAATAATCAAGGTCAATAGTATAAGGGCAGAAATTTGTAAATCCAGTAAGGCGAATTTTCCCTGGAATTTTAGGCTTCGCAGTGTCATCCGGGGGTCGATAGCCGAGCTCGACCACACCCCAGACCTCCTGCCCACTGATAAGCTCTCCACGATACTGATCCCATGTAGACACATCAATCATGGTTTCTTTATTTGTCAAACCGAAGTCGGGCAATGAAAAGGTGATTTCTCCGGTTTTTATGCTTATATCGACAGAAATCTTGGTCAGGAGTTTGACACGCTCGTTATCGTTAATGATTCTATCTTTGATTCTGACCCATTCTTCTTTATTCGGAAGATAGGTGCGGATAAAATCCGTAAGTTCGTCTATGTCCAGATTACCTTCATCATCAGCAAACTTTTTGAGCAGCCAGTCTCTCAAAAACGATGGCAGACCTAACGCAGAAAAGAAGTTGCTTTTCTTCAAATCCTTGTAGACGACCATTTCATCGAAACAATCCCGAAGTTTTTCGGTCACGAGTATCCCTCCTTACAGAATGTTCTTTTCGCTGCCGCTTTCTTTTTTCACTCGAAGTGGCAGGCCAGTGGCAACAGGCATTCCACCGGCAAATACATCTACGCTGTATGTCTTGGCACGACGAATTTCAGTCATTTCCTCAACAACATAGAAATTATCAGCAGTCGGTTTTGCTTCGTAGGTATGACCGTCTATTACGACGCTGACATCCACCAACTTTTCCGTAGAAAATACTTTAATGGCAGCTTTCTTGCGGAAACTAACGAAAATTTCGGGGATACCCGTAAATGTTGCAGTTGAATCAATCGGCATTATTTTAACTTCAACGGCATCGTTAAGATACGAAATCTCGATAATCGGTACGGTAACTTCCTCCAATGTTGCGCCGCCATGAACCTCAACATTCGCTTTCCGGCTTCCCTTAAAACGGTCATAATTGGCAAGCGCCCAGAAATCTTCCGCATCCGTGGCACTGTCCGGCCTCTCATCGACCTCACTTTTCGGACAACATCTCCCAGAGTGCTTCCCGCTTGATTGCATTTCCCATAGATTTTCGGTTCCGTGAATTACAGCAAGCCGACTGGCACCATGGTCTGCAATTAAGATGGCCTTTTGATAGTCGCCGTTTGTGAGGTTTGTTTTGATTTTCTTCAGGAGTTCATCAATCAGCTCCAGTTCACGAATCAAATGAATCGGGAGCTTACGATCCTCTCGACTATAATCATAGCCTTCCTCACCGTGATGCTTGATTTTATCTATCTTATCAACAGAGATGATGGGGAATCGATCTGTGGATAGGACATCCCAAAATTCCTTGTTCCGACTGGTGATGGATGGAAGCTCACATCTGCACACAGTAACTTTCGCCATGAGTTTAAGTGCATGACATCTGGACATGATATAGCCAAGATACTCCACGCCCATTGCATCTGTAAAATAAGTCTGGGTATCCGTTACATCAATTCCTTCTATCACAGAACTGCGTGGCGGGAGAATTCTGTTATAATCCCGATCGACTGCTTGCTTTTCGACAAGTGTCATGAAGTCCGGGAAAATCTTATTGACAACCTTCTGATATTTGTACTCCTGGAAATAGTTATCAAGCAGTTCACTTTTGAAATGGTACGCTGTCAGATACGCCCGAAGATCAGGATAAATTCGCTCCAATATATCAAGAAGTTCTGCTCTCCCGAAGTCCTCACTGTATCTATCCAACAGCTTGAAAATAAGCTCCTTTTCCTGAAGGGTATTGTCTGTCAGGTAGCAGAGCGCATATTTCCCCTTGCTTTGGACTATCTTGCAAAATCCACTGACCTCATCAAGTGGGTTTTCAATGGAATTCAAAAGGTCTTTTCTTTGTCTATATTGGGAAATAAAGTCTTTGTCGGTCGGATCTTCCTCTAAGATAGTACGATACAAGCTGTGAATCAGCCCGGATGGGGAAGTAGCCGTTTCTATTGCCTTGTTGAAGTAGGAGTTGTTTCCCGCATGGAACAGTTTGAGCCCGATAAAGTACAACCAAAGCCATTTCTTGTTAGAAGCTTTTTGTTTGTAAGTAGAGATAACAATATCCAAATTGTTGACGCTCCCTATTTGGGCGGAAATCAACTGTTGCCAAGAAGAATATTTCCGAAACTCTGTCAAAGCATACTGCCAGTTCTCTTCATCTCCGTAACTTTCTGGCAGTACAGATGTCATTGCGTCCAAATGACACAATACTTCATAAGGATTCTTCAAATCTGAGATCGTATAGAGCGAAAACGGATACTGATCCTTGCTTTTTGCAGTCTCGATGTATAGAATCTCTGCTGCGGCTGATTCCACCGCCTTGGCCATGCCTCGAAGCCCTTTTACCAGCGCACTTGCGTCCGTAGGTTGAATGCCCTCTGCGGTAAAAATCAGCTTAGGACGAGCGGATGGTATCCCCTCTAAAACGCAAATTCTGCTATCAAGGCGCCTGTCATTTTTAATAAGGGTATGCAAGTATTCCACACATTGAAAGGTGAGGATAACTGCATGGCCCTCAGTGCTCATAGATAGAAGTTCTTTTAATTCTTGCACCAAGGCCTTTTCGCCTTTTAACTTGAGGAAGCTCGTGATCTCACTGACAAAAAAGTTGGTATTCTCATGAGCAAGGCGTTCAAGAATGTTGGGGATGACAGGGAATTCATCAGGTTTGCAAAACGCCGCATCAGAGGCACAAAGAAAGACATTTTGGGGCAATTGATAGTGGAGCATGATGGCTTCCAAATCTGCCTTGTTTTGAACATCTACGATAAGAGGCTCGACATTATCTTTCTTCAGATAGCGGTCAATTTTTTTAATGACTTCTTGGATGGTCATTTTGCACCTCCTCAGTTCCCTTTGATAATCTCCATGCCAACAACCATGTTATCCCGAATGAGGTCCTTTAGATACTTCTTCACATCAGCAATATCCATCTCATCGATCTTGGCGAGGGCACGTTCACAACCACCCTGGTTATATTTCGCCTCTGCCATTTGACGAAGCTTCTTTTCAATTTCGGGAAGGCCGAACCACTCAAACGGCTCTGCTGTGATGTGAGAGTCAAGGTAATCTTTCACTTCCTGAATATTTAGAAGCATAACCGCATAGTTTCCGATGATACTGTCTCTAAACGCTTTGTCCAAAGCGGCACTATCATCCAGAAGGTCAAAGAATTTTGCAGACGCAAAATATTCCATGGCACGGTCGATTGCCTGTTCATCCGCTTTGGCACGGTTGACAGCTCCAAATGCAGCTTTTGCTTTTGCAACCTCGTTGTCAGGGATAAGACACAGAATAGGCATCTTGTGTTTTTTCGACCAGTCACGAGGAGAGTCAGTCCCAGTTTTCTCTCTCCACAGTTTCTTTAACTGTGTGTTTTTCTGGCCTTCCTTATAGGCCCCAACCTTCGCTTCAACCTGATTCAGATAGTCTGCTTTTTCGTAGGTGAATGAGCCAGCAGGCATCGTGTCAAACACATCCTTGATTTCGTCTTCTGAAAGCCCATCAAGATAGTATCCGCACACACGGTTGAACAGATCAACCTGGTTGTTGTAGAAGTTGCGGAATGCGCTTCCGTTTGCCTGAACAAGTTCCAGGAAAGACTGCTTCTGGGAATCCAGCAGCGTTCCTGCTTTTTTCAGGTTATAGAGCATTCCGAGGAATGGCCCAAGTTCATCAAGATAATTTTTTGCAGCTGCATAGGAGATGCGAATATATCCGCACTTGTCACACCACTCCCGTATGGTCGCATCATAGGAGATGCTTTTGGAGATAATCTTATTGCTTTCTACAATGATTTGATACTCCAGAATAACCTCACGGATTTTCTGCTGTGCGGTTTCGACATTCCAAACCCAATTCGCCGCATCCGCATCAAACTTCCTGCGGAGAACATTGAGGTATTGACCGCCATCGCCAACTGTTTTAGCAAGAGAGACAAGCGTACCATTTTCAAAGGTTTCAAGGTAGGCAGCCATACCCTGGGTACACTTTTCCTTGGTCAAAATCGTTTGCAAATCTTTTGCGGCATCTGGATTGGAAAGGGCAAGATTTCCGATTGCCATGGCAATATCGCTATCGCTCTTCGCTGTACCCATGTTATTGCTGTTGGCAATTCCACAAAAAGAATCAATGATTTCGGACAACACGGAGGTTTCCGTCTGAAGCGATTCTTTGTCCAGAATATACTTCAAAGTCCAAATCGGGAAGGAGAATTCCTTCATCTTGTTGCGGATGCGTTCTCTGGTGTTTGGAACCGAAGTACACATATTAAGCGGAATCCCAAATGCCACAGAAGTAATTTCGTTAAAAGCCTTCTCTGCGGGGGTCATCGCAACGATATATTTATCCTTATAGCGAGGATTCGGCGTGATTTCAAGGCGAATAACTTCGTCAATCATTTCCTTGAGTTTGCCAACATTCAAAATGTCGTTGGTAAGCCCATCGCTCCAGCTATATGTCCCAGAGGCGTATTCCTTCAGCACAAAGCCCATAATAAATGCAGACAGATTACAGGGCATAAAACCATAAGGTGCCGCCTTCAAAACGTCATAGATTTGCTTGATAGATACACGGCCACCACCGTTCTGGAAGCCATCGTTTACAATTTCATCAACACACAGCTTGATTTTGGAAATCAAGAGATGAGGCTTGGAAAGCCAGTATTCGGGAACCTTCCATGCGCCGTCAAGAGCGATTTCCAACTTTGTGGCGGGACTGCCGGACAGGAAGGTACCAGCTGTTTTCTCATTGAATGCGCACTCAACACCTTGCTTCAAGCTGCTCGGTGTATACATATTGGCAATGACATTGTAAGAGCCCTCAAGGCAGGACACGAACTTTTTCTTGTTGATTTCTGCAAGAAGGCCGTACAGAGCGTCCAGCGTAGTAGCACGTTCCCCATCCGGCTTATCTGCGGTGTGAACCATAAACTCACCGCCTGCAATGCGGGTTTTCCATTTCTTCAGAGAATCTTTTGCATTGTTGGCATATTGAGTAACTAATGCAGGGTCTTTTCCTTGCTGGGACATAGATAACGCCATATCGTGACGATACACGCCATAGCCATCCGCACCAAACGGAGTACGGCTGGCATCAATGAAAATCATGTTGTAGGTGCCAGCAGCAAGGGCGTCATGTATTTTCTTGCCCAGAACCACACTTTCTGCATCATCTTTCGCAAAGCATACAACAGCAACGATCTTATTTGCATACTTTTCTTCCGTGTTGCGAAGCTGCTTGATTGTAGAATCAAAGTCGGAAGACGAAACATAGCGCAGTTCATAGCGAAGCTTCAAAGCTCCACCAAGGCTGATTGCATCCACGATACGAGTTCTGTCAGCAAGTTCCTCTGTGATAAAAGCCGAGGTGCTCTTGCGGTCGATCTGTTCCTCAAAAGGTGTTACATCAATTTCGTTTTCATGGTTGTAAGCAGCATACTGGAATTTTCCACCGCCAAGGGACTTGGAGAACAACACCTTTTCTCGAACAAGCTGATCCGCACATCTCGCTGCGGAGCCTTCCATATCAGTCCCTTCAAAAGCGTTGTCAAGGTTCTTTTCGTTGGGAATAAACAGCTCAACAGAGTCGCCGGCATATTGAGAAATTGCCTGCAACAGAAGAACCGTTTTGAGTACACGTTTTTGGTCAGAATCAAGGCGCTGATTCCCAGCACGATTGTAATAGTCCAGAATAGAGCGAATATCATGCGATAGATATTCTTTTCCCTTATCATAGAAGAATTCCCAAAGCATATCGACGGAAAGCAGCGGGTTGTCGTCCTCTGGCCCGAAATTGTCAATAAACCACTGGAACCCCTTGATTTCATCGCCACGGTCATTTTTAATAAAGTCAAACATACTGCGCTGGTTGGAATCAAACGCAGAGGAAATATGCTTGAGAAGCAGGGCGGCATAGGGATGTATCGGGAGAATATCGATCATCTCTTTGTCGGTGATCCGAGCCACCGACTTCACCAGCTTACGGGATGCCTGTGTTCTATCAGTCAGGTCGCCAAGGGCTACCTCCCAATCTGCCAAAACAACTTCGTCCTTATTCTTCTCCATGGCTGCACCCATGAGTTGGAATGCAATATTTTCAGGCAGGCTGATTAAACTGTGCGGACTGACAAAGCGTCCGTTCAGCTTGATGAAGTCCTGGTCGCGCTCATGGAACAGGCCCTGGGTCACATGGGTCACCAGCACAAAATAGAAGGGATCGGTTTCGCTGATTTCACAAAGCTCCTGAAATCCGGTGAGATTGCGGGCGTTGTTGTAGAAATATTCGGTAAACTCGTCCCACATAAAGACAATCGCCTTCAAACTGTTTGCCCGGATGACCTCACGAATCCAGTTGCCCAAATCGGTCACGCTCAGCGACAGAGCTTTTACCTGACGCTCATCGGCTACCTTGAAGATATTGTCCATAATCCTTGCCAGCGCCTCGCCGGAGAAGGTGCGCAACTTCTCAATCACCGTATCGGCGTCATCTCCGCCAAAGAGGTCAGAGTAAGTGCCAGTGATCAGTCCGTTGAAGTAGTTTTTGTTATCCTTGTCAGAGAGCCATGCAATGGTAGCATCCTTCAGCGCATTCCCGCCCTTGTTTTCAATTCCGGCATCAACAAGCGCCTTTTCAATGCTTTCCTGGATGGCAAAGACAAGATTATGGTCGCTGCGGATAGAAGCGGAACCATAGCGGTGAACGGTCAAGATACGACCGCTGGACTTCACGGCCTGGAAGCGGTTGTACAGGTCGTTGTCCATTTTATGTCTCTGGAAGTATTCACGGGTTTCTTCTTCGCTGGAATCCAGCAGCTTTTTGAGCGTGTGAACGGCATGGGATTTACCGGTTCCGTAGGCACCTTCCACCCATAGACAGAGCTTCTGCTTGCGCTCCAGGACGCTGACCGTGTTCTTCAGAAGTTTCACGAAGGTCTCGTGGGGGAAGAATTTTTTCCACACTTCCGGGTTCTTCGTGATGACCGCCTCGTTCACGGCGGGGAAATAATCCGGATCAATATTGAAATAATGACGGTATTTTTCCAACATCGGCATAGCATCTTCCTCCTTAGAACAGATTCAGCACATCCTGAGATGTCTTTTCGCTGTTGAGAGTGATATTATCCAGGTCCAGTGTAAAGCTGGCGTTGAGGAAATCTGGATAGTTGATAGTCAAACCATTCAAAATCTTTTCCATCTGATTGCGGTCAAGACCAAAAATCTCAGTAGGACTAACACCGTCACTTTCGAGGTCATGGTTTAAGAGGCGGGACAATGTAAACTGGTGGTAATCCCCGCAAGCCTCTGCAAATTTATATAAGCTGTAAAGAATGACAAGCGGATTCGGATTTTCCCAGGGGATGCGAACCACGCTATTCCAAAAACGCTTTCCGTTTTTTAGCGTGTAGTCACAGACACCCAGGCCGATTTCATTGCTTAATTGAGGAATAGAAATCAGGATGTTTTTATATGCGGAGACAATGTGTGAACGAGAATTTTTACTCATTGAGTCATCCAGCATTGCATAAATGGTATCAGGGGTGTGCGTTGTGGAAAAATCAATGTTTTTGACCCACCAATTAAACTCCGATGTGTATGTCAAATTGCAAAGAATCAATGCCCAAGCGTCGGAATTCTCTATTTCAATATTATCAATAACTTTACCAAAGGGTGCAAATTTAGATTTAGCAGTAACTTCGGCATCGTTCAAGAAGCTCTTGAGATTTTTAACCATGTTGGTTCCAAGGCTGTGAGGAGAAGTCCAAAATTCATCCTTTAATTTGAAATACGATCTAACCCAATCGAGTTCAATGCCCATATTTCCATACCTGTCAATGCTCCCCATTTTCTTTTCTCCTTTCGGCAATCGCAACGAGTTGGCTACTAAGCAACCATGGAATACATCGTGACATTTTTTGCATTTTACGCATCGGTCATCGATTGTTACATGGCCATCCTTCATAGAAATAAACCCATGCGGACAATTCGCCTCGCATACTCTACAGCCAATGCAATATGCGGTTTTTCTGAACACAGTCTTCAATTCTGACATAAAATAAATGTCTTTCTGGGTATTTTTCCCTATCACAACTGTAGCAGTTAGTCCGTTGGTATTTTCGGCAATCTCAATGTGATACAACTTATCTCTGCAAAGCACTTCGACATTACCATTCTCCAGAAAGGTTACATTGCCAATTGTTTTAATCCACTGCTTCCAATCAGTTTCTATACGGGATACTTGAATTGTAAGTACACCTTGTTCAAATGATTCATTTGTATAACTTTTGGCGAATGATAATTCTTTTCCACTTCTTCGTGCTTTCCATCCACCAATGTCCATAAACTCCTTGACGGCGCTCGGATTAGACAACTCTTTGGAGGTTGTTTCCAGAATAATGTTATTGAATGTTGTGGTTGTCCGATATCCCTCATCACTAAAGCTGTATGCTTGTTCCTTAAAATACATATTTTTCGATGTGGCTAACGGGCACACAAGACATCCTGCACGGCTATTTCCTTTTTTATAGGCATCATTTATCAAGAGTTGTCTCTCATAGATATAGGAAAACAATTCGGCGGAGTTCCATTCAAGGATTGGGTGGCAGCTATATTGTCCACGAACTTTCTCTCCGTGACTAATACCTTCGTATTCACTTCGAGAAGCACTTTCATCTCCTCGGATTCCTGTGAAGGCCATTCCCCTAAAATGAGGATTATTGGTATACTCTCTCAGTAAGATGATTTGAGGCGCAGTTTTATGCACACTACAACACCATCGCATCGTCTGCGCTGGCGGTCCAAATTCCCTCCATGTGACTTTCGGGTCGAAGTCAGACTTTGCTCTTAAAAATTCAATCTTTGCGTCTTTACAGTGCTGTTCAATCTCTTCGACTATTTTATATGTATCCGGGAATTCCATTCCCGTATCGCCAAATAGCACTTTGAATTTATTGTGCGGCAAAGCACGCTGCACCAGATCGAGGGCTACTACACTATCCTTGCCGCCACTGAACGCCACATAGAAGACATCGACCCGATCCATGTATTCAACATAAATGTTGTATATTTTCTTTATTGTTTCTGCGGCCAGTTTCTCCAACAAATCCCGGTTCTTTTCGACCATAGCGGGAATATCAACAAAGCGGAGAGGTTGTCCATCGGGCTCTGGCTCGTCCATAATCACAATTTCAGGTGGGGTATAAAGACTGCCGCCTTTGGTCTTGGCAACCTGCCGTCCCCGGTAGAAATAATTGTTGGCTTCCGCCCACATATAGGGGTAGGAGTCATTCTTTGCATAATTCCAATACCGGTCAAATCCAAGAATATCCAGTTCTTTGTAATACACCGGACGAGGTTCCTTACTGAAGGAAAGCGGTGAGCTGTTCAGCAGCAGTCCGCCCGTCTCGGCATCCCAGGTATATGAGTACATATTAGTCGGTGTCCTTCCTTTGCCTCTGTGCTTTTGCTCTGATAATGAGCGATTCTATTTCTGAGTATCTACGGCGGGCAAGATATCCATTGTCACTCAGATATTGAAGCACGGGGGCTTTTTTCATCTCTATTTGATTGTTGTTGGCCAGCAGGTCAATGATCAAGTCATCAAAGCTGCCGATGCCTGCGGAACGCTTCACAATTGCACCGGCGCATTCAGTTCCATTAAAGCTGCTATGTAGGAGCAGATATTTCTGACTGTAACTTGCCACATAATGTTCCAACAAGAAGCTGTTCCAGGGAAATCCCACATAGGGGAGTGCGCCAAAGTTCGTTACTTCCGGCAAGGGAATATACTTTTCCGTACAGATTCGGTCCAGCACCTCATCTATGTCAGCAACGGGGAACTGGGCCGCTGCTTTCGATACAAATTGATCCCGGCTGATTCTCAGGCTGTTTTCGTAAACGGTATCAAAGTATATGGTCGTAGCGAGGCTATCCGCCAATCCCTGAAGCTCAGACAGCGTGAAACTATCATGACTTCTTGCATATTTTGCAAACACATCCACCATCGAGATTTCCTGACCCGAGCGGCTGATGATATTTCCTTTGAACGAAAATTTATCACCTAATTTTGCCTTTAGTGCATCCCGGAACCCATACACGGAGAGGGTGTGATTTTCCTCTATGATATAGGGATATTTTGCCCGGATTGCATCATAAAGCTCATTACCACCAATGAAATCCCTTTCGTCAATGGTCCTCTGGATGATTTCAGCAATTCCATCCAATTCTTCATCAGACAAATGGACAATACTTTCGTGGAAGTATTCGCTGCGGCCATTGTTGACGAATTCAACATTGCTGGCAAGGATCAACTTTATTTTACTCTGTGGAAGATGCGGCAGTGCAGCAAAAAGCTCATCATAAGTCGCCGGTCTTCCAAAGTTTTGCAAGCAAGAGCGAACTTCCGATAGCGGGTCCATGCTGACATCGGGCGTTTTCGATATAAAACTTCTGTTGATGAAAAATCTTCCGTTTCCGATAGAGGTCAAGTACGCTTTCAGCATATCGGCATCGTGAATATGGTAGTCCAAGAACACATCAGAAAATTCGGCAAAAATCGCTTGATAATAAATAGCTGCTTTCCCGTCTGCAAAGGCGCTCTCGATGTAATCCAGCAGTTCTTCCTTTCGATCTTCGCTCAACATGACATCTGGGAGAAAGGCTTTCCCCTCGTAAAGAATGCATAGTTGCTTGATTTTGTTGCTGATGTCATCATCAGAGTCAGTCAGCTCTGTGGCATGGGTTGCTGTGTAATACCTCTTAAATTTGCGTATCTCAAGAGGCGAATCCATACGGAATCCCTTCATGAAATATTCTCTGAGCACTTGCTCATAACCTTCATTCCTGTAAGGACTCGCAGAATCTATGTCCGCTTTTGTAGGAACAGTCTGTTGCGGCTCAGCCCCAATGAACATAAGAAACTTCTGCAAAGCCGCTCGGAAGCGATTATGCTGCCTCGCATTGTAACTCAAAAAATCCGCATCGTTTAAGAGTAAGCGAATCGTTTCCTGCGCAGCTTGCCGATCAGAAGTGTAAAGTTGCCAAGAAGGCAGTTGGTGTTCTCTTGCAAACACCTCACAATTATTTATTGCCGAAGAATAACTCCGACTGGTAGCATCGGCCATTTTCAGTGTTTCCGACAGGTATCGAGAAAAACTTCTGCTGTTTATCTCATCCGACTGTTCACTCGCAACAGATTTTGACATTGTATCGTTTGCGATATTATGTGTGTGTTGTGGCTGAAATGTCTGAGTGGCGGTGTTGGATTCCTCAACTGCTGTTTCCTCAATGCCAATACGAGAATAGAGCCCTTCTTTTATGTAGTTGTAGTAATATCGCCCTGCAGCAACAATTTTATTGATCTGCTTTCTGCGGGTTATTCTGAAGAATTTATTTTGTTCAATTGTGCGCTGAACTTTCTTTATGGTTTCGATGTCTGTTGTCTGGAACAACGGTTTTTGCAGGACTTTTATTTTCAAGCAAAAGGTTTCGATTTCAGAATAACAAATATAAAAGTCAGAAAGCTGGGCAGGAGACACTTGTTCGGCAAGATACCGCATGAAATCATCTTTAACGGTTTTTCCATCGATTATCATTGCTCTTGCCTCCTTCAGTAATTTTTGATACTCGTCATGGGAGTCATGATACAAACTTGCAACCCCTGTAAAAAGTCTGGTAGCCGGTTTGAAAACTGTGCGTCCCAAATATGCTGACTCCATGCTTTTCATTTGAAATGAGATTCCGTTTGTATTACGATACACCGCATCAATTTCTATGCCCCGATGAACTGCCATTGCTCTTAAATCGTGAGATACTGCCTTAACTGCGTCTGAGCGTGTGAGCTCGCCTTTCATAGAGGCAAGGATCCCTTCTAACAGGATAGCGGCTTCATATTTATCCCAGGACGGTTGCCTCTCTGCCATATACAACTACTCCTTTGAAGATGTTTGCGTGTTTGAACTATTTTTTGATTCTTTTACATATTCCATAATATCGCCGAAATCACAGTCGAGGGTCTCACATATACGGCCCAAAATAGCGAGATTTACCGTTTCATCTCGCCGTAGCTTTGTCATTGTATTCGGCGCAATATCTGCGGCTTTTCTCAAATCCGCTTTGCTCATTTTCTTATCTACAAGTAACTTCCACATACGGTTATAAGAAAGCGCCATGTACTCTCTCCTTCTTCCAGATAATACAGATATTTTGTAAGGTGATTCTCAAAGAACGGGCCTTAATGCACACTTGACTTATATTTTACCGCTAATCTCTATTATCTTCAAGAGCGTATCGCAATTTTATGCGAACGCACAATCTCTCCGGCAGAAGAAAAGCAGGGACTTGCCGGGAGCGCATTGCCGACAAGTCCCCGCCGTTCTTCCGTTAGTTTCTTTCTCTGCATTAAATCTCAGTTAGAGTGAGTCCTTCTGGGCGGTTCACAATGAACCGCCCCTGGGTCCAGCACATGAGCGCAGCCTCCCCTTGGTGGAAGGTTTTAAAAATTCGATTCCTTCAAAAGTGGTTTGTACAACTTTTTGGTACAAACCACTTTCTCTTTATTTTACAGTATAGAGATTGGAGGTACTGCTGCCGTTGGGACGGTATCGGGGGGCTTTGACCAGATATCCGGCTTTTTCCAAATCGGATACAGCCCGCTTGACCGTGGAGCGGGACAGCTTCATGTCCGAGGCGATGGTCTTGATGCCGGGCCAGCACTTGCCCTCAGCGTCTGACCGATCCCGCAGGTACATATAAACTGCCCTTGCTCTGGAGGGCAGTTCGGTGTCGGCGTAGATGGTTCCAAAGTAGCTCATGTGTTTTCTTCCTCCATGGATTTGATACTTTTACCCCGCTTTCGGGTTCTCTCCTGTACTGGTTCATGCGCCATACCGCCGTGTCCGGACACCGCATAGCCCCGGTGTTCCGCTGCTTCCTCTGCCTTGGCAGACTTCGGAAGATTCCGTTCCAGATCCACACGATTGGCATAGGCCACCGCTCGGTTTGCCCGCTCCGGCACAGTGTACGGCTCCCCGAAGGTGATGCCCCAGTTCAGGAAGAGCTGGAGCCGGGTCCGCATGGGATGGGTACCGGTTTTCATGACAATGAAGCTGCCCTTGGGGATGGATTTCAGCTCGTCAGGGGTGAGTAGTGCCCGTTCCATCATCTGCAGGCTCTGGCTGGGATCGTTCTTCCCTCGGCTCACCGAGCCGGAGAGGACGGTGCGGCTGCCCAGGGCTTTGGACAGGACTTCCGCAGTCTGGCTGTTGGGGGCGAAACCGCCGAAGATGGTGTCCTGGCAGTTGTCCTGAATGATTTCGCAGCCTTCCTTGCCGTAGTTTTTCTCCAGCTGCGCCAACGACTGGATGATGGGTACCAGCGTCAGCCGGCGAGATCGACCGGCGGAGAACAGGGGCAGAATATCAAAGGGCGGCATGGTTCCAAACTCGTCGCAGAACAGCACCACCCGGTTTTTCAGCTTGCCGCCGTTCTCATCGGCCACGGCAAACAGCTCCCGGCTGAGATTCTGAATCATCAGACCGGCCATAAAGTTCTTGGTGGTGTCCTCCTCCGGCAGGATCAGGAAGATGGCGGACCTCTCCGACGCAAACTTCTCGGCGTCGATGGCGCTGTCAAAGCACAGGATCTGCTCCAGTTCGCTGTCCAAGAAGGCATTCAGCCGGGACAGGACCGTGGACATGACGGAGGCCATGGCCTGCTCGGCGCTGTTGAGGGCGGCTCCGGCGAACCACCGCGCCTTGTGGTCCGGAGGCAGCTTGCCCATCAGAAGCTGGAAGTGGCTCTTGCCCTTGACGCCACTGGGTTCCAGAAGATCCTGCACCAGCTTGAACACGGAGACGATGTGTCGGCGCTCCTGGGGATGGTCTTCGTCGGGCGGCAGGAACTCAGCCAGCATCAGGATGACAGAGGTGAGCAGACCTTCGGCGGCATCGTAGAAGAAGGCGTTTTGCCCACGGTTGCTGTCATCGCCGTCCGGGTTGACAATGGTCTTGGACAGGATCTTGGCGTATTTTTCTGCTTTTGCGCGGGCCGCCAGATTCCCCGGCTCCTTTCGGGCGATATCCATGTACCGGTTGACCAGCGTCAGCAGATTGTTGCCATCCGAGCGGGTGGGATTACGCAGGTCGATAACAGAGATATTGTACCCATAGCACTCCTTGGCGATGGTTCCGTAATTCCGGGCAAGGTCGCCCTTGCTGTCCAGCGCCAGCCAGCTCATGCCGCTGGCACAGGCATATTCCAGATTGGGATAGAGGAAATAGGCTGTCTTGCCGATGCCGGAAGCGCCGATCATGAGGCAGTGGATATCGTCGCTGTCCACCAGAGCGGTAAGCTCGCCCTTCTTGCCCTTGCACCCCAGCACCAGCCCCTGCTCCGCGGGGCGGTTGTGGCCGCTGCGCCAGTCCCTGACCCGGAACGGGACATGGGCATAGATCTTTTTGATCTCCTTTGCGGTGGCCCACCTCGCGGTACCGTGCTGTCCGTCGCCCACCGTCCTGGACTTGATGCCGCTCAGGGTGTAGCAGTGGGACAGCGCAGCAAGTCCTCCGATGACAAGAAACATTCCGGCGCCGGCCAGAATCAGGAGAGCCACCTTTGACTCCTTGAGCTGCTCCAACAGAGTTATCCAAAACTCTGGCATAATGTGTTCACCTCGCATTTCTGTTCTCTGACTGTAGTCAAGTCATCGTTCCAGTCCTTGTTCTCCGGAACGAGCCGTTCCACGGTGTAGTCCGCTTCCAGCTGGGCCATCATGCGCTGGTTGGCCAGGTGGCCAGCCTCGTCGTTGTCCAGACAAAGCAGCACGGTGTGAATCTGGGGCATCCGCTCCAGCATCTTCGCCACCGGCTGGATGGAGGTGCCGCAGCAGGCCACATAGCTGTGGCGCTGCCAGTCCTCCGGATGGAGCGTGATGTAGGAGAGCATATCGATGGGCGCCTCGAACACATAGAGGCTTTCGTCTGTTCCCATATGGTGAAAACTGTAGCGGGGATTGCAGCCCTCCACATTGAGCCGGAAGGCTTTTCCGTAGCTGTTGGTACTCCGTTTGTGGGCGTGACGCGGGACGCCTTCCTCATCTGTGCCCACAAATACTGCATTGTGGTATTTCGCATCTTCGTACAGGAGCCTTTCCCTGGCGAAGTGGGCTACCACACTTCGGTCAATGTTCCGATGCTTCACCAGATAGGCATAGACCCTGCGCATATCGGAGTGGACCGGCGGCAGGACAAAGGGCTTTGGCGGCTCCACCACCCGCTCTGCGGCAGAGGGGTAGATGGTACCCACTTCTCCGCCCAGCAGCATGGTCACCGCTTCGGGATAGCTGAGGTTGTAGAAGCGCTGCACAAAGCTGACGGCGTGACCGCCCCTCTCCTCGGCATGGTCGTACCACTCGTTTCCGCGGACGGTGACGCTGTGGTCCTTGGCCAGCCGTTTCTCTCTGCCGGACGGAATCAGCTTCTCGCCACGGAACCGGAGGAACTCCTCCAAGTCCACAGCGGCGGCACGCTGCCTTTGCTCTTCTGTAAAGTGAATATAGGTTGACATGGTTCCCTCCTGTTACATGGTCTGCTGATACGACACCTGCTCCTCGTGATCGTCTGCCTTGTGGCCTATGGCCATACGTTTCTCCATCAGGCGTGTGCGCCGTTTGGAGTCAATGCGGATTCCGGCCGGGTTATGAGGCGGTACAGAATTATCCCGGAAGATCCGGCTCATGTGATGGAGCAGCTTGGTTGCCGCCAGCATCACGGACGGATCACGGAACTGGTCGAAGCGGTCGAGGAAGAATTGAGCGTACTGGTTGCCCTGGGCGGCTGAGCGTGTGAACCACTCCCTGGCCTGCTCCCGATCCTGCTCCACATCCCGGCCCAGGAGATACAGCTTGCCCAGGGTATATTGGGCAAAGGAATTTCCCTGTTCGGCGGCAGCGGTCAGGTACTCCAGAGCTTTTCTCACATCCTTCTTTACAGACTCGCCGGCGAGGTAGAGCTTTCCCAAACGATATTGGGCAAACTGGTTTCCATGCCCGGCAGCCTTATCCAGCCAGCGCAATGCCTCCGCTGTGCGTTTCTGAGAAAGGAGCAGTTTCCCAAGGGCGTATTCCGAGAAGTCATTTCCGGCCTCTGCGGACAATCGAAACCACCGCTCGGCTTTTTCATGATCCCGCATGGTGGAGAGGTCGTCCCGGTAGAACTTACCCAGCTGGTGGGCTGCCACCGTATATCCCTCTGCCCAGAGCTGCTCCAGCTCCCGAACCGCTTCCGCGTGTTCCTCATCCAGCGCATAGACATCCTGCAGCACGGATTTGGCGGCACGGTAGCGCTGTGCCTGATCGTATACGCTGGTGGATCGATGTTCCTCCTGTGCTTCCTCCGGCTCAGGCTCGTCCTGCAGTGCTTCATCTTCAAAAGTTGGGAGGCCGAGACGGATGTTCTCGGCCTCCCGGATGATGTCGTTCTTGATTCTGCGAAACTCCCTCTGCTGGGAGAGCGGGAGATGCTCCCGTGGTGTGCGGCTGCCGTAGCACTCGTTCAGCTCGTCCCGGATCTGATTCCAGATTTCGTAGCACTGCGCTACTTCCGGCTGTCGGGACAGCTCATCCACGATGGTGTCCACCAACGCTTTCAGTGGCTTTTTCAAATAGCCATACTGCTTTTTCCCGGTGGTGGTTTCCAGAGCCTGCACCAGCTGGCGCATCTGCTCCTCGATGACGGGGTTGTCGCAGAGCTGGTGATTCATCCTGTGGATCAGCTCCCGCATGGTGTCCTGGGCTGTCTCGACCAGATCTTTGTAGGCTACATCCTTCCGCTCGTAGATCTGATTCATCTCATCCCGGAAGATAGTGTTGGTCAGCTTGGAGCGCATGGCCGCAATGCCTTCTCTGGTCAGGAAGCCCTCCTTGGGATTGTCCGACCAGACCATCATGTGGATATGGGGGTGATGTCCCTCATTGTGGAAGGCTGCGTACCAGCGGAAGTGATCCACCGGTATCCGCATAGCCCTGGCCAGATCCTGTGTGTGCATCATGAGCAGAGTGCGCCACGCATCCGCGTTGTCGTATTCCAGGCGGGCGGCATCTTCCCGGCGCAGGGAGTAGATGATGGTCCACACATTTCCTTCATGGGCCTCCAGCTCGGACATGGCTGCATTCAGGTCAACTGCCGGAGCGGAGCTGAACAGGCCGTGTGCGCCGTGACGCTCCACACGAGGACGGGTGGCAATGTAGGACATGTATCCGCTCTCTGAGTTCATCTCATGAAGGTTTGCATCCAGCGCCATGGTGATGAATGCGGAGGCAGTTCCAAGCGTTGGGGTCTTGCAGTAGTCCTCGTACTCGAACAGCTCCGCAGCATCGGGAAAGTCATGGAGCAGCTTTTGGATCAGCTCCCGCTGGCCTTTGGTAACCGGACCGTTTCCGGACAGCTTCTCCACGCCTTCACGGGTGGCGATGTACTTCATGTACCCGCCGGCCTTGTCCGATTGGATATAGCCGCTTTTCTGTACGAGCTTTGCCATGGGTTACACCGACTTCTGGAAGTCCAGTGCGTCCTTGAAGGAGATGCGCCCGTTGGTGCGCTTCATATCCCGGATGGCTTTTCCGCGCAGGCGCTGGTATTCGCCTTCGTCGATGTCGGTGTCGTAAGCGATGATCTGTCCCAGCACATGGAGATCCACGCCCTGCTTGAACAGGAGCGAGCCCATGCGCCCGGTATAGTAATCCAGTGTGCCGGTCATCATGGCAGAGAGTGCTTCGGGCAGAAAGGCGCCGGCGTTCTTGGTATGCAGATAGCCAAGATAGAATTCCACTGCTTTTTCGATGAACTCACTTTGGGTTCTACAGTTATCTGACCGATAGGTGTCCTCAATCTGCTCCTTCACAGATGGGGTCATCCATACAGTTACCTTCTGTTTTCCTTTTACCATAGTACCTCCTTGTTTGTTGGAACCGCTGTAAAACCCTTGGTACAGCGGCGTTCTCGTAAAATGGAGCGTTCCTGCTGCTGTTTAGGCTCAAAAGGAACGGCCTATCCAAAAGCCTGAAACTGCCCGCACTGCGGGCAGTTGTGAATGGCTCGGCGCACAAGGAGCGTCGGGCCTTTCTCCTGCTTGCCTTTCGTCGGCCTCCACCTCCCTCGAAAAGCGGCACAAACCCCGCCTGTTTCCCCAGGGCGGGGTACTCGGTCGGTCAGCCGCTGAAAGCCGCACACAGCGGCCCACAGGGGGCAACACGGCGCTACATCTGCATCTCCGGGGATGCCGGACTCTGCTCCGACAGATAGTTCGCACTGCACTCCTCCAGACTTTGGCCCCAGTACTCCTGACAGTAGGTGTTCATCCTGGGGAGGAGCAGGGCCTGTTCCTCGGCGCTGAGGCGATACTTGAACGCCTCCTCATCGCCGTTGCCCCGCTGCAGATACACCTCCAGCGTGTCACAGACACGGCGGGCATCCAGATCGTAGTTGGCATAGATGTTCAGCCAGTCATCGTTCTCGGTGGTACAGACGTTGGTTCCGAACACCTCGTCCGCATGGAACGATACTTCCATGTAGAACTCCAGCAGGTTGTCGTTCTGAATAATATCCTCCGCAAAGGAGATGTCCTCTGCGTGGAGCGTCCGGATACCGGTGAGATACTGGGGCTCCGTTTCGTATGTGATCTCTTTTCCCTGCAGACGATCCAGGAAGGTGCGCCACTGTTCGTCCGGTGACGCGGCGCTTTTCTTCGTGGCGAAGTAGACGGCGGTGCTGACATCCTGAATGCGGAATCGCTTCCAGCCGTCCATGATGTTGAGGGCATCGAGGTAGCCGCTGTCCAGGTCAATGTCGAATGCACCGACCACTCTGCCGGTGTTATCCAGCCGCTCCGACACATATGTTTCGAACTGCTCACGGGACAGTTTCTCTCCACGGGGAAACATTTCAGTGAAGTGTGCGGGGGCGTCGCCGTCTGCCTTGCGGATATAGCTGCGAAGGCGTCGGGCAGTTTGCAGGAACTCCATATGTTCTTCCGTCAGGAAGTAGTCGGCACTGCCGCCCTCCGTGACATGGAAAACGGCGAAGCGCCGTGTGGCCTCCCGAGCCTCCTTCTCCGCCTGCTGCTCTGCCCAGAGCTCGTGGCTGATGCGCTCGTACTCCCGCTGAGGAAGCTGGTTGCACATTTCATCAAGGACATTCTCCAGATGCTCCTCCAGCGTTTCATCTTTCAGATGCTTGCTGAGGGCGTCGTACCAACGCTCGTCAATCCAGAGGGTGATGTCTTTGCTGTTCACTGCGACGCCTCCACTTCTTCTGCGGGTTTGGGCGTGACAGGCTTCGGGCTGCGGCGGGACTTGTTCGGAGCAGCGGCGTTTACATCGCTCTCGTCGATGTATTCACGCACCGGAGCGGGCACATATTTTTCATAGAGTTTCACCAGCGCATCCGTCATCTCACGGTCCAGGTCAAGCTCCTTCTTGCCCATGTAGCGTTTGAGCGCCGAGAGCTTCTCCTCATCGAAGGTGATGGTCAGGTTCACTTGTTTCATTGGCACTTCCTTTCTCAGTTGTAGTTGATGTATTCGATCTCCAGCCAGTGGGTCCAGCCGCGGCCTTCCAGCTTGGTCTTGACCACACCGTACTTGGTGCCCATGGCCTCGATGACCTCGCCGTTTCCGATGTAGACGCCGATGTGTCCGTCGTGCCAGACGGCAAGGCCGGGAGTATCCGGCATGGTATCAATGGGACCGGACACCGATGCGGAGTAGTACATCTGGTTTGCTCCCAGGTCGGGCATGCCGTTGGTGGCATAGTCAATGGTGAGGGTTTCGGGATTCAGCCAGCCATAGCCTTTGATGAGACCGACGCAGTCCGTTGTCCGTCCTCCCAGCCAGTTGGCCCGGATGAAGTCTGCGTAGGTACCAACGCCATCCGGATACTGCTCCAACTTATAGGCGAAGAGCGAATCGGTGAGGACACTGCCGTAGGTTCCCCAGACATAACCCCAGCCGGACTCCCAGGCATGGATGGCGTAGGTCACAAGGTCAGCGGCATTCTTGGTGGTGGGATCGGTGAAGGTGGAGATGTCCAGCACAATGCTGCTCCCATCCCCTCGGAGATACTCGCCGCTGTAGCTGCCGCCACCCACGGCACCGGCTATCATGGTATAGATGTGGTCGATGTTGCTTTTGTCATCCTCCGTGATTGCTCTGCCCAGATGGGCTTCCAGATTGGCGTATGCCTGGTACAGCGAGATCGGCACCGCGACGGTATATTCTTCTTCCTCTGTACTGGTAGTCCCGTCCTCCAGAGTCACTTCCACGGTTCGGGTTCGGGTTTCGGTGGTGTAGAAGCACCCCACGAAGCTGTTCGCCGCCCGTGTGGACGGGGCGTCCTCCCCAAAGCAGAGGGCATAAAAAACAGCCTTGACACGGATGGGGTCAAGGCTGTTGCCGCTGTCCATCTGCCCATTGGCAGAGGACACCGCCGAGTCCAGAAGAGAAAAGGCCGAGCGCATCTCCTCAATGTGATACCGGAACTCCGCAGGGACTTCGGCGGAGAACTCGCCTCCATAGAAGCACGCCTCCACCGAATAGTTGTTGTGTTCTGAACCGCCGGAACCAATGGCGCAGAGCAGGGCGATCAAAAGAATGACCGGTGAAAAGACTGCCACCAGAATCCAGCCCACACCTTTTCGGGTCTTTTCATTGGTGAGGAGCATGGCGGCGGCTTTTGCGATTGCCGCAGGCACAGCCATCAGCGACCACCTGCCGATCCGAAGAGTTTCTCCTTGTAGGACGGAGCATGAACCTCCAGCAGGTATCGCTCATTGCCGCACTTATACAGGCAGACGCCCCTCTGAGGAAACTTGATGAGGTTGTATTCCGACTCCTCCAGCTGAAGCATATCCATGTAGGATCGCTTGTCGATGGAGCCGGCGTTGAACAGGAACTGGTGGGGCGGGATGCTGAACAGGGGCTTTGTCATCTCACGGACGCCTTCCTGGTCAAAGTCCTCCAGATTCTGACTGGCCAGAAGCATGGCGGATTCTTTCTTTCGCACACGCTTCAGGCAGTTGCGGATGTACTCGATAGCAGTGGGGTTGGACAGCCAGATATACAGCTCGTCCAGAGCCGCCACGGTATTGCCCACGGTCAGAAGCTTGTCGGACATGAAGGACAGCACATTGAAGAGCATGGCGTTGCGGACATTCTTGGCGGCACTGAGCATCCTTTTCACGCCGAACACCAGAAAGCGGCTGGAGGTGATGTTGGTGTGTCCGTTGAAGAACTGGGCGTCGGCCCCCTTGCACATGGAGTGCAGGCCAAGCAGCACCTCCTGCAGGAGCTTTTCAGTATAGAGCTGGTGCTGACCGGCATCGTAGTTTTTGAATTCCTGCTCGATGAGGTCGTACAGATCGGAGAGAATGGGATAGTCCTCCGGACGCATCCGGCTGAAGTTGGTGCGCTCGGTGATGCCAAACTTCTGATACAGCTTGGACAGCATGATCTCAATGGTATCGATATGCGCGTCGCTGAAATCCTTATAGGCCCGGAAGAAGTCCTTCAGGAAGGAGATGTGCTGGGCCAGCAGGGTGCTTTTGCGAAAGGCCTCCGGCGCGTCGGTGGCATTGGGATCGCCGCCGTCATCCCAGCACTTGGGTTCCAGCACATTGATGATGTACTGTCCGGCCATGAGGTCGGCGAAGCAGCCGCCCACCGCCTCGCACATCTCCTGCTGTTCGTGTTCGGCGTCCAGGGAAATGATGGACTTGCCGGACTCCAACAGGTTCAGGATAAGCAGCTTCATGAGGTAGGATTTGCCCTGACCGGAGTTGCCCAGGATCAGGATGTTGGCGGAGGTCTTATCCTCGTCCCGCTGGTCGAAGTCCACCAGAATGTTGCTGCCGTATTTGTCTTTGCCAATGTAGAAGCCCTTGGGGTCCAGTTTGCCGGAGTAGTTGAAGGGATAGAGATTTGCCACGCTGGAGGCGGGCAGCACCCGTTCAAACTGGACGCCGAAGGCATTGTGACCGCTGGGATTGACACAGCGGAAGCCCTGCTGCTGGCGGAGCAGGAGCTTGTCGACATTCAGCTTGCTCCGTACCAGCTCCGTCAGCACATCGGTCTGGAGCAGCTTGAGGGTGTTGTAGTCCGAGGCGGTCAGCTCGATATAGACCGCACAGTGGAGCAGCGGCTCACGGTTGCGGTGCATGGCGGCCACCAGGGTCGCCACATCCTGCAGGTTGCTCTCGGCGGTGACCGTCTGCTGCAGGTCATTGGTGTTGGAACTGTTCATGCGGTTTTTGTTGGCTGCGTTCTGGATGATTCGCTTTTCCTCTGCGGGCGTGACCTGCCGGGTGTAGATCCGCAGGGTGATGCCGTCCTTTTCTCCCAGGTGGCGGAGGATGGCCTGCTCGTCCGTGCTGGTGGGGTATTCCCGAAGGGCCCAGACGCAGCGGTAGGTGTTGCCGCAGATGAAGTGGTCCGGCATGAAGCTGACCACTGAGGGAGCGATCATGTCCAGGAAGGACTTGATGTTCGCCTCCTCACGGCCCTGAGGTGCGGGGTTTACTCGTTTCTTTGCCATGGAATTCCTCCCTTTATTCGCCCACAATGACCCAGCGGTCACCGTCGTAGTCCTCGTACTGCTCGGTGGTCACATTCTGCTCGAAGTAGACGCCCAGCATCCGTTTGAGATCCTGCTCGGCGGCCCGGCGGGTGGTGAATCCGTTGTCATTGATGCTCTGCTCGATGCGGCTGAGGTACGGAAACACATCCGTATCCTTTTCCTTCCGCAGCCGGATGATGATATAAAACTCCCGGCTGGAGGCCATCAGCACCTGAATGCGGTCCAGGTGTGTGCTGTCCTGCTCCAGAAGCCTGCGTATGGCAGGGAGCTCCTCGCAGGTCTGCCGTTCCTGATAGAAGGTCTTGTTCCGTTCAAAGGACTCCTTGGAGTTGAGCGCCAGCATCTCGATCTCGGCCTGTCCCTTGACCACATTCAGCAGAGCGTAGATTCTGGCGCTGATGCTGGAGTCCGGCAGGACGCTGATGTTGGTGGGCTTGATGATGAAGAATACCAGGTCGCCCATGCGGGTGGCGATGCAGTAGTCTTTGACGCTGTCGATCCCCATGAGCTGCCGGGTAGACTGGGCCGACTTATCTTTTTTCTTTCTGCTCATACTGTGATCCCTCCTTTGGAAAAGAGCGCCGGAAACAGGCCGGTGCAGCGGATGGTGACGCGGCAGGTCACCGTCTTGGGGTGCTGGCGGAACCAGTATTTTGCCCGGACATTTCTCGCACCATCGCAGCGGGAGCTTTCACACAGGCGTCCGCCCACATAGCTTTTCAGAAGGGCCCGCAGACTGCGGAAGCCGTGATAATATCTGCCGTCCTCACTGCGGCAGCACCACTTGTTTTGGGACTCGTGCCAGAAATACGCATTGTCACACTCCCAGCGTCTGCGTTTCCGGCTCCACCGAAGGGTCAGCGAAGCAGACAGATCTTTTTCTTCGTATCCTTCGGTTTCCTCAAAAGAGAAAGGAGGCGCCGTACCGAACATGGTTTCGTCATAGCTCATATCACATTCTCCATTCATAAAATTGCTGTCTGGTGATCAGGAAGGCCACCGCATACCGGATAAAGTCCAGAATGCTGGTGCCGTCAAACCGGATGCTGAGGAAGGCGTAGACCGCCGTCAGCACCAGCGGAATAAAAATTCCGGTCTGGGTCAGCGCCAGGACGGAGAGCAAAAGCCCTACGCCGATGACGCCCACATCCTTGAGTTCCCAAAGCCACAGCATTGCTTTGGCGGTCAGGTTATCGGGATAGATGTACAGGATAGTTCACCTCCAAGAAAAAAGCCGCCGGGGTTCATTCCCCGGCGTCCATGCGGTATCTCATTCGTTGGTCGTTTCCTCGGTCTGGTTCTGCGCCTCATATTCGGCCAGCGCCTGTTCGATGAGTCCGATGACGAACTCCTTCTGGCTGATCTTCCGGCCGCGCTTCTTTTCGGCGGCGATGAAGTTCTTCAGCCGCTGATCCAGTTCCTCAGAGATTTGGAATGCCAAGGTTTTGGTTGCTGCCATGATCGTTTTTCCTCCTTCGAAGTGTTCTTTGAGTACCAGTTCCACATATTCTCCCAAGGTGCTCAGCGCCAGCTGCTCTTTCTCCGCAATGACCTTGGCGTGGAGGTCTGCGGGAATCATTGCACAGAGATTCTTTTTCGCATTCATGGAGCGTTCTCCTTTCTGTATTTTGCAGGCAAAGCATACTGCACCCAAGGACAAATAGCTATTCACACAACCCAACAAAGAAGCAAGCGTAAACGAAGCAGAAGCAACAAGGCACATTCAGCTTGCCAGAAGCACCAGCGAAATGCCATGGAGAACATAGTCCACGCACGGAATGGCAACGGAATTGCCCAGTGCTTTGTAGCGGGCTGAGTCCGAGGCGCCGGGGATGGCTGTCCAATTGTCCGGGAAGCCCTGAAGGCGCTCACACTCCAGTGGGGTCAGCCTGCGAATCAGCTTTGGCCGGCCTGTCCCTTGCAGCACAAGATCTGTGGCATCCTTATGCTGACGGGCACTCTGGGTGCTGACCACCTCGCCGTCCTTGAACACATCCACCCGCTGCCTGCTGAATACCGCATGGTGGTCGGTTGCGGTCAAGGTATAGGCGATGTCCTGCTGATAGCCGATGCCGTTCCCACCGTTTTTGGGTTGCCTGTCGATGGCGTTGCCGGTGATGCAGAATACCGGTTCCTGCTCTACCAACGGCACATTGTTGCCGCCGGTACCGTACCGTGCGGACATGGTGGGAGCGACCCGATGCGGACCGGTGTAGCGGGAGTCGATGCCGTGGTTCTCATAGACCAGCGGCTGGTGTCCGTGTTCCTGGGCTCGGAGAGTCCCTGTCACATTTTCACTGCATTCCATGACGCTGCCGCCCTGGTCGTTGAGGCACAAAACCGATGGCATGCAGTTCCCGCCAGCGCTGCCCTTCAGCGTGGGGGCGAGTTCTTCGCCATAGCCGATGCCTCCGGCGGATGCTCCTGCACCGGCAGAGAAACCGGCAGTCAGGACGCAAGGGTAGCCCTGTCCGGCCTGACCGCCCCCTGCACTCAGGGATGTATGGCGCTCCGGCGTCAGGAAACAATCGCCGTTGCCCTTGGCCACTACACCTTCCGCAATGAAGGTTTGCTGCTTCATTCCCGGTTGGGCGCCCAAGGCTCCGGCCACATCGTGCAGATCCCGGACTTCATCTCTCTGATTTGCCGCAAAGGCAATCGGCTGGAGCAGACCGTTTCGGCCTGTGGACATCCCGCAGTTTACGCCAAGCGTTGCCGCAACATCGCCGGTCAAATCGCCATTGTACCCATCAAAGCCTTCCACATCATCCTTGTCTGGCTGTGTGACAAAGGTCTGCATTTGCATATTGTTAGTGGCCATTAGGGCGCCGGACACTCCGTGCAGGTTGATACCTTCATCCCTCTGGTTGATATGGTACGCTTCCAACTTGGTGGCGTCGCCGTCCGGTGGAGCGACTCCAGATTGGATTTCCAGCGCCCGTTTGAGCTTCTTGGGGAGCTCTTTTCCTCGCTCAAGGGCCCGGCGCAGGATACCCAGGCAGGCTTTCGGGGTCAAATAGTATTTGTCCGGCGGATCGTCCTGCAAAATCTGCGACAAGGAAGATTCTTTTTCTTCTCTGGGGGACACCCCAGTATTGAGCGTCAAGGCATCGCCACGCCAGGGAGAAATCAGTTCCCAATACGATTCGCCCAGCAGATTCCCAGCGCCCGGTGTCAGGTCGAGGGACTGAAACACCACCGACTTTAATTCGGACGATCTCCTCGAGGACGATCCGGAAGTCCTCTCCTTTGGGAGTTCCGCTGGAGAAGGCTCCGGGAACATTCTCCCACACCATAAATCGAGGTCGTATATAGAGAGCTGTTCTGTTTCGTAATCGTTCTGCATTTCTCATCTCCTTTACAAGTCTGACCTGTTCCATGAACAAGCCGGAGCGCGCGCCGGAGAGACCGGCGCGGTTTCCGGCCACAGACAAGTCCTGACAGGGAGAGCCGCCGCAGATGATGTCCACCGGCGGCAGCTCCGCACCGTCAAGCTTTGTGATATCGCCTACATGGACCATATCGGGAAATCGAAGCCGGGTCACCTCTATCGGGAATGCTTCGATCTCGCTGGCCCACACAGGAACGATGCCGTTGTGAATGGCGGCCAGCGGGAATCCCCCGATCCCGTCAAACAGGCTGCCCATCGTCGGCGCAAGTTTCGCATCGTTCATTTCCGTGCGGACACGAAAATTCACTCGCTCCGCTGCGCCTCCTCTCCCCACACAAGCCGCGGTATCGGGCTTGTGCGGGGGCCCCATGCTGTTTGTTCTCATTTGGCTACCGCCTGAACGATGGTTCTTGTGGTGGAGACTGCGGCCTGGGCGGTGTAGACCGCAGACATGATGTTGGCTCTTGTGGTGGTATCCAGGCCAAAGGCTCCGGCGATACGGGGGATCTCACCGGCGGACAGCATCAGGCCAAGGCCCAGAAGCGCATTATCTTTAAACACCATCAATCCGGCTATCAATATGGTGGATTGCAGGAAAGCGGTCAGGCACAGGCCGATGATCTGCTTGCACCACTGGATGAAGCCGTCGGTATAGCCGCGGGGCACGCTGAACATATAGAGACTGCCTACCGCAATTTGAATCAGAAGGATACCGCCGCGCTTCAGGTTTGCAAAGAATACCTTGATCACCGCATAGGCCATCAGGATAATACAGAACAGCAGCATGATCGGGCTGGTGATGGATGCAAACCCAAAGTATGAGCCGGATGTCATGCCTGTCAGGGAATCCACTCCGCTGAGCGTATCGACAATCTCGGTCGCCACCTCGCCAATGGAGGTCCCATATCCGGTAATTCCGGCGGTGAGGCTGGCCTGCAGCGTGACAGAGAGTTCATAGAGCCGAACCGGCACCACGGTAAACAGGCTTACCGCCATAAAGCCCTTGATGGCGTTGAGGGCGATCTCCTTGACATTTCCTCTGCCGGAGGAGTATTCAATGCCGCATTCAAAGCAGGCCACCACCAGGCCGGTGCCGTAGAGCGCCCAGGCCAGATAGGAGAAAAACAGTACCACGCTCTGCACCCAGCTCATCTCGAACAGCTCAACGCCCATGTTCCCCATCTCGGCAAAGAAGTTCCCGAGGAAGCCCATGACCTGGCCATAGATCCAGTCAACGATCTGTCCGAGGATGGTGTCGGCAACAAAATCCCAAATAAACAATGGTTCGCTCACCTCTTTTCGGGGCGAGGCCGCACCAACTGCCTGGGATAAAGGGCCGGGGGCCGCACAGCTGGTACGGCCCCTGGGTCACTTACTTACATGGTCTGCTGCCACTGAGGGTCAGCCGTCTGGGTCTGCTCCTGAAATACCTCCAGGTAGTCGGAAACCGCCTCCGTGAGCTGCCGGTAGTCCCGGCTGTTGGGATGGTAGACATACCAGTCCGCTTTCCCGTAGTCATCCCAGATGTAGGGGGTGATCCCGTTTTTGAAGTTCGGGTTGTTGGTCTGCTTTTTCCCGAGGATGTCGGAAAGGTTCAGGAGCAGCGCATCCACCTGGCCTTCGTTCCGGTTCAGAATGGAGATGCGAAGGGCATGGTATTGATTTGCCACAATTCCAGTGACGAACTGGATCTTTGCCCGGTTCAGCTCATTCAGACGCACATAGCAGGCCCGGCCTACATAAGTGGCATCAGGGTACTTCGGGGCAACGATCCTGTGAAGCTCTTGCTCAAAAAAGTTCATATGCCCTCCTCAGATGCCCACGATGTCCCAGAGATACATGGGAGCCGTCAGAGTAAACACCAGGCAGGCAAAGAGGATGGCCGGAGCCGCCCACTCAAACTGACCGGACTTCCGATACTCGAAATAAGCGGTACCCAGCTTGGCAAAGAAGAACACCGCCAGGATCAGGTCAATGGCGGGAAACACCACGTTGTTGACCACAGTCTTGATCTGAGCGGATGCGGTGGTCCAGGTACTCTCCACGGCGCCGGCCACATCCCCGGTCCCTGCGGCAAAGGCCGTGGTTGCCGTCAGGCAGACCATAGCCAGCACCACGATCATCATAACAATCAGGCGTTTGCAGTTATATTTACGCATAGATGAACCTCCATTGTGAGTTTGTTAATTTGCGGGGGCGATATGCCAGTCTTCCCATAGGTCGCCCGAAATCCGAATGGAATCCGTTAGGTTCATGGACAGCATGCCTGCCGGCGTCCAGCAGTCCAGGAGCCAGGTGTACGGCGTATAGCTTCCATCGGGATACCAGATGGGGGTGAAATGGGTCGGCCTGTTATATGTGCTGTAGGGATTATTCTTGAAGGCGAAGGCGGAGCGTTTGCCGCTGACGCTTCGATCCAGAAGCCGCCAGAATCCTTCGTAGTTGAACTCCGGGAAATAGGTCACGGCATTTTGCGCCGCAGTCACGGCAGAGCTCTGGGTCGTGCTGACATTGGCAGTCACAGTCTGCTGGATGCCGTAACCGCTTTTGGCGGTCGTGGCGCTTGCTGTGGGGGACATGCTATCCGGCGTAATGGCCATGGAAGCCGACAGGCTGGCGGAGTAGCCGCTATAATCAAACTCCCACCAGCCTTGATCCTCCCACCAGCCGTTGTCCACCCAGTGGTACCAGCGGTCCGTGTGGGATTTGCCCTCGCTGTCCGTCCACCGGTCCGTGTGCCAGCACTTCTCCCAGTTTTCAACCCACACCCAATTCTCCTGCCACCAGGGAGACCAGATGCCCCAGGAGGCAGAGGTCACTTCCTCTTTCTCCGGGATGCTCACCAGGGTAAAGTCATCGTTTCGGTCATCGGCCACGGGATTGGGGGGATCGTTCCCGTCCAGATCAACGATATTGGCAGTGATGGTGCTTTGGGCCGTGCCGCCGCCCTGGACTCGGACCCGGATGGTGCAGACACAGGGTTCCTCCGGCGTATGCCATTTCACCCAGACCAGCTGGCTGTCTCCCTCCGGGTAATAGACATTGCTGACCGTATAGGTGCTGCCTTCGATCACAAACTGCACGGTGACCGGGTTGTCCGGGTCAGACTGACCGCCGGACACCTCCACGGAGGTGATCACATCTGTGTCCACCCGGTATTCGTAGTCAAACTCGTCGATCTCCGGCGGCTCCAGCTCGTCGTTGAACCGGACAATGCCAATGCCCAGAGAGGAGATGATCTGGTCGTTGCTCACCTTGCTGGTGGTGCTGCCCGACCAGGCGGGATACCCCAGGTCTGCTTCCTCCAGAAAGATGGCCAGCGGCAGGTTCTGATGGGTCAGCGAGCCCATCCAGTATCGAAGATCACCGTCAACTGTCTTATCATAAAGGGCAGCTTCGGTTGCGGTCATAGCGTAGTTGGCGCCGCCGTAAACCAGGTATGCAATCGGCTCAATGACGATTTTATAATCACCGCAAATCAGGGTGTCAAAATCCATCCCAACATACCCGGCAATGGCCCGAATGACCTGTTCATCCGTAAAATAACTGCGGATGGCATCAATGCTGGCCGGATAGCTGCCGGAGGAGATAATGCGGGGAAGGCTTTGGGCTGGACGTATGCAAGTATATCCGCCTACAATTGGCCGTAGAGATGCACCGCTGTTATAAGATAGCTTGCTTATCTTTCCAAAGTGGATCACATTGGTACCCGGCATTTTGTTGCTCCAATCTATCGTGTTTCCTATGACCGCATGGCTACTTGTTTCAACAACAGAAATGCGGACGCCGTCCATGCCGGGGTTCCAATAGCTGGTGGATGTTCCGTTGCCCAGATTGCCTCCGCCGCTATCAATATTCTCATCGCCAATGGCGTAAGCAGGCACAGCGATTCCCAGCATCAGGACGACGGAAAGAATAAGCGCAAGAATTCGCTTCATAGAGGACCTCCTTTCGGATTTTTGGGCAAAAGAGAAGGCGCAGTCGGGATTGACTGCGCCTTCTTTACAATAATTGGTTAGTTTCCGCCACCCATTGTGCCGATTTTATTACCGTTTTCGTATATATCATTTCCTTCGATGACGGTGTTCTCGCCGCTGTTCTCCACATAACCGAAGCCGGGCACATAGACCTGACCGGCGCTGTTGGTGCTTCCGGCAGCAGGCTCTGTTTCGGTGGGGGTGACTGTGGGCGGCTCCTCATAGGTGGGCGGCTCCTCGTCCTCGGTCCTGCGTTCCTCCTCCGGCACATCTTCTGCGTCGTGGTTCTCCGGCAGTGTCGAGGTTCCATCTGGGGCTTCCGGCTTTTCAGGCTGCTCCGGTTTGACCGGGTCGGCCTGGATGGTCTGCTCCAAACCGCTGGAGTCGGCGCCCTGGGCGGGATCGGTTTCTGATGCGTCCGGCACCTCCACCTGGATGTCCACATCCGTCTGCCCGTCGCTGTTGATACTCACATCCGGGTCGCCACTTTGCGCCGGCTCATCGGATACCACACCGGAAGGAATCTCGGCTTTGCCGCCAAACCGGGCGGCGATTCCAATCGCAACGGCCGCACAGAGCAGGCAGCCGATGGAGATGAGGATCATTTTCTTCGTCTTTTCTGTCATAGCGCATACCTCCCTTGAACATTTTTCTTGTTAAGTGGACAATACCACATCTTTTCGCGGAAGTCTATTGCAAAGGAGAAACCTTTTTAGAAGAGCGGGATATACTTCGCTTCCGTGTGCAAAGTCATGTTGGCAGAGGGCAGAAGGTTTCCGAGAAAGCGTACCGGAACCTCCAAGTGAATCTCCACCACAGCGGTGTAACCCTCGCTCTGACCGGAACTGAGGCCGTTGTTCTCCAACTCCACAGACAAACCGGAGATTATGTACTCGATCTCTCCGCCTGAACGCTTCTGGTACCCCTGTGCCGTATTTTCCAGGCCCAGGGTTTCGGAAAGCTGACCGTATACATCGCCGGTGTCGATGCTCTCATCCCAGCGGCCTGTGCCGTCCGGATACCATCCGGCGGCATAGCCCTCCCGCACGGCGTGGTACACATCGTCATAGTTGTCATTGACGGTGGAGATCACTGCCTGCTGTGCGGCTTCCTTCACGCCCTGGGCGATGATCCATAACCGGCAGAATTCCGCCACGGCACAGAACAGCATCAGCAAGACCAGCACAATGGCCAGGATCATGGGGGCGCCCTCGCCGGAGCGACGGCGAAAAATAGCCTTTCTCACTTCCAGTACACCTCCGACTTTCCTGTGGCCTCCGCAGTCAGCGTAATAGGGAATGAGCCCAGCCCCCCGAAGAGGCCGATATCCGTTTCCAGCGTCAGGGTCACAGTGACCTCATCGTTGAGTTGGATGCGTCCGGTGGCGGACCACCGGATGTCAGGGTCAAGCCCGGTGCTGTCGGTAAGCGCCGCCGCACGGCGAGTGGTTTCCGTACCGACCCGGCCGGCAATTTCCGCCTCACGCACCAGCTCCACGGCATAGGTGTCCAGCTGCTGTTTGGTGATATAGACCGGCAGCACACGGACCACCAGCGCCAGCACCAGCATGGCGCATACCACCAGGACGCAAACATCGATATAGCCTTCGCCGGAGCGCCGTTTCAGTAATTTTCTCATGGCGACCTCCTTTAGAACAGGCTCCCCAGGGAGTTGACGATCTGGTACACGATGATGACGATATAGGTCATCATAAAGCACAGGAGCATGATAAAGCTGAATACCCGGATCTTGGGCGGGATCTTGGCGGCCTTGGCTTTGAGCCGCTGCAGCTCCTGTGCTTTCAGATCATGGGAGAGCATCTGAAAATACATCCTGCCATCGTCGCCCCGGAGGATGCCGATGAGGCCGCGGACGATGTCTGAAATGATGGCTGAGCCCATTCTGGCCTCAAAGCGGATGAGCGCCGCCTCGTAAGAGGAGGACCGCATATCCGCAGTCAGCACATCCAGCTCACGACCAAAGTCAGGCCCGGCGTGTTTCTTGTAGTTTTCCAGAATCCGCAGCACATCCCGGCTGGCAGCCAGCTCCTGATGGATGGTGGCGACGAACCGGGGCAGCTCGCCTTCGATCAGTTCCATTCTGGCCTTGACCAGCTCGTCAGCACGGCGGCTCTCCTTGAACCAGGTCAGAACGGCCAGCACCACGATGAGGGGGCTCAGGATGGGCAGGATCAGCAGGCACGGGATGATGCCGAGCAGGATGAGGCAGGGCTTCAGAATTGAATAAGCCGAGTAGACCTGGGGCGTCATATCCAACCCTGCCGCCGTGAGCTTGCTCTCCAGACGGCGGTATTTGTATTCGTCCATTCGGATCAGCGGAGCCAGCTTCAATGCCCAGCCGAGGATCAGCGCCTCCAGAGATTTGACCAGACTGCGTTCCCGCCGCCCAGCAGAGATGAGCGCCCGTTCCGCAGCCAGCCGGGGAATTTTCAGCAGGTCGGCAAGGACAAAATACAGTCCGGCGGCCAGTGCGGCGCCGAACAGAAATAAAAGTGCGCCCATTTCCTCACCTCCGATACTCGATGGGCTGCGTCAGCTTCACCACAAAGGCAAAGGACACGAATACAGCTGCGATGCAGACGGCGATGACCATCTGGCCGGGGATGGTGTCCACCAGAGTGTGATACCAGTCCGTGTTGATAAACCGCACCAGCGGGATATTGATCAGCACCAGGATCGCCATGGTGACGAATTCCTTGCGGGGGCCGAAGACCAGATTTTCCAGTTCTCCGTTGACTACCCGCATATCCGACAGCTTGCTGACGATGGGAGTCAGGGTGCTTTTCAGGCTGCGGTCTGTCTGGCAGGCGGATACCGCCTCGCACCACTCCTGCCATACCTCGTTGTCGATGGCATATTTCAGGTCATGAAGCGCGGCGTCCATGTCCGGGTCAATGTGCTTGATGCGGGTGAGAAACCGCTGGAACACCTCCTGCACCGGGTGGTGCAGGTACCGGACATTTTCCTCCACCGCCTGCTGGAAGTTTTCCGTGCGCAGATAGGCGGTGGTGATGACCGACAGCGCCGTTTCCAGCTCGGCGGCCACATCCTTTTTGAAGCCTCCGGCCGTCAGCTTGACATACCAGAACGGCATCAGCATAAAGCCGACGGCCAGTACGGGGACGAGGAAGGCGTTCCCGGCAAGAATGGCGATGCAGGCGCCCAGGGCAAACAGCACCAGAGATGCCATGCACACCATGGGGAATTTTCCCTCCCGCCCGGATGCGGCCAATACCGCCTGGGCTTCTGTGATCTCCCGGCGAAAGAAACCGGCCTTTTTGCGCTTGGTCGTCTCATTGATGTCCGCCCGGATGCTGCCGGGGGCGGCAGTCAGCCGGGAAAAGATGCTGTCGCTCATTTCTGCGGGGGAGATCCCCAGCACCATAAAAAGCCCGGCGATCATGCCCACGCAGGCGATCAGTTGGATCGTTGTCATGCAGTTTCCTCCTTCCTCTGGATAAACTGCTCCAGCTCACCGTGGGGCATGCCGTTTTCGATGAACCGGCGCTGCAGGCTCCCGGACATCTCCTCACACTTCTGGTGATGTCCCTCGATGATAAAACGGTCGCCCTCCAGACGGTTTTCCGTGATGTTGTACTCATAGAGCTTATGAAGCCTGCGGCTTCCGTCTGGCAGGATCTCGCACTCGGAGATGTTGGTGATGCGGCGCTGCTTGTTCTCCAGCTGGCGGCAATAGACCACGATGGGATAAGCCTCGGTGACATAGCCCATGAGCGTATCGTCGGGGGTGTCCACGGCCCGCTTGCACAGGGACACCATGCGCCGATAGGTACCCTCACTGGAGCTGGAGTGGATGGTGGTGAGAACGGCCACACCCACACGGGCGGCTTCCTGGGCAGCATTGGCCTCCGGGCCGCGCATCTCACCAACTGCGATGATGTCGGGGTTGAAACGAAGGGCAATGTCCAGCAGTGCGATCTGGTCGATGCGCTGCCGCTCATTCTCGCTGTCACGGGTCTGGGTATGGACGACGGAATTGACCACCCTGCCGTTCTGCTCCCGGATGAGCTGAAGCTCACGGGAGCCGTCCTCAATGGTGAAGATCCGCTTGCGGTCGGGAATGGTGGACATGAGCCAGCCCGCCACGGTGGTTTTGCCGGAGCTGGTGGCGCCAGCCACACAGATGGACACGCCATAGCGCAGGCAGGCGGACAGAAAGTCCAGCATTTCCTCCGTAGCGGTTCCGCTGCCCACAAAGTCCTCCTTGGTCAGATTCTTGGGATTGACGATTCGGATGGAGGCCGCAACACCTGCGTCCTCGTCCAGCACGGGGGTCTTAATGACCGAAACACGGATGTTTTTGGCCAGACGGGAGGTGATGATGGGACTGGCGTTGTCCAGCACCTTGCCGGAGTTCTGCAGCATACGGCGGATGACATTGGCCGCATGGTCCGGCGAGTCAAAGTGTTCCTCCAGCTTGACGGTGCGGCCGTCGGAATATTGGATCTCGATGTCCCGCCAGGAATTGATGTCGATCTCCTCGATGCCGTCTGCAAAGATGTACTTGGTGAGGAAACCGTATTCGGCCATTTCCGTGTACAGAGCGTCCACCAGCTCGCCCTGCGTCATGCCGTCCACAGCCATTCGGTTGTCCTGCAGATACCGGGCGATGCGGCGCTTCATCTGCTCCTTGGCCTCATCCCCGCTGTCGGTAATCAGGGTGGCATAGGCGCCGGAGAGGTAGGACTGCACCTGACTGAGTACCTCCCCGAAGGGCATCCCCTCGGCCTGGGGAGCGAAGAAGACTTCGCTTGCCTTGGGGGCGACCTTGGCTTCCGCAAAGATGGACCGTCCGGTATCCTCCTCAAAGGCGATATCATGCACCTCGGCCGGTTCTGGCCTGGCTTCCACCGGGGCGGCGACCGGGTGCGCAGCAAATATGGAATTGCTTCTCTTGTCGCCAAGCATCAGAACACCTCCTTGCAGATTTTCTCGATCTCCCGGCGAAACGCCTTGCTGTCCTTCATGGAGAGGTCATTCAGGAGCGTCCCCTCCAGATACTGCTCCTCCAGTTCCTGAGAGTACGGCAGCTTGAAAGCAACGCTGCCCAGCACTTGACCGATACGGTCGGCAGCCTGCAGAGGCTTGATATTGGACGCAGCTTTATACTGCTTGTCCTCGTCCCAGTGCAGTTCCCGGAGGAGCGGGAGCTGGCTGGACAGGTACCCGATGGACTTCAGATCGCAGTTGGCCAGCCGGAGGACGCTGTCGGCCTCCATGAGCGCCACGGCGGAGAGGATGTCATTGGCGATATAGCTGGAGCAGTCGATGACCACATAGGGGGCGATCTCACGCAGACCGCGGATGAGTTCCTCGGCCTGCTGCTTGGTGCAGGCCGCGTAGGTATACTCGTTCTCGCCCTTTCGCAGCCCCAGTATGGTCAGATAGGACAGCTTTTTGTGGGTGGTCAGGTTGTGCTTGATGAGGTTGACGGAGATGCGCTGGGCCGCAAAGATGCTGCCCAGGGATTTATCGCACTCCAGCTCGGAGGGCGGGCAGATGCAGGGCATCATGGGGGCGGTCATGTCACAGAGCAGCAGCGCCACATTTTTCTTCTGGGAGGCCAGATGCTTTGCGATCTTCACCGCGGTAACCGTTTTACCGCAGCCGGGGCTTCCCCACACGGCGAGAACGCCACCGCCGGACTCCACAACAGGTTCCAGTTCCTCCGGCTCCGTGTTTCGACGAAACAGGCTTCCTTTGATGAAGTTCATTCTCCAGCCGCCTCGCTCTCTGCGGCAGGATCAGCGCCCTCGCTTTCCTCGGTTTCAGCGCTTTCCGCATTTTCAGCGCCCTCCGCCGCCTCAGCCTCCGGCTCGGCGTACAGTTCCTCGATCAGAGCGTCCTGCGCCGCGATAAATTCATCGGCATTCTCAGGTGCGCCGCGGTAGACCAGGGCCAGATGCAGCTCGCTTTCCTGTTCCAGTCCGGCCAGCACCTTGGCCTGCTCGGTGGTCACCAGAAGCGTTACGGTAGAGGGAAGCTCTTTTTCATCCTCAACAGCCTCGCCGGTGTTGGCGTCGTAACCGGAGGAAGCGGTGACGGAGATGACCTCTACATACTGCAGCTCAGGCGGGATCACGGTTTCGCCCATACCCTTGTAGTCGGCCACAAGGACGGAGACGATGTCTCCGCTCTCCAGCTTGCCGGAAAGGCCGGTGGCAAAGCTCTTGATAGTGACCGAGATGGCCTGTTTGTTCCCGTCCAGACTGTACAGATAGGCGTTCTCAGCGGCGGGCTCATAGGAGAGCTTGCTGTCCAGAATGTAGTCGCCCATCTTCAGGTCGGCGGTGGCATACTTGCCAATGACGTCATCCTTGTCTGTCATAATGCCGGAGGGCAGGTTATAAGCGCCCACCTCCACGGTCTGCACCATCTCGGCGGTGATCTCGTCGCCCTCCTTGATGTCGGCGGTGACGCGGACGATTTCAGTCTTCTCGCTGGCGCTGCGGCTGAACAGGGGCGTCACCCCAAAGCAGATGAGGAGCGCAAGAAGGATACACAGCACACCGACCACGGTGCGGTTGCGAAAGATTTTCATATGAGCCTCCTTATAAGAAATATGCGGGGATGAAAGCCACCGCGAAATACGGAACCAGCGGCTGCTTTGCCGATGCGCCCTCCCGCAGTGCCGGGATCACCCGCATGGCAAAGGAAACGAAAAGGAGCGCAGCGGCCATAAGACACAAGCCGGTGATTACCCGGTCAACTCCCAGAACAAATCCAACGGCGGCGGCTAACCGCCAATCGCCGCCCCCCATCAGGCCGAGACCTGCACAGAGGTAAAATGGGGCCATTGCCAGCAGCGCCCCCAAAAGGGAGGCGGGGCTGATGGTGATCAGCCCCGCCGCAGCAATGATGATACAGACGATGTCGCAGACCGTTCTGGTTTTCAGGTCATCCACGGCGGCATAGATGAGACCGCCGCAGAAGACCAGTGCCTGTACCCAGAGCATCAGCCCGCGTAGTTGAACATCTCCTGAATCCGCTGGGTGACGGTGGGCATGACGGTGTCGTCCAGCACAGCGTACAGACCGGCCAGCACCAGGGCGCCCAGAACGACGGCGATCAGCACCTTGACGGCGGTATCGATGTAGCCCTCGCCGGCGTTGCCGCTGACAGCCCGGCTGTGGAAGGCGGCGATGGAAGACTTGTAGCTGGCGGCGGTGGTCTTGGCGGTGTTGGCGATGTTCTTAAACAGCTTCTTCATGAAAAATACCTCCTGTAAGTAAATCAATTTTGATTGTTTGTGGATGGCTTGATGATGTAGGTTCGGTCACAGTCTTCCTGATGCGGGAGGGCTGCGGCTACGCCCTGACAAGGTAAAGGCCGGACGATGGGCAAACGTCCGGCCTACATGGTCATTTCAATACATTCTGCTTGCTCCTGACTCTGGCTGAACTGGATGGGACGAAAGCCCACCCGGTCGCAGTAATAAAACTCGCTGCCGGAAGCGTCGTAAAGCTCCACCACATCGGACAGTGCCATTCGGTATCCCCGGTATCCGGGAGGAGGGCTATCCCTGCAGATGGCATAGATCCGCTCCAGATCATTGGTTCCCAGATTCCCTTCGAATACCTGGGTATAGTTGCCGGCATCCGGTTCTCCGAACTTTTTGACCAGATCCTCATATCCGATGAAACGCATGGTGACATCCACATCTTTTCGGAGCTGCCAGATGCGGCAGCCCTTCTGCGGCTGACCCAGCTCCTCACCGGGTACCTCACCGGCAGTCAGGCGGTCGAATACGCCCTCCTCCCACTGGGGAGCCAGGTTCATTCTGGCCAGATAACGGGACAGCTCATCGGTCTGGAACATTTCGTCCACAACGGCGGTGCTGTCCTTTACATAGCCCACCATATTGCCATAGAAGATCAGGCGGTTTTGGTTGTCTACTGTGAAACGAATCAGGGTGCATCACCTCCTTCCGGACAACCGGTTTACATCTGCTGACTCATAGCCTGCTCGGGAGCGTCGCTTTTCTGCTCCTGCTGCTCCTGGAGCTTCTGCTCGTAAGCGTCGTTGACCGCCTCCACCAGCGCGGTCCGTGCCTCGGCGGTAATGGCGTGGAAGGTGTCGTTGTATTTGGTTTCGCCATTTTTCTTGTAGGACTCCTGGGGCATGGAGATGAAGCGCCCCTTGTCGGACTCAATGACCCGGATGCCGTGGACGGCAAAGGCGCCGCCGATGGTGGCGCTGGCATAGGCTTTGGTCTTGAAGTCCCCATCCACCATACGGTCGATTCGCGCCTCCACCTGGGGCGTGGGGGTTTCCTGCTGCTTTTTCTTCTGTGTTGCCATGTGACAAATCTCCTTTCTTTCTTTACATGGATGGATGACTCATTTCGAGACCGGCGGGCGATTCCTGCCGGAGTTGCTCCAGCCGCTCTCTGGCCCAGTCGGGCAGATGCTCCTCCCGGAGAATGCCGATAAAGTCGCTGCGGTTCCAGCGTGTCTGCTCTCCATCGCCAAGACAGGTGGCGTATACCGCTCTGCCTGCGGCGGTGGGGACGCAGCCAAAGCCGCCGGTGGCCAGCCAGAGCTGATTTTCCGGCGCCCAGCAGGACTCCTTCAGTGTGAACGGACTCATGACCAGCACCTTGCCCTCCAGATTTTGGCCGGTCATATCGTCGCACTGGGAGCCGGTGAACAGCTTCAGCTCTGCCTGTGCCTTGCGGAAGTCGTTGACGAAGCCGTCCAGCACGGCGGGGTGGCTCTCCACGGTAAACTCATAATTGCGGTCGCTGGGCGGGATGAAGGTGGAGGCGGCCCACGCTTTGTTTTGCGGGCTGAATCGTCCGTCGTACTGCTTTTGCTGAAGCGTGGCGGACAGCACCCACCCCACACGTTTGAATCCGAAATTATCGATGACACTTCTGGCGCAGTCACGGTCCAGGTGCATCCCATCAAAGCCCCGGCGGATGGATTCCTCGATGGCCTGCTTACAGGCGATGTTCTCCAAGTGGCTTGCCCGCCAGAGGGCCACCTCGTTTTGCCGTTTGGCCTCGGCGAAGGAACTGAGATAGAGGTAGGCGTGGTCTTTAGTCATTGGCTTTCCCACTTTCAAGGATCGCCTTGGTCAGCGCATCGCTCCATGTGGTCTTGTGGTCATCGGATACCACCAGAACAGCGCCGTCCACGCTGAACACACAGAGGTTATCGTACAGGATGCCGGCATCCGCAAAGGCTTCGGCGGGGATGGGGAGCATATCTTCATCGCAGCCGTGGCAGCCGTCGCACATATCCCCATCGTCCTCCTGGGCCTCCCAGTCGGCCAGCATATCCTCCATCAGGCTGTGGGCCAGTCGCAGCAGAGTTGTCGTGGCGGCAGCCTTCTCCGCAGGCTCCATCTCCTGCTTGAGCAGGACGATGGCGTTTTCCAGGGTGTGCAGCTCCAGCGTTTCCTCCCTGTCCAGCCCGCTTAAGGTCAGGGCGGCGGGCTGGATGACGGCCTTGCCGTCGCTTGTGTACTTGATAAATGTCATGTTCATTCCTCCTGTTTGAGTTCTTTTGTGGGTTCATGGATCAGGGTGTATTTTCCCTCCTCCTCATCCGCGGCAGACAGGTTGAAAAGGTTGAGCTGCCAATGCCTTGCGGAATTGTGGCGGCGGGGGTCGTAATTGGTGATGACGATCTCCTCATACTCGCTTCCGGCCTTCTGCGACATGCTGTTGGGGCGAGTGGTGTGGAAGATGTAAAACTCCTTGTACAGCTCCACGATGAAGGGGCAGTAGTTGTAGGACACCATCACATACCCCTGGCACTCCAGAAGGGCGTCGTGGAGGCGCTGATGATCTTCCTTGGGAAACACCGCCGCATAACAGTCCTCCGCATCGTAATAGGGCGGATCAAAATACAGAAATGCGTCTGGCCGGTCGTACTGACGGGCGACCTCCACACAGTCCTTGTTTTCGATGACGACATTTGCCAGCCTGCGGGAGCACTCCCAAATCAGGTAGAAGAAACGGCGGATGTCGCAGGATTTTCCGGCAAAGGACTTGGCACCGCCGCTGAAGCTGTATCGGATCAGCTTGAAAAAGTCGGCGGCCCGCCGCACATCGCCGCGAGGCGCCCGTTCCAGCATCATCCTTCGGATGGTCTCGGCATCCGGCGGCTCCAGATACCGCTCCGTCAGCTCCATCTCCTCGTCCAGATAGTCATCGGTGAATTCCTCTTTGGAGAAGAACTTATACAGCACATTGAAATCGTCGCGTGTATTCAGCGGCAGAAAACCCAACTCCAGCAGAAGCGCCATGGTCCTGTTTTTGACACAGCAGAACAGGTTGGTCAGGTCACTGTTGAAGTCGTTGTAGACCTCCATACATCCCGGCTGGATGGGGCGGCTCAGGGTCACTGTGCCGCTGCCGCCGAACACATCAATAAACCGGGAATACCGCGAGGGAGACAGCTTTCGGATCAGCCACAGCAGCTTGCTTTTACCGCCCACCCAGGGGATGAAGCTTTTCAAGCGGTATCACCGCCCTCCAGCGGAAGGGATATCTGTCCGCTGTCGATGGATTGCTCCAGCGCCTTGGTGAGACCGCGTTCCGCGTGGGCGATCTTCTTGATCCGGCTCCGGAGCTGCCGGATCGTTCTGCGCAGTTCTTCCTCAGTACCGGCGTAATAATAGCCGGAAGCCGAGCTGCAGATGGGGACGCCATCCCCACGCAGGCTGTTGATCAACCGGCGCAGGTCGGGGCCGCGGATCTGGAAAGCTGCCTCCAGCTCCCGGCTGGATACGACCCTTTCCGCTCCCTTGTGATAGGTCTTCAGGTACGCAGCGATGGGGTTTGTCGTGGTCATGCGGGCTCCTTTCCGGGGCTGTCACCCGAAAAGAGCGCAAAAAATCAGGGGCCGTTTGTCCCTTTCGGGTAACGGCCCCTGTGGTGTTCAGGCTATTTCATTTCTTATTTCATCACCTCCGTTGCGGCGGCTGGTCTGTGGGTGGCTTTTCACATGGACATGGTCGGCTCCATATCCGGCTGACTGTACTCATAGACCAGCTCTGTGCCGTTCCAGGATACGAAGCCATGCGCAGCGGCGGACAGACCCATGTTCTTCATCCTCTGGTTGGCATACCCCTCCGCATCAAAGCAGGAGGCAAGCAGCTCGTCCCTGGGGTATACGCCGTCCCGTTTCGCCAGCTCTTTTCCGAAATCGGCGAGTTCCATGTCACGGGGCATGAAGTGATAGCAGTGGAGGTTCTGTGCCAGATCCAGGGCGTAATCCAGACGGTGGCAATCCTCCAGCTCCATCACAGCCTGCCATTTATCCAGCCACTGGGGTCCTCCCTGCCCCTGTTCCGCCCAGACATAGCCGAAGTCGATGGCGTGACGGACGAGTTCCGCTGCGGAGCCGTACTGAGAGAGGATGTCCTTCAGCTGCGGGAGGCAGCAGCCCACATCCACAGCAATGCACTCGCTCAAAGACTCCACCTCCAGTGCGTCCAGCGCCAGGAGAAGCTCGTCCGGGTGTGCGGCATCCATATACTCGCCGGTGTCCGGGAATCCCACCCACACGCCGTCCGTATTGAAGCGGCTTGCCAGCCTGACTCGGATACCGTAGTCGCCTTTGTCGGGATTCAGCGTCGGGGCGCCATCCAGAAACGGATCGATCAGGGAGGTGACCCTGATGAAGTGCCCGTCGCAGAAGGTGTTCCCACCTTTCTGGCGGTAAGCTGCCCCCACTTTCTCCGGGTCAAGAAATGCACGTGCCTGGGAGGCAGGGCGCTGGATCTGTTCCATGATAAATTTGCCAAGTCGGGCATCGTCCCCGGCGCCGTAGAACAGGTCGTAGTGATCCAATTGACTGGCAATCAGCATCACATCGCAGGTCATCCTCGGCTGCTCGATCTGCATGGCCCCTCGGAACAGGAGACTTTCTTTGACCGTCATGTTCTCGAACCGCCGCTCCAGCCAGTCGTGCTGGGACTTGGTCATTTCAAAGCCGTCCAGGAGATCAAGGAGCCGCCTGGTTTGCCGATTTGCCATCACATCATCTCCATTCCGGCCTTCTCTGCCTGCATTTCTTCGCTGCGGATCGGCTCGCCATCCCTGCGCTGGACCAGCCCATAGGGGGTCAGCAGTGCGTTGTTTGACGCCATGACATCCTTGCCGTAGCTGTAGAGGACAATGTGCTTTTGCAAAATAGACCGGGAATGCTCATCCACAATGAAGCGAAGCTCCTCTACGGCCACCTCCTCGGGGGTCCGCTGATCCGGCTCGATCAGGTAGTCATCCAGATTTTCCGCAATTCGGACAGCGGCAGCGATATCGTGACAATCCGCCGCAAGGATAACCGCCTTGTATGTGGAGAGGTCTCCTTGCGCGACCATCTCCTTGAAGCATTTGGCCAACTCGTTCAGTTCGTGAACATCATTGCAGTCCATGCTTTCCAGAAGCGCGGGCATCGCGCTGTCCTCCACCTGGACAGACATTTCCGACCATGAGGCGCCTCCGTAAGCCTCCAGAACAGCGTCCAGCCGTTCCTGCGTAGCGGGCAGATCCAGGCACATCCTGTTGTCCGGCTGCTCATCGGAGTGGGAGGGACACTTGCCGACCGTCAGGCGGATGCCATATTCCGGCGCTTCGGGGATCAAGGCCAGGCTGTCATATACCTGCTTCAGCTCGTTGTGCTGCGTGACATAACCACCGTTTGCAAAGACGCCGCCCTCCTCAAATCGGGCGTTTCTGCCGAGCTTCTCAAAGTCCAGGTACTCGAAGATGGGGTCGGGGACTTTGTCAAGTGCGGGGATGAAATCATTCTCGGCGTAGAATCTGCCCAGCTGCTCATCCGTTGAGGCGTTGACCACGTGGCAGCAGTCTGTGCTGTAGGCCAGATCGATCATGGTGGCAACACTGATGGGGCCGTACTTTTTGGCCACCTCCATGTTGAACAGCCCTTCAAAGGCAGTCTTTTCTCTGCCGTTCATCTGTCCCAGACAGGTTGCCAAAGCGTTAAGCTGATAGAGATCGCATTCATGGGCCAAATGGTCTTGCAGGAAGACAAAGCCATGGTGTTCGAGGAATTCCCATCTCGGCTTTTCGCCCAGCGTCATCTGAAGCTTGTCCAGCGCATCCAGAAGGCCGTAGTAGGTAGCCGGAAGCTCCAGCTCGCACCACCGGTTCGTCTTCTCCCCGAACAGCTCCACACGAAACACTTTATCCAAGGGTCATCCCTCCCATCGTCGTTCCATGCTCCATATCATTCGCCTCGTCCGGGGGACAAGGCTCACTCATTTTGCCGGAACTCCTCTCCCCACCGAACCCGCTGTGCCGGGCTTCGGCGGGGGCCCCGGTTTGTACATAGTCTTCCTGGTACTTGGCGGGGTCAGCGCCGGGGGCATCCCAGCCGCACATACTGCCCACCTCCATGGCCTGCCGCTGAATGGGGCTGACTCCCAGTTTTTCGTTCAGCTCGTCCGCCAGCTCCACATTTTTCTCCTTGTCGCCGGTGTCCCAATCGGAGGGGTAGTAGCCGGTCTCGCCCCGGCGGATGCAGATGAGATCGCCGGTGGACCTGAGGGTGGAGAAGCACATCTCCGGCAGGCCGTCTGCCACTCTGGGCGCGAACTGCTCCGCCTCGGTTCGGATGTCCCAATTGTCCTCCATGCTCCACAGGTGGACATACAGCTCGTCGTCGCCGACGCAGATCTCCCGCTGTTCGAAACCCTCGCCCCAGCCATCCGAGGCCTGGCCGGAGACGTACTCCTTCAGGGTGGTCAGATCTTCCGGGGTGAGGGCGCCGACCACCCGGCACTCAGCCACGCCCCATAGCCGGCCGTTCCGCTCCTCGACGGTGAACACGGCGGATTTGACCTTCTGGTTGACGCTGTCATCCTTGCCATACCAGTGCATGATGCCGCTCTCGGCTTCTTCCGGCATCCGGTTGTTGATCAGGGCTCTGAGGATCTCGCCCTCATAGCACCGCAGCAGCCTTCCGTCCAGCGGGGTGCTGTCGTCCTCCATCTCCCCATACTCGTTGCGGGTGTAGAGATCGGCGGTCAGGGGCATATACAGCTTCAGGGTGGTGGGCTCGGGCGGCAGAACGGTGAAGCTGTCCTCACCGATGATCAGCGCCAGGGTTCTGCCGTTGTCCCACTTCATGTGGAACTGCCCAGCATCGTCGATGTAGTCCAGAGTCCCTGTGCTGCCCGGCTCCAGCGGGGCATACGGGTCTTTCATCTCTCTGAGCTTGATCCTCGAACCTGCGGGGAACTGTTCCCGCAGGAAGTCCAGCCATTCTTTTGGTGCTGACATTTACATTCCTCCCATATTCATATTTTGGCCGGGATTGTTTTCATAGTCCGCAAGAGAATGGGGATTTTCTTCGCCATAAAGGTCGAAGAGGATGTCATCCACCTGTTTGCGGACAGCCGGGTCATCCGTCAGAGTCTCATACCGGAAACCCGTCACATCCCGATACGGCAGTTCCTGCCGGATGGCAGCCAGATAGGTTTGGGGATCGTGATACTCCCGCTGTTCCCCATTGGCAAAGGTCGCACGCCCCACGGCCCTGTTCTGCTGGGCCATCTGCTGCTGACGCAGGTCATAGCAGTAGAGATACCCCTGGTAGTCGCCGGGAAACGGGGTGCAGCGCAGGCAGTAGCGGTAATGCTCCGTTTCTGCGATGTAGCCATAACTCCGGCCGTCCTCGGTGATGGCCCCGCCGTTCCGATAGCAGTAGGCTCTCATCGATGCCAGGTCCTTCAACGGGCCATCGGCACGAAGGGTGTCCACCACTTCCTGAAGGTCATCCTTAAATTCCCCGGTGTTGAATTGGTCTTCGTTATGGGGCCACCAGGAATGGTGAAATCCTTTTCCGGAAGAACCGAAATCCATCCGCACATGGCCCACTGTACCGGCCTGAAGGTCCCGTTCTTCTTCCACCTGAGAATAGAACAGGCCCGCCTCCTCACGGGAAGCGGGCCTGAGTTTATATTTGGGTGGAGTCTTCAACCCATACTGTTTGCAAAATTCCGTGAGTGTGATCTCATCGCCGAGAAAATCCAGCGCATCACCAATCTCACGGTAGTCCTGATTATCCGGAAAGGAAATCGGTTCCGGCACAACGATAGAACCAGCGTGATTAACCACAACCAGAATTTCCAGCGTACAGGGTGAGCCCGGATCATTGTCACTGCCTCGCAGATCATATACATGCCAACCGTCCGGCACAGTGTGGGTGTCTACTCGCGCATTGGTGAACAGGGCAGGCTTCCCAAACAGCTCGATATGCTCATACTCCTCAGTCATCGCATTGACGCTCATTATTTCACCTCTTTCCCCTTGGTATAGCTACACAACATACCACAGCTCAGCGGAAATGGCTATGGCCAAAAGGCATCTTGCCGGAAAAGTGGAGATACCCGGCGACAGCGGCTCCCAGTGCCGCCATAGATGCTATTGTGATCATTATTTTCTTCTTCATTCACATTCCTCCCAATCATTGGATCGTGTTGTTCAGGTCACCTGCATATCGAGGAGAGAATACGCCGCCAGCTTTACGCAGAGCAGTTCGGTTTCGTGGGGCATCAGGAAAGCCCTTCCATCTCCATCGCCTGCGTTTCCTCAGCAAAGGGGCTGCTGCACCGGCGAATCAGGCCAAATTCCGTGCGCCGGACTCCGTCCTCCACCATGGCGTCCTCGCCCAGCTTCTCGAAATCCATATACCCGTCGATGGTATCGATCAGTTCATCATCGGCACCGATGCGCCGAAGGACCGTTTGCCCGTATTCATAGGCGTCCTCCGGGATGCGCTCGTAGTCGTCCAGATTCATGGCATAGCGGAGCGCCTCCTGCATGGTCCCTGGCTGTTCCACAGAAAGAACCGACAGATATTTCAGCAGCTCACCATCGTCACACTGCATCCCCTCAATGGCCCAGGCCAATTCGTTTGCGTCTTCCACGCAGACCCCTGTAGTGGGAATATGCTCGTCCATATAGGGAACAGAAAACGACACTCTGGTGATTGCTGCCTCGGCAAAACAATCGATGCCCAGTGTTCTTTTTACTCGCTCCAATTCCTCTTTCGTTGCCGGAAGGCAGACGATCGCTTGCGCCTTAGCGGAGGAGAGGTCGAGCTGGACCTTCGACTTTTTCTCTCTGACAAGCGCATCATCCTGCTTGCGGAGCACATAGCCTGCATGGGTATAGGCGCCGCCATGGTCGGCATAGTATTCTGCGCCGATCTTCGCAAAGTCCAGGTAGGGCCAGGCGGCTTCAGGGAATCTGGGATCGCCCTGAATCTGGCCTGCAACAGCGACATAACGGCCAAGTGTCACATCTGAATTGACATTGGGAATGAGGATGTAGTCCGGCACCTGTTCCGCCACACGAATCATATCACTCAGGTCATTGATGCTGCTGCCATCCAATGCGCCGGCATAGATGTTCCGTTCACGGGAGTCCATTTTGGCAATGATGCTGGAAAGCTGATTCAGCTGTGCAAGCTGCGTTCTGGAATCGGGGTCAAGCCCGCTGAGGTACGACGGCAGATTAGCGATCACGCTTTTGATCTCGACGATCTCTGTTTTGCCCGTTCTGCTGGCCTCATCAAGCCGGCTGACCGCTTCTGTCATAGCGTCATGCGATGCGGGAAAATGGAGCGGGACAATGGCCGGACTGCCGCTTCGTTTCATGAAGAGTTGGATCATGCCATTCCCCCTATCTGAAAGTCCTGTTCCCGCTGATAGGCTTCTGCCGGGTCATCCGCCATCAGTTCCTCCAGACTCAGCGCACCCTGGTAGGCGATATAGCCGCGGTCAGTAAACACGCCGGACTCCTGATCCATGTGCTGCAGGCCATACCGCTCGTAGTCATAGAACTCGTCCAGATTGGGGTCATACTCAAAATGACCGGATTTCTGGATCATGTATTTTCCGTATTCCGCAGGGGTATGTGCGCCGGGGGCAAATGCAAAGAGATCCAGGTTTTCCGCCAGATGCCGGATCTGACCGGCGCACTCCGGCTTGGCCATGCTGACTGCGGCCCCCAGCTTCTCACGGGCGTCATATGAAAGCTTGTCCATGACCAGCGCCAGCTCATTGAGCTCGTGTATGTTTTCGCACCGGAAGTCCAGTACCACATCCACTTCCTCGGGAAATGAGCTTTCACTCATCCAAAGACACCTATTCTCAGGCGCAATGCCGCTGCGCTGCATGGCGCGTTCAATCTGGCCTTTGGAGGCAGGGAGGTATATCCAGGTGACATTTTGGGTGTTCTCCGGTTCCTGTCGGGAAGATATTCCGATAGCGGTCAGATCGGCCTCATAGTGATAGCAGGGCAGGTGCTTTCCATCGTAGAGCTGCGAGAGCTGCATACCGTTGTCATAGACCACACCGTAGCGGGTGATGGTTCCCTCGTTGCCCTCAATCAGCAAGATGGCGGTTTCCTCTCCGTCCAACTGCTCCAGTTCCTCCATGCTGGCACACCCGCCATGGATGTTCATGTAGTGATCACGGCCAACCTCTTTCAAATTTGTGAAGTCCGTGATCACCGTTGCCTGCTGGCAGCAAAAGGTCAGGTTGATGAGATCCTTCATGCTGGTGAGCTGCAGTTTTTCGGCCATGGCCTGAAATTGCGAAAACTCGCCCACATCAAAGCTGTCCAGCCGCTTAGCCAGATAGTCCAGCTCGTCCAGATTGACCCTGGCACCTTCCAGCCGATACAGCACAGGCCAGGCGCTGTCGAGTGCGTCCACATGGCAGTCGGCATCCGATACATGGCCGATTTCCAGTGACTCCAACAGCGCAACGCAGTGGTCGTATTGATTTCTGGGAATGGGCAGGGGGATCGTCGCAACACCATATTCCGGGTGGTCGGCGTTGCTCAGAACTGCTTTCATGATCAATTTGCATCACCTTTCTTTTTCTCAAAATTCAAAATCGCATCACCGTACTTGGCCAGAAGCAGAGCGCAGATAATCAGGTGGAACGCCTCATCTGTGACCAATTCGGGGGATGCGAGATCGGCAATGGTAATGTTTTGGCTGCCGGTGGAAATGGCTTTGGCCGCCTGATAAACGCTGTAAAGCTCCGGCTGGATGCCGGCCAGCCGGAGGGACTGGAAATCAAATCCGCAGGCATCAAACTTCCAGATCATCCTGCGCCAGATATCGTCGTAGGCTGTCAGGAGAAACAGTGCGGCCTGGTTGCGCTGCGACAATCGGCGGCAACGTGTTCGCCAGTGCATCCAACGGCTACGGTGTTCGTCAGAATGGAAGGCTTGCAGAGGATATGGGTAGATCTCCTGTGCCAACCGTTTCCAAAGCCTCATTCTCAGCTTGCCACGGAGGCAGTCCTCAATTACTTTCGCAAGGCTGAGCGACCCGGTCTCGATTCGTTCCCCCAGGCAAGTGCATTCACACAGCGGGCAGGGATTTTCCTTTGAGTAGTTTGTGCAGTACTGGCAATCGACATCTTCAGACTGATAGTGAAATGTAGGTCGGCGTAGGCCGTGACCTCTGGGCTTGAAATGGGGCGGGGTCATCATCATCTGCTCCATCTGGTATAAGGGGGTATCTCTCATGAAGTAGCGCGTCATGGGTGGTGTGCTCCTTTCGGTGAAATAAAAAAGCGCCGGAGTCTTATTTCTAAAACTCCGGCGCTCGGTGTATTACATGGTCAGTTCCTGGCTTTGAGAATCCAAGGAGTGCTGCTCCTGCTCTCGCATGCGCTCCAGGATGTTGGGCATTCCACGTAGGATCTGTTCCTGAACACTTTTAATGCATTGTTCCTGGTCGACAGTCAAATCAACTCCGGCATCCAGTGTGTCGGTGCAGCATCGATAGATTTCGGTGAGCTGTGCTTCGTTAAAAATCAGCTGTTTGGAGACGAGACCGGCACGGATGGCGAAGTCCTGCTTGGCTCCCGTATAGTTATCCTGAAAGTAATGGCCTTGGTTGAGACCTGTGCGGTCACAGCTCCAGTCCCATGTGACGAAATGGACGCCAAGCCGGGTGGGGTGGGCAGCCAGCACTGTGCCGTTGAAGTCGGCCAGCAGGCGGTAGTCGCCGGTCAGGCTTTGGGCCTGCAGGGGCGGAGCCTGTTCCAGCAGCGTCATGTACTCCCGCACTGTGCAGGCCAGATCAGTGACTCGCTCACAGGCTCGTTCCCGTTCCGCCGTTGCCACATCCTCCTGCCAGTAGCGAACCCCTCCGCCCTCTGTGATCCGGCAGAGGGGGAGACCATCCCATTCCACCGGGAGAAGATCATCCTGCTCCGGCTGCGTGGTGAAGCCTTCCCGGCCAAGCACCGTGCAAAGTTCTCGGTAAAATTGTTCTCTATCCATCTTGTTGTGATGCTCCATCAGAAAGACCTCCAGTCATTTCAATTTATACGCCCGCGCAAATAAAAAAAGCCGCCACCTGAATATAGGTGACGGCCACAGAACTTCAGAACGAAGTGGATTGTACTACATTTTGGTACAATCCACTTCGTTCACAAAAAATTAACAAAATATTTTTTGGAGAACACGAATTATTTCCGTATTTTCACCTCGAAAGCGGGCTGAAAAGCGCCGGGATTTAGTTCAAGTCCTCACCCCATAGGGGAAAGGCCGGATGATATCTTTTTCTTGTGCAGTAAAATTTGGACACGAAAAAAGCCCGGAAACCGCATGGTTCCGGGCTTTTTCGGTGCGATATCTTTTTTGGTCGCACAATGTGGTTGCGGGGGGAGGACTTGAACCTCCGACCTCCGGGTTATGAGCCCGACGAGCTACCGACTGCTCTACCCCGCGATGTGCCGCGAATCGGCCGATCCGATGCGCAGGAAAAACTATACCACACCTGCGCCGGCATGTCAAGGGGGCGGCGCAATTTGCCCACCCTCCTGCACATTCTGCACCGTTTTGCCGCAGCCCCGCGCCCGCGTATCCGGCGTTCCGGCCCGGACGCCCCCGTCAAGAAACCGGCAAGATTCCATCTCCGCCGTCCTGTTTGCCCTGCCATTCCGGCGGAAAACGGACGGTTTTCCCCGTCTTTCCGGATTTCCCGGCGACAGCGCAAATGATGTTGCATTTTGTGCGACATCGTGCTACATTGTTCCGCTGAACAGAAAAGAGGGATTGCCATGACAGTGATTTTATCCATTGCGTTTGCGCTGTTCGCCGGGTTGATGATGACCCGGCTGGTCAAGCGCCTGCATCTGCCGGACGTCACGGCCTACCTGGTCGCGGGCTGCTGATCGGCCCGTTCTTCCTCGGCCGGCTGCAGATCCCGGGCATCGGCTTTGGCTCCTACGAAGAGCTGGAATCGCTCGAGATCATCTCCGACATCGCGCTCGGCTTCATCGCGTTCTCCATCGGCAACGAGTTCCGCTTGAGCGCGCTGCAACATACCGGGCGCCAGGCGTTCGTCATCGGCGTGGTACAGGCGCTGGTGGCGGCGCTGCTGGTTGACGCCGCGCTGATCGTGTTCCACCTGCTCGCGCCCGACGTGCTGTCCCTGCCCGCGGCGATCACGCTCGGCGCCATTGCCACCGCCACCGCGCCGGCCGCCACGTTGATGGTCGTGCGCCAGTACAAGGCCAAGGGCGACTTGACAAACCTGCTGCTGCCCATCGTCGCGCTCGACGACGCGGTCGGCCTGGTCGTGTTCGCGGTGTCGTTCGGCGTGGCGCGCGCGCTGCTCAGCGGCGTGGTCGACCTGTATTCCGTGCTGCTGAACCCCGTGATCGAGATCATCGCGTCGCTGGGTCTCGGCTCTCTCGCCGGCTACGTGCTCACACAGCTTGAAAAGCTGTTCCACTCCAACACCAACCGCCTCGCCATGACGATTGCGTTCGTGTTCCTGACCGTCGCACTGTCCATGCTCGAGATCCCGGTCGGCCCGGTGACGGTCAGCTTCTCCTCGCTGCTCGTGTGCATGATGATGGGCACGATCTTCTGCAACCTGTGCCCGCTCTCAGACGAGCTGATGGGTAAGGCGGACCGCTGGACCGCTCCGCTGCTCGTGTTGTTCTTTGTGATCAGCGGCGCGCAGCTCGAGCTGGAAGTGTTCGCCCAGTGGACGGTGGTACTCATAGGCGTGGTATACATCGTGTTTCGCTCGGTCGGCAAGTACATCGGCGCACGCGAATCGGCCAAGGCGACGCACTGTGGGCCAAAGGTCGTCAACTATCTGGGTGTGACCCTGCTGCCGCAGGCCGGCGTGGCGCTTGGCATGTGCGTTTCCGCACAGGCGCTCGGCGCGGACGGCGCGCTGATCCGCAACATCGTGCTGTTCTCCGTGCTCGTGTACGAGCTGCTCGGGCCGCTCGCCACCAAGTGGGCGCTGACCAAGGCCGGAGACATCCAGCCCATGTCGCCGGAGGTCGCCTCCCGGCGCGAGCGCAAGCTGGCAGAATCGGACAAATCATAACCGCCCGGCCGCCGCAGCGCCGCGGACCGCGGCGCGCCCCGCAGCCAGGCCCGGCATACGCAAAGCGCCCTCCCGCACGGGAGGGCGCTCTTTGTTTGCCGTCTGATCAGTCCTTGTCGTCACAGCCGCAGCCGTCGTCACAGTCCTCGTCGCAGTCACAGTCACACTCGCACTCGCACTCACACTCGCACTCGCACGCCTCGTCGAGGCTTGCCAGCCGCTCCTCCACGATCTCGGACAGCGCCTCCATCTTGTCGTCGTCGGCCGGCAGGAACTCTTCCATGTCGCCGTTGACGAGTACCTTCATGATGTAGACCTCGGTCTCGCACTCGCAGTCCTCGTCGTCGCACTCGCAGGTCGCCGGGTCGACGAGCACGGCGTACTCCTGGTCCTCGTAATCGAAATAGTCGATCACTTCCAGCTCAAACTCGTTTCCGTCGTCATCGGAAAATACGACGATATCGCGATCATCTTCCATGATTACATCCACCTTTCTAAAATGTGGTCTTATTGTACCCGATTTGCCCAAAATGTTCAACCGGTTTCTGCCAATGCGGCAAAAGATTCCCGCCCCAACCGCCCGCAGCCCCCGCCGGCCGCCACGGATGCAAAAATATTTTTGGTTTCAAGAAAAATTTTTAGAAAACACCTTGAAATTTTATCGATATCTGATATGATGGAACTGGGCGCATGCCCCGGCCGGCCGGGCCGTTTTCCCGGTAAGCCGCGTCCCGCCGTCCCGTTTGCCGGCGGGAACCACTTCGACAGGAAAGGGCGCTTCGCACGGCGGGGCACGGTAACTGCCATGGATCTGGATTTTCTCAAACGGGTAGCGAAAGCCATCACCGAACAGTTTGGCGACAACAGCGAAGTCGTCGTGCACGACCTGGCCGGGGGCGACCTGGAGCACACGATCGTGGCCATTGAAAACGGCCACGTCTCCCAGCGCCAGACCGGCGACGGCCCCTCCCGCGTCGTGCTCGAGGCGCTCAAGCACAAGGATGGCGCGCCGGCCGACCAGCTCGGCTACCTGACCAAGACGCAGGACGGCCGCATCCTCAAATCCAGCACGATCTTCGTCCATGGCGACGGCGGCCGGGTGGAGGGCGTGCTCTCCATCAACTACGACATCACGGAGCTGCTCATGGCGGAGCGCGCGATCGACTCCATCCTGCACCACAAGAACCAGGAAAAGGCGCCGGAGCGCATCCCGCTGAACGTGAACGACCTGCTCGACGACCTGATCGAGCAGAGCGTGGCGCTCGTGGGCAAGCCCGTGGCCATGATGACCAAGGACGACAAGATCAACGCGATCCAGTTTTTGAACAACGCGGGCGCGTTCCTCGTGACCAAGAGCGGCGACAAGGTCTCCAAGTACTTCGGCATCAGCAAATACACGCTGTACTCCTACATCGACGCCAAAAAGGACGCCTGACGCGCAGAAAGCGCGCCTGTGAACCACAACTCCACACAGCATGAGGAAAGGAAGCATTTGACCATGGAACAAACGGAACGGGTACAACTGGTGCAGCAGGCGGCAGAGCGGTATCTGCCGGACATGACCAAGTTTCTGCGCGACCTGATCGCCATCCCCAGCGAGAGCTGCGAGGAGGAGGGCGTCGTGCGCCGCACGGTCGAGGAGATGCAGCGGCTCGGCTTTGACGAGGCGTTCCTCGACCCGCAGGGCAACGCGATCGGCTACATGGGCACGGGCGACAAGATCATCGCGTTCGACGGCCACATCGACACCGTGGGCATCGGCAACCGTGCCAACTGGACGCACGACCCGTACCAGGGCTACGAGACCGACGACGTGATCTACGGCCGCGGCGGCTCCGACCAGGAGGGCGGCGTGGTCAGCGCGGTATACGGCGCGAAGATCATGAAGGAGCTGGGCCTGATCCCGGACGGGTACCGGATCATGGTCACCGCCACCGTCCAGGAGGAGGACTGCGACGGCCTGTGCTGGCAGTACATCCACAACGAGGACGGCGTCACGCCCGAGTTTGTCGTCTCCACCGAGCCGACCGACGGCGGCATCTACCGCGGCCACCGCGGCCGCATGGAGATCCGCGTCGAAGTGCGCGGCGTCTCCTGCCACGGCAGCGCGCCGGAGCGCGGCGACAACGCGATCTACAAGATGGCCGACATCCTGAAGGAGGTCGAGCAGCTCAACGAAAACGGCTGCGGCGACGACGTGGAGATCAAGGGCCTCGTGAAGATGCTCGACCCGAAATACAACCCGGAACACTATGAGGACGCGCGCTTCCTGGGACGCGGGACCTGCACCACGAGCCAGATCTTCTTCACGAGCCCGAGCCGCTGCGCCGTGGCCGACTCTTGCGCCATCTCCATCGACCGCCGCATGACCGCGGGCGAGACGTGGGACTCCTGCCTGCGTGAGATCGAGAACCTCCCCGCCTGCAAAAAGCACGGCGCGAAGGTCACCATGTACATGTACGACCGCCCGGCGTGGACGGGGCTGGTCTACGAGACGGAGTGCTACTTCCCCACCTGGATCAACAAGGAAAGCGCCCCGCACGTGCAGGCCGTCGCAGACGCGCACCGCGCGCTCTACGGTGAAAAGCGCATGGGCAGCCCCTCCGCGATGGACAAACGCAACCGTCCGCTGATCGACAAGTGGACGTTCTCCACCAACGGCGTGTCCATCCAGGGCCGCTACGGCATCCCGTGCGTGGGTTTTGGCCCCGGCGCGGAGTCGCAGGCGCACGCGCCCAACGAGATCACCTGGAAAGAGGACCTCGTGCGCTGCGCCGCCGTGTACGCCCTGACCCCGTCGTTCTATCGCGGCAGGGGCGACGACGACGTGTGCCAGTTCCGGGCCGGCAAGACCGACAACGACATCAAATAAACCAAGCGGAGGAGTGACCGTCATGAGCAAAAAGAGCAACGTCAAGCAGTTTACCGAAGTCCTCGAAAAGCTCGACTTTTCGAGGATGTTCGAGGGCGATTTCTTCCTGACCTGGGAGAAGTCCCAGGATGAGATCGAGGCCGTATTCACCGTGGCCGACGCGCTGCGCCACCTGCGCGAGCACAACGTCTCCACCAAGATCTTCGACTCCGGCCTCGGCATCTCGCTGTTCCGGGACAACAGCACCCGCACGCGCTTCTCGTTCGCCTCGGCGTGCAACCTGCTGGGGCTCGAGGTACAGGACCTCGACGAGGGCAAGAGCCAGATCGCGCACGGCGAGACCGTCCGCGAGACGGCCAACATGATCTCGTTCATGGCGGACGCCATCGGCATCCGCGACGACATGTACATCGGCAAGGGCAACGCCTACATGCACCAGGTCGTCGACGCGGTGACCGAGGGGCACAAGGCCGGCGTGCTCGAGCAGAAGCCGACGCTCGTGAACCTCCAGTGCGACATCGACCACCCGACGCAGTGCATGGCCGACATGCTGCACATCATCCACGAGTTTGGCGGCGTGGAAAACCTCAAGGGCAAGAAGATCGCCATGACCTGGGCCTACAGCCCGAGCTACGGCAAGCCGCTGTCCGTGCCGCAGGGCGTGATCGGCCTCATGACCCGCTTTGGCATGGACGTCACCCTCGCCTATCCGGAGGGCTACGAGGTCATGGATGGGGTCGTCGAGGTGGCCAAAGCGAACGCCGAGACCTACGGCGGCAAGTTTGAGATCACCAACAGCATGGCCGACGCGTTCCGCGACGCCGACGTCGTGTACCCCAAGAGCTGGGCGCCGTTCAAGGCCATGGAAGAGCGCACCGAGCTGTACGCCAACGGCGACATGGACGGCATCAAGGCGCTCGAAAAGCGGCTGCTCGCGCAGAACGCGGAGCACAAGGACTGGACCTGCTCCGAGGAGCTGATGCAGACCACGAAGGACGGCAAGGCGCTCTACCTGCACTGCCTGCCGGCCGACATCACCGGCGTCTCCTGCGAGGCCGGCGAGGTCGACGCCTCCGTGTTCGACCGCTACCGCGACCCGCTGTACCGCGAGGCCTCGTTCAAGCCGTACATCATCGCGGCCATGATCTTCCTCGCCAAGGTCAAGGACCCGGTCTCGATGCTCAAAAAGCTCGAAAAGGACGCCAGGGAGCGCCGCGCAGAGTGACCCGCGCCCGCATCCGCCGGCACCTGTAAACGGCAACGCCCGCCCTCCGCAAACCGGAAGGGCGGGCGTTTTTGTGCGCCCGATGGGCGCCAGGCTGGTTGGGCTTGCCGGTCAATCGCCGCGCCGGGCGGGCAACCACGGGCAGCCCCCGCCGGTCAATGGCCGCGCGCCCGGCCGCTTTGCCACGCACAGCGCCCCGCCGCCGAAAAGCCGCAACCCGCGCCGCCGCGCCTCACCCGCGCCTGCGCGTCAGGGCAAGCCCGGCCACGGCGGCGATGCCCAGCAGCGCCGCCAACAGCAGCGACAGCCCGCCAGGCTGTGCCCTGACCAGAATACCCGTCGGCCCGTCCGCGCCGCCGATGATCGCCGTCCCCTCGTCCGGCAGCGTCAGCGGCAGCAGGTACGGAAACAGCGCCGTATACGCATGCCCGGCCAGCAGCAGCAGCGCCAGCACGCCCGCCGCCACGGATACGCCGCGCCAGATCCGGCGCGTACGCTCCGCCTGCCGGGCCAGCTGTGCGTTGACGACCTCCAGCTGCGCAGACAGCGCGCGCACGCGGTCCTCCTCCTCCGGCGCGGCGACCGCCTCGCCCAGCAGCGCGCCTACGGACGTATGCAGCGCCTCCGCCAGCGCAATGAGCAGCTCGGCATCCGGCACCGACAGCCCGGTATCACATAGTTAAAGATATTGGTGTCATTCAATCAATCTTGCCGATAAAGCGGTAGAAGATTTCTACCTCCTGTTCCCTGCTTCCGTCCTCACCTTTGACCGCTTCATGGACAACGATTTTTTCAATCAGCGTA